>JAABUJ010001808.1_pt1 | contig 29229 bp, 30 predicted proteins | sample 5559131 | NCBI WGS metagenome assembly JAABUJ01 (sample SAMN10711875, study PRJNA513366) | rock metagenome | isolation source: Antarctica rocks | place: Antarctica: Victoria Land, Mt New Zealand nord | collected 2016-01-07
GTTTCAGCCGCCCACTCGGTGGTGGCGTTATCAGTTGACTGAGGACGCCATCCTGCTGTTGGCCTCGCTGCTGGCCGGAGCTCTGATCGTCGCCGCGGGCCGATCCCGGAAACGCTCCGTCCGCAGCGCCACATCTGTTACCCAGCTCACGGTCGCCACTGAACCGGCAAGTTTCTGACCACAACTACTATTGGGCCCACTACCGCCGCTATTGCAGTGCCACAAAGTCGACAGGTCAGCAACAACGGCCAAAGGCAGTGCGCCGCGGCCAGGTCACCTACACCCCAAGTTTCTGATCAATGAGCAAGTCGCCAGGTACGGCCGGTTCGCCGGGGGTGCCGTCTCGGTCGGTTCTTCGTACTGGATCGCGCCCGACTGGGAGCTACTGGCTGACCGCTGCGGGGACCACCATCGCCTGGGATGACGGTGCAGGCCACCACCGTGCGGTTTCTCGGGGTCGGCCGCGTGGTCGATCCGCGCGTACGCGGAGGGTACTTCTCGGGCGGCCGGGTCGACGGGGCGGACATCGGGCGATCCGCGCGTACGCGGAGGGCACATGCCGTGCTGGAGCCGGGGGGTGAGCTTCTGCGGTCGATCCGCGCGTACGCGGAGAGCTCTTCGCCTCGTCGGCCTGGCCCGGAATGTTGTTGGGTCGATCCGCGCGTACGCGGAGGGCACTGCCGCCCACGAGGATCCAGATACTTCCGACCGGGTCGATCCGCGCGTACGCGGAGGGCACGAACTGACTTTGCTGCGGACTACCGGTGTTCGAGGTCGATCCGCGGGTACGCGGAGGGCACCACAGTGAGGCTCAGGCGGGAATAGTCCACTCCGGTCGATCCGCGCGTACGCGGGGGGCACCCTTGTTGACCTGGGTGTTCGGTGGCGGTGCGGCTGTTTGGGTGTTGGTTTGGTGGGGGCCCCAGCTGCTGGGGAGGTGTCGAAGTTGTCAAGGTGCGGTGGAGAAGGAGCGGTGTGGTTCGTGGTTGTGGCGGCGGTGTGCGTTAGGTGCGTTGGGTGAGGAGGAGTCCTGCGCCGTAGGCTTTTCCGGGGCCGATGCCGGTGCGGATGCCGGCGGCGACGCTGTTTGGGTCGGTGATGGTGAGTTGGCCGGTGAATACGACGGTGCTGATGTTGAACATGGCTGTGACTGTTCGGCGTTGGTTGGGCGGTAACGATTTGTGTTCCGAGCGCAGGTCGGCTCTGTCGGGGGTTTCGGTGGCGTCGTGGAGTTCGGCGCCGATTCGGCTGAGTTGGTGGCGGAGCCAGGTGAGTCTGGCGGCGGGGTCGCTGATGAATTGTCGGTTTTTCGGCGGTGCGGTGTGGTTTCGGGTGGGTGGGGTGCGGGTGGGGTTGCAGCGTAGCCGGAACGGCACGATCTGGCCGGGGCGGAAGTCGGGGGTGAACGCCCATTGCTGGATTTCGGCGGCCAGGATCGTCGGGTCGGGGGGTGCCCAGTTGGGTGCCTGACCGGATTGGATCATCACTTTGAGGGTGCTGTCGCGTTGCGGTTGGGTGGCGTAAAGAATTTCCATGGCTTGTCGTGCGCCGTTCCATCCGTTGGGGAACCGGTGCCGGTAGGGCGACATGACGAGGTCGTGGAGGTAGTGGACGTCCAGGACCGCGGTTCGGACGGTGGGGTGGTTGCCGTCGAGGGTGAGCAGGGTCCGGTAGAGGTGTTTGACGGCGGTGGTCATGACATTTCCTGGCCGGGTGCGGCGAAGAAATCGATGTGATCGGCGGCGGCGGGAGGGGTGATGGTGGTGCTGCCCTCTTGCCGACCGCCGACGAGGCGGGTTGCGAAGTTCAACGGTTGGTCTGGGGTGGTCGGGCCGGGCAGCGTCTGGGACCACACGGTGAGGGGGCCTGGGTCGTGGCGGTTGGTCGGCGGCGCGGCGGTGAGCGCTTGTACCGGGTCGCTGTGGGAGGTGACGGCCAGCAGCAGTTGCCCGGTGGTGGGGTAGGCGCTGCGTCCCAGGTGCAGCTGCCGGGCTGGTTGTTCCAGGGCGTCGGCGACGCTGCGGACGGTGTCTGCGGGGCCGGTGAGGGCGGCGGTGAACGCGGCGTCGGCGAGGTACTGATCGACGGTGAGCACCGTCGGGCGACCGGTGGTCGGCGCGGTCGGGTGGTTTTTCCCGGCCCGGACGCGGCTGGGCGCGCCGTACTGCCCGCCGACGGTTTCGCGGGCGGGGACGGTTCCCGGTGGGAGGTTCCCGGCGGCGCGGGCGAATCCTGGGTTGGTGAGCAGCTCGGCGGGCAGCAGCGGAAAGGCGCCGGAGCCGGCGGTGTGGTAGTCGACCTGCGGTGTTCCTTTGCGGTCCGCTCGGACGGCGAAGGTCAGCGCTGCGAGGTCGGTGATGTCGTCGGCGCGGTCTCGGCCCAGGGCGTTGGCGACCAGGCCGACGACGCCGGTTTTGGTGGGGTGGTCCTGGGTGGGTCGGCGGCCGCCGCCGCCGTGCGACCGGGCTTCGCGGGACCACGCCTGCATGGGGCCGGCGAGCCGGAGCACAACGGTGGCGATCATGCGATGGCCTCGAGGAATTCGTCGAGGGACTCGACGACCTTCGCGCCGGGAATGGTCGGCAAGCTGGCCGGGTCGGCGCTGACGGGTAGGACGACGATCCGCGCGGCCGGCTGGAAACGACTCGTCCGACTGATGTGGGCGAACAGCCGGGTGGTGGCGGTGGCGACGACCGCTGCTCCGGTGATCGCCTCTTCGAACGCGTCGAAGGCCGAGGTGGGCCGGCCGGAGGTGACGGCGACGAGGAAGTGGGGCAGGGTCGTCGCGCCGGTGGAGGGTTGTTTCGCTGATGGCACGGCGAGGAGGAACTGTTCGATGAACGCTCTTTCGGCTGCGCCGGCCAGGTTCGGCGCAGCGTGAAGGTTGATGGTCAGTTGATCGCGGTTGAGCGACCCGTAGCGGTACATGGTCGGTGCGGTGAGGTCGGTGACACCCAGATTCGATGATGCGGCGTCGCCGGCGGCCCGGTCTGCCTTGTCGTCCACCGCGGTGAAGAAGTCACCTTCGACGTGGGCCGCTGCGACGCCGATGGGGTGGGCCACGCTGGCGGCGGCGGCGACGTTGTAGGCGCCGTTGTCCAGTTCGGCGAGCATCCTGCCGAACAGCGCCAGGTCGATCGCGGTGGTGACGTCGAAAGTTGTTTTCACCGCGGCGGTGACGTCGTCGGGGGTGGTGTCGGTGATGCGGTCCCAGGCGATGTCGATGATCGCCGCGATGTCGGCGATCGCCGGTTCGGCCAGGAACACCCCGGCCGAGGTGTTCCCCGTCCTGGCGTTGGCGGACAAACCGAGGGAGGTGATGACGGTCGCCGCCTTCTGCGCGGCGACGTCGACGTCCCGGGTGTGGGTGGCGGTGAGGATTTCGGTGACGAGTCGGGGGAGCCGGTTGGTGCGGACGGCGAAGCTGCCGCCGTCGATGCCGGCTTGTCGCATGCCGACGCGCATCGGCCGTTTGGCGGCCTGCGAGGAGATACGGTCGCGGACGACTCCGCCGATCACGATCGACTTCGCCCGGCCGGTGTCGTCGCGGTTCAGCAGGGACGGCGGGAAGCTCTGCAACGCATGCAGATCCACGAAACGAGACCGTGGGGATGTCGCGGTTGTCATGGCAGTGTCCTTGTCGTCTGAAGAGGGACCAGCGTTTTTCCTGGGGCGAGGTTTTACGGCGCCGGGACGCTCGGCTGGTAGGTGTAGAAGTCCCGCGCCCAGCTGACCCTGACCGGGTCGGGATCTGTTTGCCAGCGGGTGAGGTCCTCGGCCAGGGTCACCCAGTGCGGAGGATGATCTGCGCTGCCCAGTTGGGCGGCGGCCCGCACGATGATCGGATGAAGATCGTCGTAGGTTCCGGCTTGGACGAGCCGGTCGAGTGTCCGCCGGGCTGCCGGGTCGTCGGGGCCGTACGCGCCGGGCCTGCCCAGTTGCCGCAGCGCCCGTCCCACGCTCGTTCCGGCCCGGCCGGGATGCGGCCTGGCCTGGCCCGAATGCCAGGTGGCGTAGGCGACGGCGACGCTTTGGAACGCGCGGTACTGGGCGGGGCAGGTGCCCGCGCGGGTCAACCGGATCATTGCGGTGTCCACCGTCGGGTAGCGCCAGCGGCGGGCGGCGTTGATGCTGCGACTGTGAAACGACGCGGCGAGGTCCCTGCCCAACCGGGCGGCCGGGCTGTCCGGCCGGATAGGCGCGGGTGCCGCGACTTCGGGGATGGTCATCGGGTGCCTTCCAGGGCCAGCAGTGACCTGACCGATCGTTGCGCGGTGAAACGGGGCGCGGCGGTGGCGGCGGCCGACCCGACCGCGGCGTGGAGCCGTTCGACGCCGTCCGCCGCGGTGAGCGCTCCGACCGCGACAGCGGGACCGATGTGTTCCATCTCGTTGTCCATGGCCGCGTTCACCGCCTGCTTGCAGCGGTTGAACTCGTCGTCGACGCCCAGGACGCGGGTCGCGCGGATCGCCGTGCCCACGACGCTGTACGCGGCTTTGTAGGCCTTGACGCTGCCCTCCAGAAACGCCTGGATTTCCGGGTCCGGCGCGGTGGGGACCGGCATCGCGACATCCAGCACCCCGTCGATGCGCGACTGGAACGTCGCCAGGCCCTGCCACCGCAAAGTCCACCCGGCCCGGATGTCGGCGGGCAACCCGGCCAGGTGGGCGAGCAGACCGGAACGGCCAGGATCAACCCAGGCGCCCAGGAGCCGGCGGCTCGCGGATCCGGTGAATGTGGCGCGGACCGCGGTGACCGGATCGCCCGGTTTCTTACCGGCCCGGAAAACGGTGTGCGGCAACAGTGTCGGATCGGTTTCGTCACCGAACACCAACCCGTTGCCGACGGCGACCGCGCCGATCAGCCCATCGGAGTCCGGGCGCAGCGCAATGCTCCTGCTGGGCCAGGTCAGCACGTCCAGCTGCCCGGAAACGGCTCGGGTCGCCCCGGGGGTTGCGCCGGCGGGCCAGCTGAACAGGAAGTTTCCTTGCCGGCCGGGAACGGTGCTCGCGGCCAGAGAGCCGGCCAGGCTACCGGTGTCGACCCACAGGTACGGGCGGGGGCCGCACACCGCGGCCTTGCCGTTCTTGCCGCCTGGGCCGTACGGAGCGGCGGGAAAGGGTTGGATGCCGGAGATGCCGAACGCGTGCCGGGCCAGGACGAGCCGGGCGGCCTGGGCCGGTGTGTATCTGGTCCCGGTCGCCAGGTGATCGTGGTTGAGCAGGGTCGGGCCGTCGCCCGCGTTGAACAGCGGGAGCACCCCGGCGGGTTTGAACACCTCACCAGCGAACCTGGCCAGGTCGCCGTTCTGCGCGAACGGTGAGTTCTGGTCAAACAGGTCGAAACGGCGACGGTTGTCGCGCAGCCACCGCGTCGCGGTTGTTCCCTGCGCGGCGGCGGCCTGGAACACCGCCTGCAGCAGCCGCATCGTCGTCGGCTCCGTCAAGGCGTCGAGGTCGGTGCCACCGACACCCGCCGCCCGGAACGCCTCGACATCGTCGAAGATGTCGGCGAGGCCGACGAACGCCGACGCGGCGGTGAAGGGCAGCACCGGGAGCCACGCCATCTCCAGAGCGTTACTGTCGGAGCGGTTCATGGTTGGCACTATGACATGGGCAGCCGACACCCCACGGCAAGGAACACGGAACACAATGACACCGTTCAGTCTCCGCGACGACCAGCTCCGCACCATCGCGCATCTGCAAGCACTCAAGACCGACGGCCACCGCCGGATGGTCTGCGTGATGCCCTGCGGTACCGGGAAGTCGGTGGTCGCGGCAGCTCTGACCACATCCGAGGACCGGGTTGTCATCTACGTGCCCACGGTGGCGCTGATCGTCCAAACCCACCAGGTGATCACCTCCACGCACGGCCGGCCAGGTATCCCGGTTCTGGCCGTGTGCGATCCCCGCGGAGTCCGCAACACTGGAACCGGCGCCGAGGAGGACGACATCACCCTCGACGGCGCCGGCATCGAGGCCACTACCGACGAGGACACTCTCACCGCCTTTTTGAACCAGTATCCGCGGGTGACCGTCCTGTCCACCTACGCATCGGCTGCCGTCACCGGCGCCGCGATCCGAAATGCCGGAACAGTTTGGGACGCCGGGGTTCTGGATGAAGGGGACTGCACCGCCGGAATTGAAGGCAAAGCGTGGTCCCTGCCGTTGGACGACACCCTGGTGCCGATCCGAACCCGGTACATCTTCACCGCCACCCCTCGGAACATCGCGGTCAGCGACGACGACGTCGACGACAACGGGGTGAAGGTCACCGTCATCACCATGACCGACGAGGCCCGGTACGGGCCGATCTACACCCCGCTGACCTGGCGAGAAGCGGTCGAGCAAAAAATTCTGTCTGATTACCAGGTCGCCGTCGTAGCGGTCTCCGAATCCGAAGTGCTGCAACTCATCGACTCGAAAACGCCGCTGATCACCGCCGGCGGCCGCATCGACGTCGCGACAGCCGCCGCCCAGATCGCCCTGCTGCGCTACGCCACCAAACATCCGCATCTGAACTCGGTGATGGCGTTCTGCAACCGAATCGCATCATCGAAACAGTGGGCACAGCAGTGGGAATCGTTGACCGCGATGCTGCGGCCAGGGCTGGACCGGCCCCCCGGCGCCGCCAACTGTTCCCACATCGACGGCACCATGACCGCCCAGGACAGAGAACAGGGACTGAACCGCCTCCGCACGGTCGAGGACGATGCGCTCGAGGTGGTCACCAACTGCCGAGTGTTCGGCCGCGGCGTCAACATTCCCAGCCTCGACGCGGTCGTTCTGGCCGAACCGCGGACCAGCGCCCCGGACATCGTCCAAGTCGTCGGCCGCGCCATGCGACGACACCCCGGCGACCCGACCCGCAAGGCGATCATCCTGCTGCCGGTCCTGGTCCGCGACGCCGACAAACGGCAACCCACCGAAACGATCGTCGCCCGCACCGACTTCTTCGCGGCCTGGCAGGTGCTGACCACCCTGGCCCAGGAGGACTCCGCGATGTACGGGAGCCTGGCGCAACTCCGACGATCCATCGACATACCCCCACCGGAAAACCTTCCACCGAACCGGCCCATCAACCCGGCACCGCCGACGGAGTGATCTGCTCCGCCGACGGCCGAGTCCACATCGACGTCACCGCCTTCGGCGCCGCCGTCGCCACCGCCTTCACCCTGCGACTCGTGCGACGAACAACCTCCACCTGGACAGTGCTGGCAGGCCGACTCCGCAACCACGTCGCCACCGGCGGCGACGTGCACCCACGCCCCAGCCTGGAAACCGGCGACGGATACCCGCTCGGCCAGCGCGCCGCCGCCATCCGCGCCGCCTACTCCGCACAACGGCTGCACCCGGCCGTCATCGCCCACTTCGAACAAAGCGTCCCAGGCTGGCAATGGAAGAAAACACCCACCCGCAACCCCGGCCGATCCTTCGACGCCTGGTGCAAACTTCTGGACACCCACGTCCGAAAAACCGGCGTCAGCACCGTCCGCAGCTACGAAACAACAACCGGCCCGGACGGCGAACGAGTCGCACTGGGCGCGTGGCTCGAACAGCAACGCCACTCCCGCATCAGCGCAGCCCAATCCGACCAGATCACCGCCGCACTGGGAACCGGTTGGAAAGCCGGCACACCCACCTCCCGCGATTCCTCCGACGCAACACCCCAGTCCGCAGGACCCACCGCCCTGACCAAGATGATCCGCAAAAGTTGAAGCCACCACCAGGCCACGCCTCGCGGAGGCCCTCTCAACCGATCCAAACCCACAACGGCGACCGCTTCAGAAAACGCCGAGACCTGAATTTGTCAAGCTTGGTTGGCCCCACCTCGTCAAGGTTGGGTGGCCCCGGCCGATCTATTGGCTGACCAGCGATTGGGGCTGGGGAGTAGCCGTGGCGTGCCGGCCGGGATGAGCACGCCGCCCACCTAGGACCGGGGTTGAGGTGATCGATGGTGGCGGGACCATTGACCAGTCGGCGGGGGTGGATCCCAGCGGATCGCCGAGGCAGAAGGATCAGGGCGTTGCGGGGCTCCGATGAATCTCCCAAGCGTCATTCATCTCTCGCGTAACACTGCACTGTTATTGCGATAACATCGCGGCATGGCGATGTGTGTGGTTGACGCTGGGCGGCGTATCAGTTGAGCGCGCGGGCTGAGGTGGCCGAGAAGTGGCTGCTGGTAACGGTGAGCCTGACTGCCAAACAGGCCTCGCTGCGCGTGCATGTCTGGCGCCGGTTGCGGTCGCTTGGCGCGGTGTATGTGCAGTCCTCGGTGTGTTTGCTGCCCGATCGAGCTGAGACGTTGCGGGAGGTGCGTCGGCTCTTGGACCGGGTGCACCATGAAGGCGGCGCAGGGCAGTCGCTGCGGATCGCGTTGACCGATCCCGACGAGTTGGAGTGGCTGCGGGGTGAGTTCAACAGCGCCCGCGATTCTGAATACAACGAGGTGTTGGAGCGGTTGCCCGCGTTCTCCGCCGAGATCGCCAGCGAGCGGGCCAAGGGACGCGCGACCTTCGCGGAGGTGGAGGAATCTGAGACTGATCTGGGCCGCTTCCGGTCCTGGCTGGCCAAGATCGAGAAGCGGGACTACTTCGGCGCGCCGCTGGGCGAGCAGGCGCGGGCGGCGGTGGCTGCTGCTGCGCAGGAGCTGGCGGAGTTTGAGGTTGAAGCGCTGGATGCGGAGGCGCCGGCCAGTCGGACGCGGCTCCTGCGGGCGGTGCCCGGCCGGCGGCGCCGCGGCGATGCCGGGTCAGAGGCCGGTGCGTGATGTTGTCATGAGCCAGCCGTGCGAGTCGTCCCGAGCCGGGGTCTTGCATCGGGCGGGGTGTTCTGCTGGAGTGGATCACTCTGGGGTGGAACATCATCGGCGTAGGGCGCTCGCTGTGGCTGCGGTGCAGGCGTCGTCGGTGGCGTTGGCGGGATTCGGGCTGGACTCGGCGATCGAGATCGGAGCCAGCACCGTGGTGTTGTGGGAACTTTCCGGCACCGGCCTGGACAGGCAGCGTAAGGCGTTGCGGCTGATCGGGTGGGCGTTCTTGACGTTGGCGCTGTATTTGTTGGCCCAGTCAACGCTGGCGCTGGTCTCGGGACACCGCGCTCAACACAGCCCTGTCGGGATCATCTGGACGGCGATGACCGCAGCAGTGATGTTCGCGTTGGCTGCTGGGAAAACCCGGACCGGTCGTGGGTTGGGCAACCCGGTGTTGACCACCGAAGGACGGGTCACCCTCATCGACGGGATTCTGGCCGTGGCCGTCCTGGTGGGGATCGGGCTGGACTCCGTCGCAGGCTGGTGGTGGGCCGATCCCGCCGCCGGGCTGATCATCGTCTACTACGCGCTGCGCGAGGCCCGACACATCTTTCACACCAACAGGAACGGATGATCACACATGTGGTGGCAGGTACTCATCGGTGTCGTCGCGGGGCTACTGGTTTTATGGCTGGTCATGCTGGGGCTGCTCTGGCGAGCGCAACGACACCAACCGGATAAGACGCGCTTGCGCGATGCGCTGCGGCTGATCCCGGATGTGGTTCGGCTACTGCGCCGGTTGGCCGCCGATCCAGCGCTGCCCCGTGGTGTCCGCATCCGGTTGTGGCTGCTCCTGATCTACCTGGCTTCCCCGATCGATCTGATCCCGGACTTCATCCCGGTCCTGGGTTACGCGGACGACGCCATCATCGTGGCAATAGCTATCCGCTCCATCAGCCGCAGGGCCGGACCCGAGGCCCTGCAACGCCACTGGCCCGGCACTCCAGAAGGTCTGGCCACGGTCGTCGCACTGGCCGGCATCAAAGACCGGCCCCCGCGAGCCGGCGCCGGCTCTTAGAAATGCCGGGCTTACCGCAGCATTTGTCCTGTCCAGACCTTCGGGGCAGGTCCGGAGCCAATTTTATCGGTGGCGTGGGGCTTCAGCTGGCCGTCAGCTGTGCTTTGGCGTGGGCGAGCCGGAATGATTGGGTGCCAGTTTCGATGATGTTGCCGCCGAAAGTGAGCCGGTCGACGATGGCGGCGCACAGACGCGGGTCGGTGAACGTCTTCGTCCAACCAGAGAAGCTTTCGTTGGAGGCGATGGCCACGGAGTTCTTTTCCTCCCGTTCCGTCAACACCTGAAAAAGTAGCTCAGCACCGCGTTTGTCCAGTTCCATGTAGCCCAGTTCGTCGATGCAGAGCAGATCCACCCGCCCGTATCGCGCGATCGTCTTGGCCAAGACCTTCTCATCCGCGGCTTCGACCAGTTCGTTCACGAGTTTGGTGGCCAGGGTGTATTTGACCCGGAACTCGTTCTCGGCCGCGACGGTGCCCAGTGCGATCAGTAGGTGGCTCTTGCCGGTGCCGGAGTCCCCGATCAGGCAGAGTGGTTGCCCGTTGCGGACCCAGGCGCAGCCAGCCAGGGTGTGGATGGTGGCCGGATTGATGTTCGGGTTGGCCTGGAAGTCGAAATCCTGCAACCACTTCTCGCGAGGAAAGCCGGCGGCCTTGACCCGACGGACCGACCGGCGAAGGTTGCGGTCATCGCACTCGGACAGCAGCAGCTCAGCCAGGGGTCTGAGCAACAGTGGTACGGGATCCGGCGGTAAGCCGAGCGGCAGTGTCGAAATACCCAACTGCCCCAGGAAGTCGACGTTGAATGTCGACACGAGTTATCGACCCGCCTGACCTGCGGGTTTGCAATCAACTGGCCTTTGCCGACAAACCCGTTTTCCGACGTGGCGCTGCCCCGTGACAGGGAATTCACCCCTGAGATCCACGTCGTACGTGTGGCTGCCGACTCTGCCGGGCCGCGCCCTCGATGCCCCTCGGACCTGCACCGTTTCGCTTACCGCCGGATCCTGTACCGCTGTTGCTCAGACCCCGAGTCACCCCGGCGTGGCAGGAGTGGCATAGCAGCCGAAGGTTGCTCGGATCGGAGCTGTCGCCGTCGATGTGGTCGATCTCGTCGCCGGGGGGAGTGGTACGTCACGCATCGGCCGCCGAGAACAGCTGGTGCTGGTCTTCTCTCAGCTCCGGGAGGGGCTTCGCGGCCCCGGATCTGGTCGGATGTGCCGTTCCTCGTCCTGACGCCCGGGGGGCCTTGCAGGGTGGACGGTCGGCTGCGGCAGCGCGTATTCCACTTCATGGCCGGCGACGGTGACGACCACCCGAGGGTTGCTGGCGCCGGCGGCGGCGAAGTAGTTGGCCAAAGTGGACAGCAACAGGTCCTGCCGGCCTTCCAGGGTGCTCACCGCTGACTGCTTGATACCCATCCGGGAAGCCAACTCCACCTGAGTGAGGTTCGCCGCCTGCCGGATCGCCGCCAAACTCATCCGGTACTCCCGGTTCATCTGATCCATCCCGGCGCGGATGTCTCGCACGGCCGCGGCGGTCTCCGGCTCAGCCAGCATCGCGTCGAGCCGGTCGTTGCCCCGCACGAACTTGTCCTGTTCAACCATGCCCTGTCACCTCTGCTCTTCCTCGGTCTGGAACTTCCACTGCCCGATCGCCGCATCGGCACGGGCACCGACGCTGTCCTACCAAAAATCGCCGATCGCCTTCTTGTCACCGGCAAGCAGCGCCACCACCACAGACTCCAGCCGCTCCGGCGGGAACCAGGCGATCAACCTGACGGCGACCAACGGATGGAACGGGTGCGCCACCCGCCACACCTGATACCGGCGCGACTGACGGACCCGCTTCAGCACCGCATCCTCTTCGACCGGTTCACTGCCGAGCTCCTGCAGCTCCTGCAGCTGCGCCGCCAGGATCTGCCGGGTCAGCTTGGCAACGGCGTCACCCCGTGCGGCATCGGAGTCCAGCCGGTCCAGGTAGGCATCGAATGAGGCCGGCCAATCGATGATCACCCCACACAAGTATAGCTCTGAATCAATACCGATTACAAGTTATATCAGCTGGCCTTGGCTTGAGCTATCGCGCCGCCCACCACCCCCCCGGCGCCCCTCACCAGCCGCAACATCCTGCGACCGTGAGACCGAGGCTTGCCTTTTTGATCGACTCGGCGATCGAGCAGGCCGCCACGTGAGCGCGATCGGAACGCGTGTTCCTGCCACCCGTCGGCCGGAGCGCCCGAAGTGTCTATCGCAAACGAAGGTTGCCGAGGTACTGGGCGATGACCCGGTCCTGGATCTGGTCCTGGATGTGCGCCCAACCGGTGGTGACCGCGTCGACCTGGGACAGGGCGGTGGACAGCCCGTCGCGGGCGTCTTCGATACTGCGGGCCAGGAAATGCCCGGCGTGAGGGCTTCGCCGGGCCGTTTGAGGTACCAACTGGCCTCGTAATCCCAACTCGCGGCGAACAGATCGGCGGCGCTGAACAGTGCCATGGAAACTTCCTTCCTGATCTTGGGCCTCCGGTTTTCGGCTGCCCGAACGCTCGCGTTCGGTTAACGGTTCGGAAGGGGGCCGAAGGCCGGCGCGGGGGTTCCGGCTCGGCAGACCGGGCGCAGCGCAGTGGAACTCCGGAGGAGCGCAGCGGGGGAGAGGTTTCACCCGGGCGGCTGGGGCGGGTTCATCGGGCCCTTGCCCTGGAGGGCCGTCGGTACAATCGACCGTAGGTCGGGCAGCCGAAAGGGGTTGGCCCTGGCCGTTTTTGCCGGGGTCAACTTGGGCGCGGCCGAAGGTCGCTCCGATTCCGGCCGAAGGTCGGTGTAGTTCACTGCCGCGCCGTCCTGGCCGCTCACCTGCGGGCGGGTGGGACAATTTCCTACAGGTAGGACGGCGCGGCCTGGCATTTGGCCGAAGGAGGCCCGACTGTCGGGGGCCGGGCCTCCTTCGAGTGTGGACGGCGGCTATACGGTGGCGGTTGCGCCGGCCGGTCGGTGGTCCTGCACCTCGCGGTAGGGGCTGGTGTCGGTCCAGCTGCCCATGCCGGACGGAACGGTCACCGTCTTCTTGTTGACCCTGACCACCTCATACCAGCGGTTACGGATCTTCACAGCGTCACCCTTGGCGATGGTGTCGGGGTCGTGGTTGGTGGCCTGGCCGGCGGCGATCTGCTCGGCGCGGATCTGCTGCCAGTAGCTGAGCTGGTCGGTCAGCTCCGCGACCCGTTCTTCAAGCTCTTGCCGGTAGTTCCCGGTTGCGGCGCCGAATGTTTCGGTGCACTTGGTGCCATCGGCCCACGTGCTGATGGTGCGGGTGCTGCCGTCACGGTTCCGCTCGGCTTTGCGGATCTCGGCGCCCAGGGTTTCGATGCGGTTCGCCATAGTCAGCGCGTTGTACCGGGCCCCTGTGGTGTGCGCGGCCGCTTCGGCGCGGGTGGCCACCTGGTCAGCTTCCCGTTGCGCTTCTACGGCGGCGCGGGCTGTGCGGTGTCGAGTTTTCGTAGTGCCGGCGCATCTTGTTTTCGCTGTGGTGGCCTACCAGGATCGGCTGACCGAACGGGACGCGCTGCGCGAGCTGATGGGCACGGGTGTCGATCCCGGCGGCGATCTGTTGCCGGCTCGGCTTTGGTTTCGAGAGCGTCGACCCGGTCGGCTTGCCGGCGATCTTGTCGGCCTCGACTTCGGCTGTGGTGCGGTAGGTGTCGTCAATCGTCACGGTGACGTGCGACTCAGGTCAGCGGTTGACAACCTCTGGTGCGGGGCCCAGTCTTGAGCAATGCACAATCACCATAAAACCATCACCTTGCTCGGCCGGCGTGGCGCCGACGTGCGGTTGAGGACGGATGCGGCCCATCCCTCCGGCGCCGCACGCACGTCCGGGAAGGGCCGGCTGCTGCGGAGAGTGGGAGCGAGCGCGCTGGCGGCGGCGGCCGCGTCGGCGGCGCTGGTCCTCAGCGCTCCGGCGGCGATGGCCACCCCGCCCGACGGCGTCTCCGCGAGAGTCCTGTGGCAGACAACGTCCGGGGGGACCGACTACGTCCTGCGCGAGGTCACCATCGCACCCGGCGGCACCACGGGGTGGCACTACCACGACGGCACGCTCTACGCCGTGACGAGGTCGGGGACCCTCACCCACGAAGCGTCGACCTGCCACGTGGACGGCCTCTACACACCCGGTTCCCCGATCCTGGAGCCGAGCGGTGCCGGCCACGTGCACCGCGGGGTCAACCTCGGCACGACGCCCGTCGTGCTGGAGGTCCTCTACGTCCAGCCGGCCGGGTCCCCTGCGTCGGAGAGCGCTCCGGACCCCGGGTGCGCTCCACTGGGCTGACCACCTCACCAGGGCTCCTCCGACCCTGCTCACCGCACCGCTTCAGGGCCATCCTGCCCGGACCCACCCGGGGCCGGGCAGGAAGTACGCGTTCTGACCCATTGCGGCGCCGCGGACGAGGAGGCCGTCGGCTATCAGGCGCTCCAGGACGCGCTTGCGGCGGCTTAGGTGAAGTCGGTGACCCACTTGAGGTTCGGCGCCTTCGCGGTAAAGTCCCGGTTCAGCAGGTCCGGCGCCCGGCCGGCGGCCTGGTCGGCGATGGTGGTGCGGTGCGGTTTGCCACGGACCACCCCGGACAGGCCCAACAGCCGCATACCGCGGTCCACCGAACCCGCCGTCACCTCAAGCCCACCTCGTCGCAGGTAGCCGAGCATTTTGCGGCGCCCGTACAAGCCCTCCGGCGCCAGTCGGCGCCGGCCGTGGGCGTCCGTGGCCCAGGCGACCTGGCGGATCGCCTCGACGGTCTGGGCGTCGGTGATGGTCCGGGCCGACAGTCCTCGGTGACCGGAGCGCATGGCCCGGTAGGTCCGCGCGGCGATCTAGCAGCCCTGCTCCCGCAGGACCCGGCAGGTCGACTCGACCGCGTGGCCTTCACTTCTCATCTGGTCGATGAACCCGATGGTCAGCGGTTGCGGGGGTCGGGTTCCCCCGCGAAGAAAACTGTTGCAGCGCGGGGGATTTCAACGTCCTCCCGCAGTCGCTTGTTCTCTGCTTTGAGCTTCTTGACCTCGGTGTTGTCCTCGGTGGTGACACCCCGCCGGTCGCCGGCGTCCACCCCGGCCTGCGTTTGCCAGCGCCGCACCGACTCGCGCGAAACGCCCAGCTGCTTGGCCACCGCCACGACAGCGGCCGTCTCGGTCGGGTACTCGGCACGGTGCTCAGCAACCAGACGCACCGCACCAGCGCGGAGCTCCGGATCGATCTTCTTCGGCATGCTTGACATCCTTCCAACTCAAAAGGATGCGGTACGAAACCTCGGGCGGCTCAGACTGCTCGTCGAGCAGGGCGCCGGCGATGAGGGCGTACCTGCTGGCGGTGGCGTGGGAGATGTTGAAGACGGCTCTGGCTTGGTTGATCGCGGCTAACGCTGCCGTCGGGGTGGCGGCCAACGCGTCGATCAGCCGCGAGACGGTCGAGTCCGACGCGACCCGCCCGAACACCGCAGGTTCGGACCGCAACACGCCGATGTCGGCCAGGCAGTCACCGCCGACGGCGACGCTGATCGCCAGGTCCAGCAGGATTTTTCCCGGGTCCAACACCGCCCACTGCTTACGCCACGGCGCCAACGCCGCTGACAACGTTCGGTCCAATCCGACCTTTCCGGCGGTGGCGACCAGCAGCACCGCACCGGCGTGGGACACCACCCGCTTCCCGGTGGTGTCCACTGTCAGCGGCGGTAGGCTTTAACATCAGTTTGACGGGGCGCTGCGCGTCACCGGGGGTGGGGAAAAGTTTGGCCGCCCGGGTCGACACCTGGTGGCCCCATCTGCATCGGTGCCCTGGTGTTGTCGCTGGTGATGAGTGCACAATTTCGGGGTGTTCCGGTAGACCTCGTCCTTTTTGTGGTGCCATCGAGCCCGCGCATCAGTTTGAGGCGGAGGGCATTTGCTTGACCCCCACGGGTGTCGGTTGTCACGCTATATGGCACACTTTCGCCAAATTATTTGTCCGTCTGCGAATGGGAGATGAGCCCGGGCCAGACCTTCTGGCCATGGACGAGTCATCAGCAAACGCCGCTTGCAGAAGCGGTTGGCGATGACCAGTCGTGTTCTGCCATAAAGCTTTCATGTCGATCGCCCGGTTCAGGACCATCAAGTAGCTGCGGACCATCGCACCAGAGGGGTCCGTCCGCACCCCGGAGGATCTTCGGCGCTGGCACAGAGGTCGGACAGATAATTTGGCGAATGTCGGCCAGCTAATTCGGCGATTTACAGACCAGGGGTGCCGTCGGCCAGCGCGACCTATCTGGCCACGATCCTGACCGCATGCCCACCCAACGCGCGGCGCGACCTCTACCTGATCGCCGCGGAGCCGGGCGCAGCCAGGGATTCAGCACCTCATTCCCCCGGCGTCGTCGAACACGTGGTGATCGGGCGTGGGTGCGCGATGGTCGGGCCGGCCGGCGATCCGGTCGAGCTTGGCCCGGCGGACTACCTGTCCTACCCGGGAGACGAGCCCCACACATTCCGTGCGCTGGATCCGGGGACCTTCGCCGTACTGATCTCTGAACACGTATGGCGGCTCGGCCCGTAGCTGGAACCCTCACCGAGTGCCACTGGCTCACCGGCGGACCGCACACCTCGCTGCTTCACATTCGCCTGTGGTCGTGACCGGTTTCGGTGGGACGGCCAGTGGGCCAGATGTTGAGCGATTGGAATCCGCGGATGAGGAAGTGCCCCGCTCGGGTGGGTTGGTCGGCCAGGGCCATGTCGGGCCAGCGGGTGAGCAGCGCTTCCAGAATCGTGGTGACTTCAACGTGTGCCAGCGATGAGCCGATACAGAAGTGCGGTCCGCGCCCGAACGCGAGGTGGGATTTGAGGTTGGGGCGGGTCGGGATGAACGCATCTGGTTTGTTGTAGACCCGGCGGTCGCGGTTGGCGGAACCGAAGTGGACGGAGACCCGCTCGCCGGCCGGCAGATCAACTTCCCCGATGCGTACAGGACACTTCGTGGTCCGAGCGGTTGCCGAGAACGGCGACTCCAATCGCGCGGCTTCCTCAACGGCCGCGCCCAAAGTATCTGTCCCTGTGTGATGGGTGAGCATCAACCACAGGGTGTTCGCGACCAGATTGGCTGCGGTCTCGTGCCCGGCGAAGACCAGGCCGGGGAACAGGGCCACCACTTCGATGTCACTCAACGGCTCAGCTGCGGCAGCCTGCTCGGCAAGTACAGCACTGAGCAGGTCGTCCTGAGGCGTGTCCTGCCTGGCTGCCAGTAGCTCGCTCATCGTCTCGTGCAGCCTGACTGCGGAGCGGGCCAGGACCAGCTGCTCCGTCTGGTCCAACCCTTCCAGGACCGCGCCGTGCAGCCGTCCCCAATCGGTGGACCACCGGAAGCAGTCGGCCCTTAACGCCTCGGGCACCCCGATCAGGTCGAACACTGTATCCAACGCGATCGGCAACGCGATGTCGTTGAGGACGTCGACCCGATCCTGAGATGCGAACGAGTCCAGCAGGCGTTCGGTTCGTTCCCTGATCACGGGCTGCAGACTGCGGGCCCGAGCAGGAGTGAACGCTTGGGCCAACATAGCGCGCATCCGGGCGTGCTCGGGGTCGTCCCAACCGATCAGTGTGGCCCCGTCCGTCACCCGGCCGTGCGCGAGACGCTCGGCGACCTGCGGGTCAGCCGGTGAGCCGAGCGCCCCCGAGGAACTGAAGGCGGTGGAGTCGCGCAACACGCGATCCGCGTCCTCGTGACGCGTCACCACCCACGAATCCAGCTCCGGGCTGAAGAACACCGGAGTGGTCTCCCGCAGCTCCGCCAGGATCTCGGTGGCTGCGTCCTGACCTGCGGGGGTGAAGGGTAGGTAGCCCGCTCGGGTATGTGTGTCTCGTTCGCTCATGTTCTCGAGGATGACGCCCAGATACCCTCAGGGTAAGAAGGTGTCCGCTCAGCGGACAGGACCCGCGATATCCTGGCCCGATGGTGAAGGAGCCAGGGCGCAGTGTCGTGGACGGTGCCGTTCGCGTCCTGCAGGCGCTGCCTGAAACGGGCGGTCGACATCAGTTGCGTGATCTTGCGGACATCACCGGGCTACCGCGTCCCACCGTGTATCGCCTCCTGCGGCAGCTCGTCGAATCCGGGGTCGTCGAGTCCGGGTCCGACGGAGTGCACCGGTTGGGGTCGCCGTTGGTCGCCCTCGGCAGGCGCGTCGAGCCGGCGCTGGGCCTACGGGCCACAGCAATACCAATACTCGCTGATCTACGCGAACGCACCGGCGCCACCGTCGCCCTTGTGGCCGGTAGTTCAGCTGGCGCCGTCGTGCTGGAGGCGATGCCAGGACGAGCGAGGCTGCCAATAGCCGTGTTCAGCGGGCGGATCCTGCCGCCCTGGCCGCAGGCGCCGCCGTCCTACCGCAGCCGAACCAGAGCTCCCAGCGGACCGAGGCGATCGACAACGAGGACCTTGTCACGGGACTGACGTGTTGGGCCACCCGCCTGCACCTGGATGGTGACACCGCGGTCAGCCTGCAATTGGCCTCACCTCCACACCCCCCCGCGCACACATTCGCTGCCGCAGCCCGGCACGCCGCACTGCTGATCAGCAAGCGCCTCAAGGACAGCGCCGACCTACGGCTCTGAACTCCGTGCCGTACCGCAATGATCGCGCATGTTGACGCCGGATGTTATACACGGAGAACCGCCTTAGACGATATGGGAGTCGTGGCGGGAGTGTCGCTCACATGTAATCGTGGGTTGCAGGCGAGGGTGGTCCTGGCCGGTAGAGCCACAGATGTGGGAGGCCCCAGTGAGAGGTCAGTGTACGAGTGTCGGGCTGGATGTGCACGCGCGGTCGGTGGTGGCGTGCGGGTTGGACGGTGAGACCGGGGAGTTGTTCGAGCGGCGGTTGACGCCGGCGCATGGTGGTGTGTTGTCGTGGGTGCGGTCGTTGCCGGGTCCGGTGTCGGTGACGTATGAGGCCGGTCCGACGGGTTTCGGGTTGGCCCGGTTCTTGGTCGTTGCCGGGGTTGATTGTCAGGTCGCGGCACCGCCTGAGTTGCAGCGGCCCAGCGGGGATCGGGTGAAGACCGACGCTCGTGATGCTCGGCGTCTGGCTCGGTTGTTGCATCTGGGTGAGATCGTCGCGGTCGCGGTGCCGGACGCGGAGAGGTGAGGCGGCGCGGGATCTGGTGAGGGCTCGGGAGGATGTTCGCGGGGATTTGATGTCGGCGCGGCATCGGGTGTCGAACTGCTGCTGCGGCAGGGGATCGTGTATTCCGGTAGGGGGGTCGCGTGGACGGGTGTGCACGATGTCTGGTTGCGGAAGCAGAAGTTTGAATCGGCGGCGTTGCAGCTGACCTATGACACCGCCTACGACACGATGATCGCTGCGGTGGATCGGCGGGACCGGTTGGACAAGGTGATCGCAGCGATGGCCGCGGACAGCCCGTTCACTGCGGTGGTGACCCGGTTGGGGTGCCTGCGCGGCGTGTCCACGCTGCCGTCTCACAACACATGTGCGGGGGTTGCTGTCGGCCGACGAGCGGAAGAACTCCTGGACGCTGTCGGAGCGGGCGGGCGATGCCACCCCCGACGGGATGCAACGGCTCCTGTCGACCACCGATTGGGATCCGGGTCTGGTCCGTGACGATCTGCAGTCCTACGTGGTTTCGCACCTGGGCGACCCGGTTGGTGTGTTGATCATCGACGAGACCGGATTTTTGAAGAAGGGCACCCGATCAGCCGGTGTTTCTCGGCAGTATTCCGGGACGGCGGGGCGTATCGAGAACTGTCAGATCGGGGTGTTTTGACCTACGCGACCCCGGCCGGGCGGACGTTCCTGGATCGAGGGTTGTACCTGCCCAAGGGATGGACCGAGGACCGTGACCGTTGCACCGACGCCGGGATCGGCGTCGACGTCGATTTCGCCACCAAACCCGAGCAGGCCATGGTGATGCTCGAGCGTGCGGTCACCAACAAGGTGCCGGCCCGGTGGGTCACCGCCGATGAGGTGTACGGGCAGCATTTCTTACTTCGCGTGAAGATCGAAGAGCTGCACCTGTCCTACGTTCTGGCGGTTCCGGTCAATCAGCATGTCATCGCCGCCGGCCCGCGGGAGGGCCGCGAGTTCCGGGCGGATGAGTTGATCGCTGCCCTGCCCGGGCGGGCCTGGCGGCGCCGCTCAGGCGGGGAGGGCAGCAAAGGTGACCGACTGTATGACTGGGCTAGAACACCGATCCACGGCATCAACTTCCCCGACTCCCACTACTGGCTGCTGGCCCGCCGCAGCATCGCCGACCCCACCGATATGGCCTACTACCTGTGCCACGCGCCGGGCCGCACCGGCCTGACCGCACTGGTCACCGTCGCCGGAACCCGATGGTCCGTCGAAGAAACCTTCCAAACTGGAAAAGGCCAGACCGGGCTGGATCACTACCAGGTCCGGCAATACAGCGGCTGGTACCGACACATCACCCTCTCGATGCTGGCCCACGCATTCCTGACCGTCACCCGGTCAAGAAGGGGGCCCAGAACCCGGCAACGCCACCCTCATCGCCCTCATCGCCCCAGAAATTCGGCGACTGCTGATCTACTTGATCTGGACCGAACCACCGAATCCAGACGCCACACTCACTAGATCAACGTGGCGACGCCGCCACCAACAAGCAGCCCGTCACTGCCACTACCGAACCCGCGGGCACCAACCGTAAACGCGACTGTAGTACTAGCTAGCAAGCAATCAATCGCGGCGGGGCAAATTCACACCTATCAAACGACCTGTTGAGGTGCTACGTTCCGCGGAACTCGAGTGAACGCTCGGCGGTAGCAAGAGGGAGACTGTCACCCATGCGGTACCCACACTGGATGTTGCGCGTCGTGTCCATAGGAGTTGCCGCCGCGATGTTGGCGACGGGCCTCTCCGGTGTTTCGAGTGCCGCAGGTGTGGCGACACCTCAGGTGATTTCGGTGACCGGCGGGACCACATCACCGCTCGTCATCAACATGGATGCGAGCGCCGCCGACCAGAATGTGTTGGTAGGCGTTTTGCTGAACCAACCAACCCTCACGCAGCCTTTTAGCGACCGGATCCTCGACGAGCTTGACGCCCATCCGCTTCTCGCGGCAGTACCTCATAAGACCGATCCCACTTGGTTCACGTACAACGGCACGCCAAACCTCGCCAACGGTGTCCTGTCGATCACCATTCCGCTCGCGGATGTACATACGCAAATACCGGGCTGGTTGACGCAAATAATTGCTGGCGCTGCTGGCTGGCTGGCAGGGATCTTGGCCGCAGCGTTGTGCACGGCGACCGTGACGGGAGCTGCCCCGGTCATCTGCCCAACGGTGCAGGGCGCGACAACGGCGTTCGTGTGGACACTGGTGGCCGGCGCGATCGGGAAGGGAACCATCTACGACAAGGACGTGTGGACCCAAGCGATCGCCGCGGGCCTCGTGGGGGCCGTTGCAGGGACCGTCTGGAACGCGTATCTAGGCCCTTGGGTCGCAACGCACGCGCGGCCGATCTTCGTAGCGATCCGGGACGCGGTTGTCGGGACGCTGCGGAGCTGGGCATCATGGATCGGAGATACCGCCGCCACCACGGCAAACTACGCCTTCGACCTGATCACATACGTGAAGGACAACATCGTCCAGGTCGCCACCGATATCGCCCGCCGTGCCGGCTACATCACCTCGGTCGCCGTCGTGCGACTTATGCCCCTGGGTGACTCGATCACGGCAGGTGAGTACAGCACCACCGGCGATGGCTACCGCAGGGTTCTGTACGACGAGTTGAAGGCTCAGGGGCACACGACAGAGGATTTTGTTGGGACGCTAGTTCACGGGAGCATGTGTGACCCGCAGAACGAGGGTCACTCCGGGTACACCATTGCCAATGACGCCGCCCTGACTAATCAGGCCCTGGCAACCTACCGGCCAAATGTTGTGACGGTGATGCTCGGCACCAATGACATGAACCAAAACCTCGACGTCGCAAACGCCCCGGCACGCCTCGGCTCGCTTATCGATCAGATCGTCTCTGCAGAGCCCAATGCGACCGTGTTGGTCGCCTCGATCGTGCCGTCCACCGATCCGGCAATCGAAGCTCGTATCACCGCCTACAACGCAGCACTCCCGGCAGTTGTTGGCGCACGAAGAGACGCTGGCAAGCATGTAGCGTTTGTCAACATGAGTTCAGTGGGCACCGCTGACCTCGCCAACACGTTGCACCCCAACGACGCTGGATATCAGAAGATCGGCGACATTTTCGACGACGGGGTGAGCGCGGCCATCCTCGCGGGTTGGGTTACCCCTCCGGTCACCACCAGCACACCGGTACCCACGGCGTGTGTTGAACCAACTGGCGGCGGTTCCGTGTCGCCGCCGGCTTTGGACAACCCCGTTCGATTCGCTGACTACAACGGCGACGGCAAAGCGGACTACCTCGCTGTCGCGGCGGACGGATCAGCCCGGGGCTACCTGTACAAGGGCGGCGACCCCGTAGCTGGCGCCCCCAGCGGCTGGCATGACCAGGGAGTCATCGCTTACGGGACGGGGGCGTCCGGCCGCAACGTCGCGTTTGCGGACGTCAATGGCGACGGTAAGGCCGACTACTTGGTGATCGACAACAACACCGGCACAGTCGACGCCTCCATCAACACGGGCGGTAACTCCATCAGCCCAACGGGATGGCAGCCCTCGACCCGGATCGCGTTCGGAGTCGGGACACCCGCTGGCAGCAGTTACGTGGAGATGGCCGACATCAACGGCGACGGCAAAGCGGACTACCTCGTGATCAACCGGACCACTGGTGCGGTAAAGGTATCGATCAACCAGTACAACAACATCACCGGCTGGGCCTGGGCACCGCAGGTGCAGATCGCCACAGGATTCGGGGGCAGTCCCAGCATCCAATTTGCCGACATCAACGGAGACGGCAAAGCAGACTACCTGCTCGTTGGGATCGACGGCAGCACAACGCAGGCTTGGCTCAATAACGGGACCGATGCCCCTGGCGGGCACGGCTGGACGGGCATCGGCACACTGCCCCCAAGGCGTGCGGGTAGTGGGTCCGTTCTGTTCGCCGACATCAACGGTGACGGGCGGGCGGACTACCTCGACGTCGGTGCCGACCGGTCGGTTCGCGTATGGATCAACCGGGGCGGTGACCTGTCCTCCAGCTTGGGATGGTTCGCCCAAGGCCAATTCGCATACGGGGAAGGAGTGTTTGGCGACTTGATCCAGTTCGCTGACGTCAACGGTGATGGCCGTGGCGACTACCTCGTCGTGAGCCCGTTCGACGGATCGGTTCATGCGTGGCTCAACGAGGGCGGTGACAGTGGGGCAGGCGGATGGACGCCGCTCGGGCCTATCGCCAACGGAGTGGGCTCACCACGACGGCAAGTACGCTTCGCCGACGTGAACGGAGACGGAAAGACCGATTACCTGATCGTCAACGATAACGGCTCAGTGACTGGCTACCTCAACTCAGGGGTCAACAGCTACACCAAAGTCCCGATCGCGGCGGGTGTGGGCTACCCGGGATCTCAAGTGCGCTTTGCCGACGTCAATGGGGACGGTAAGGCGGACTACTTGGTGGTCGGTGACAACGGTTCGGTTCAAGCGTGGATAAACAATGGCACCGACGCGGCAGGCGCTAACGGGTGGGTCCCGCGTGGTCGGATCGCCACCGGAGTGGGCTCCCCTGTGAGTCAGGTCCAATTTGCCGACATCAACGGTGACGGGAAAGCCGACTACCTTGTCGTCCACGACAACGGTTCAGTTCAAGCGTGGATCAACAACGGCGGAGACACCGTCTCCTCGACCGGAGTAGTAACTAACGGCTGGATTCAGCGTGGCCAGATCGCCACAGGAGTTGGCTTCCCTGGAAGTCAGGTCCAATTCGCCGACATCAACGGTGACGGCCGCGCCGACTACCTTGGCGTGACTCCGGGGACGGGTGCGGTGAGTGCGTGGCTCAACGACGGCGGGGACGTTGTGACCGCAACTGGAACGGCCAACGGATGGGTCGACCGGGGGCAGATCACGGGTGGAGTGCCGGGTCTTTAGTTTAGTTACCTTCGACCTGAGTGTGTCCTGAAAGTGGAGTGATGACGATGTAGGAGATCGTTGGAGCGATACGTGCTGTGCCAGTGATGGAGGTTGGCCCTCCGGGTTCGCCGTGCCCGCGCCAGGCACGCAATCATCCTCAGTCGCGCTCACTCCCTGATATCCAAAGCCGGGCGAACCTTACAACACCACGGAGAGCGTCTACTGGGCATCACTTGCCGCGGTGTGCGGTACGTCGCGCGCCTCCCTCGAGGCTCACATCGCTTCATACCGACGGCCGGCTGATCCGGTGCGGCGCGTAGGGGCAACGGCCAGATCAACCGGATCAACCGGCGCAGCCCCAGGCGGTGGAACAGTAGTTCGGTGAATTAGTCCTCATGCCATGCCTCAGATATGCATGGTCGTGGTCCGCGTTGGTTCGCCACGGCAGTGCTCACGGAACAGACATCGACCTTGTTACCGCCGCAGCGTGGAACCGCCTCCGCATTCTGAAATCTCGGTGACATCGACAATACGGGTGGGTTCACTGTCGATCGGCTGGCCGTCATCGACGGCGCGTAACCACAGTGCGTATGCCGGCAAGTTGTTGCCGTGCTTGGACAGATAGGCGACGCCCAAGGCGCGGGAGCCGTCATCGAGAGTCAGATTACGGACCCAGAGGGCGATGTCGGTGGTCAGGTTTCGCTGATCCCCGGTGAGGTCGGTGGTGGTTAGGTCCCTCGTATCCGATGGGATGAACGTTTTGTTGACAGCTGCGATGCTATCGGCGTGGGCCAGGTCGACGAACCAGCCGTCGGCGGCGAACTGAAGGAGGTACTGGCGACGCCGGTTACGCCAGTCGCGCGTGATCACTCGCTGCATGTCCGGTTCGGGCATGGTCCGGCCGATGAGATCGGCGACGGACGAATTGGCCTCGTCGTTGGTGAGGTCGTCGAAGACCGCTGCCGCCGCCGTGGTCGGCAGGCCCGGAGTGAGGTACGAAAGCACTTCGGCGAAGGCACCCACCGCCGAATCGGCAGCGTAGATGGTCCGGCCGCCCGCGGTGTCCCACCGTCCCCAGCCGTGGCGGGTCAGCGATTCGTTCCGTGCTGGCGGCTTCAGGCCCCCGTAAAGAACTTGGGCAATTCGATGCACCTGTGAGACCGGCGGCGGCACCAGGTGAAGGCCGGTAGCAGAGCAGACACGCCCTTCTCCCGCAGCATGCACCTTGCGCTCCCGAACGTCGGTTGAATGGTCCGGCGGAGCCTAACGGATGCATCCCCCGCTGGCGTCCATAGAGCCGGCTCGGAGCCGTTGGGCTACGCGCCGCCAACGTCTTCGAGGAACGCCTTCAAGGCTCCGAACACCGCGGCCGCGTCGAATTCCCGGATCCGCTCGGCGGGAGTCTGCCCGTCGAACCACGGGTTCGCCCCGATGAGCCACTGCCTGGCAACGAAACGGTCGTCGTTCTCTTCGATGGCAGCGAACGCTTCGGCTGCGAGCTGCAGGCGCTGCTTGGCCTCGTCGCCAGGTTCGGCATGATTTGGGTCATCCGGCTCGGTTGCCCACCGGTTGGGCTGCTGTCTGCTGCGGACGTTGGCCAGGTAGGCGACCAGGGTGGTTCCGAGGTACTCGTTGAGTTCTCGAACCAGCAGATACATGGGCCGCCGCAAGGTGTCGTTGTGGATTGCAGTCATGCTCGTCATGGCAACCCTCCTCGTATCGATTCTGCTTGTCTGGGCAAGCATACCTCAGATGACACGCAACCACCGCATAAGCACCGTGAAAACACCATTAGCTAACCACAATAGCCGGATCGCCTACACCATGAACCTGCGACACTTCAACTTGTCGCTGTCCTGGTCGTTCCCCCGCAGTCCACGTACAACACCGTCACTCCGCTGCTGAGAACCGGGCGCCACGACCCGCACCCGCCTTGATCGAGCACCTGGCCGGCTACCGGCCCGTCGGTGACCTTTGAGACACCATCGACCACACCCGCACTTCCCGCCAACCGCGCCCCTTGGGGAAAGTGACCGCGATGATGCACACCACCAACGACCCGCCCCGGCCACCCAGGTGGATCAGGACCTGCGGGCCTGGGCCAACGGCATGTACACCACGGCGCGGCCGGGGTCGAGCTGCTCATCCGCGGCCTTTCCGGACGGTTGCCCCGGACCTGCCGTGGATCCGCCGCAGCCACCACGGCGGGCACTGGGTTGAGTTCGGCGAGCTCGCCGGGAGCTCTACCATGGTCAACCCCTGATGGGTCCGATTTAGGTGGCGTCTGAAGCATGAGCGCTGAAGATGGGTTGATGCGGGTGAAAAGGATGACCGTCAGGGCACGTCATAGGCCACAGCTACAGTCGTGGCGGGAGTGTCTGAAGGCAGGAGACTGAGGGCATGACACACCCAACGTGGACAGATAAGCTTTCTGCATTGTCGACTGCCGTGGTCGCTGGGCTCACATTGATGCTGTTGATCTTAGCGATCGTGGGTTGGCGAACGGCGAAGCAAACACTGGATGCCTCCAAGGTGGCCAGCCAGGCGGCAGCATCGTCGGCCGAGGCTGCGCGGCTCGCTAACGAGCAGGCCAAGTTCGACAGTATCGAGCAGGCACGTCCGTACGTGTACGTCGAGATAGTCCCGGGCTTGAGCGGACTGCAGTGTTGGGATCTCGTCATCAAGAACGTCGGCAGATCTTCCGCAAAGACACTCACGCTCGCCTATGACAAGTGGCCCGACCACCCCGACGATGTCGCGACATCCCTGCGGACCCTGTTCGACACATCGCGGACATTGCCGCCCACCTGTGGCCTTCGTGTCATATGGCGTCTCGAAGGCAACTTCACCACTGGGGAGAAGGTTGTCGGTGTGGGCCGCGATGGAACCATCACCGTGAGGTATACGAGCGACGATCCATCTAATCCTGACTATCACGACGTTTTCGACGTCATGATCGGCAAATCGGGCCTAACTCCCGCCGGCGAGCAAGGCTCCAACGGTGACGGCCTGCACGGCGACGCAGAGACCTTCTACCGGCTTGGTCAGACGCTCGTCCGTCGCGTCACCGAGCTAAGCCGATAACCGGCCAGACGGTGACGAAAACCAGCGTTTCTGGGCACGCCTCGGGGCTGGTGCGCGATAATATGTCAATGCCGCTGGTGATGTGCTCACAACTCGGGGCCGAAATCTACGGCTCACAACTTGACGTCCTAGCCGTTTCTGGGCCCCTACAGTAGGGCTGTGGCAGTTGACCTAAATAGATTGCGCGTGATACTGGGGCTACAGGCCGAGCTGGGTGGCGGCGTTGTCCTCCCAGGCCGTGTGAATCCGGATGTAGGTGCCGACGGTGGCCAGTGAGCGGTGGCGGGTTTGGTGGGCGATTGCGCGGTCGGAGGCCCCGCGCAGATGGGCGTACGTGACGAACCCGGCGCGGAGGCTGTGTGCGGAGTAGTCGCCCTCGAGGCCGCTGCGGATGATGGCCTGCTGAATCAGGGTGTTGATGGCTCCTTCGGACAGGCGGCGGGGGAGTGGTCGGTTGCCTTTGCTGACCGGTCGGAACAGTGGCCCGTAAAAGATCTGGGCCTGTTCGGTCCATTCCCTGAGCAAGGTGACTGGGCATCGTCCGGTTTTGGTCCCCCGAGGCAGGACTACCAGTTCGCTGCGGTCGCCGCGCTGGTTGGTCTTGGACCGGGGCAGGGTCAGCACGAGTCCGCTGGGATGCTCGGCGACGTCGGCGACGTCCAGGGCGGACAGTTCGCTGCGGCGCAGCGCACCGACGAAGCCGGTGAGCAGCAGGGCCCGGTCGCGCAGGCCCGCGAGGTCCGGTTCCGAGGGTCGTCCGCGGGTCTTCCACTTCTTCATGGCGGGGCACAGGTCCAGGACATCCCACAGCTCCGGGGGCATCAGCGGGTCGGACTGTTCCGGCGGGGCGGCGTGCAGTCGGCGGATCCCTTCCCAGACGGTGATGACGCGGGCGTTGTCGGTCGGGTCGGGGTGGTCGTCGGCGCGGTGGGCGAACTTGATCGCCGACAGCCGCCGGCTCATGGTGCCGACCTTGGCGCCGGCCTCGGCGAGCATGGACAGGTAGCCGGTAATGGTTGACGCTGCGGCCGGTAGCGGATCAACGCCCGCGTGGCCGCACCAGGTGCTGAATTCGGCCCAGTCCGACCGGTACCCGCGCAGGGTGTTCGGTGCCCGGGCAGCGGTGATGTACCGCTGCTCGTCGACGCTCAGATAATCACCGTCGACGACGTCAGGGGCCAAGCTCTCGTCGGCTCTGGGGCGCAACAAATCAATCGCGGCCTGCTCACGGGCCGGGTCTTCGGATGGATTGCTCACTGGCAGATCCTATCGTCTATTACCGACCGTTCCATGATTATCGTGGGTAATAAAGCGCGGCCAAACGTCGGCGGCGCGTACTCTGTGAAGACGAGCGGCGTGGGCTATCACCGCCGTAGAAAGTATGCGTCCTTGGTCGGGTACTGGTTGTGCAGCAGGGTCATCGCGACGGGTGACTGGTGTTGTCGTAGCAGTGCCACGCGACGCCGCCGAGGTCTCCGTTGGCCACCGACTCGGTCAGGGCCTGCGGGAACTGGCCCTGATCAGGGTTGGCGTATTCCCAGTTGTGGTCGACACCCAGGATGGGGTCGTCGAGGCCGGCGGCGGTCATTGAGGTTTCAGGTAGTTGTGGATCCAATCACCGAGGTCGCTGGCCCCCATTTCATCCCGGGGTAGTCACCCGGGGTGTAGAGGGGTTCGCTCTGCGGGGTGACGGCGAAAATGGGCCCCCCGGCGCTTTGGTCGGCGTTGATCCATTGACGAAGTAGTCAACCCTGACCGGCTGCTCTGTACGTTCAGCCTTTATGGGCTCATCGTGCCAGCGAGTCCAGCATCTTGATACGCACGCGGAAACCAGTTGGCGACGCGAAGATTGACAGCCAGCCACGACTACCCAGCGTCGATCACACCAACGTTGACAGCTCCCGTATTGACGTGGATCGAACCGCTCGGCACAAATATCTCCGTGCCACCACGTTGAGCCCGGCTACCGCCCGCCGCGGTTGCGGAACGCGTTCAGCAACTGATCGACGAGCACACCTGCCACCTCATTGGATCCCGCGGCAAGCGCGGACCGAGTCACGGTCTCGTCTGGCGTGATCCGGGTCGGACCCTCTGGCGCGAAACCCATAGAGCCGCTGGTCCGGGAAACGCCAGTCAGTGTGCCTTCGGAAACGAGGAGGAATGATCAAGACCTGTGGATGAGCGTGGAGGACGTACCTCCCCGGTGGTCCTGAAAACTCGACAAACAAGACCGGCGCTGGCAGGCGCGGGTTGGGAAGGCACGTCCGATGTTGAAGGTAGT
>JAABUJ010001809.1_pt1 | contig 29228 bp, 31 predicted proteins | sample 5559131 | NCBI WGS metagenome assembly JAABUJ01 (sample SAMN10711875, study PRJNA513366) | rock metagenome | isolation source: Antarctica rocks | place: Antarctica: Victoria Land, Mt New Zealand nord | collected 2016-01-07
ACGACGGCACCAAAAGCGACCGCGAACCCGAGCAGTAAGACGCCTGAAGCGGGCGGTGGCAACACCGTCGCTGCTCCAGGACTGGCCGACAGCAGCGTGTGGGACGCCCTCGCTCAGTGCGAGTCGGGCGGAAACTGGGCCATCAACACAGGCAACGGCTTGTACGGCGGCCTGCAGCTCGACCGGGGTGCCTGGTTAAGCAACGGCGGTGCGGCTTACGCGCCGATGCCCAGCGATGCCACCCGCCAGCAGCAGATCCTCATCGCCGAGAAGGTGCGCGCCGACCGCGGGTTCTCCCCGTGGTCCAGCTGCGCGCGCAAACTCGGCCTGCTGTAACGGACGGCCAAGGCGGGAGCAGCGTGCATGCGCCTCGAGTGCTGGCATCCGGTGGAGTTGAGTCCAGCCAGGTGGTGCACGACGAGCAACCGGTGAGCCCTGTCCCGCCCGATGTGGGGGCGGTCACCGGGCGGTCCCTGGTCGATCCCAGATCAGTTGAGCAGGGAGCACATGTCCCGAGCGGTCGTGCAGGTCGCCCTCGTCGGGTCGAGCGCCGCGGAGCCGCGGGTGCGCTGCTCGATGCCGTTTGTGACTGTCGAATTCCCTCATGGGCGACGGGCGTCTGTGTTGCCGAGCTTGGCGAGTAGCACGCCTGCGGGGCACCGCGGAGGCGGAACCGGGGATTGCACATCGGCAGATCCATGCGTTCCGAAAGCCGAACGCCTTGCGGTCCCGTGATCGCGCTTCTCGCCGCCGCCCTGATCGTCCCGTTGCCCGATCCTCAAGCGGTCGAGTTACCAGCGTCCGGGATCTGGAACCGATACAGGTGCGAGTCCCGCCGGACGAACCCAAGCCGAAGATAAAGACGGATCGCGGCGTCCCGACCAGGGCGTGATGTCAGGTCGACGGTCTTGGCGCCGGCCGCGCTTGCGCGGACAAGAGCGTGAGCCACTAGAGCTTCACCGACGCCGCGCCCACGGGCCGAAGCGTCCACCACGACGTCGTCGATGTGAGCCCGCAGTCCGGTCGGTATCGGGTACGCCACCAGCGTGAGTGCGCCGACCACCGAGCCATCGAGCCGGGCTACGAACAGCTCCGTCGCGTCATGAACCACTAGCCGCTCGAGCAACTGCCGGTTGACCGTGGCTGACGTTGATAGCTGCGGTAGCAGCCGGGTGAAGGCTTCCAACACCTCATCAGTGATCTGAACGATCGCCTCGACCGCAAGTCCCTGGGGCATTCCGGCGACCATAGTTGCGACCGCGTGACGACGAGCGCAACTCGTCGCCCCACCCGGGGTGGCACTCGGCCAGCGCCGGCCGTCTGCCTTGGCGGCAGAGTCCTCACATGGGAGGACCCTGTGAACCTGCTGCGGTACAAGATCGAGACGAAAGAAAGGGCGGGGTTAGCGTTCCAGCTGTGCTGGATGAGGGGCAAGGCAGGCGGGTGGGGCTGAAAGCTGTAACTGTCGCACGAAGGGTGTTCGGACAGCGATTGCTATCGGCGTACCTCATCGGCAGCCTGGCGCACGAGGGTTTCGTCGCTGCGGTCAGCGACGTCGACATCGCCTTGATCCTCGCAGGCGCCGACCCCGGCGACGCGGCGCGCGTACACCGAGTCTCGCGCCTCGTCTTAGAACAGGACCGCTCGGTGCTGGCCAGCCGGCTGTCAATCTTCTGGTCGACCGCGGAAGGCCTGCGCAGCAGGCGACCAGATGGCCGCCTGCCCGCGATCGACTGGCTGGACCTCATCGACAGCGGGAAACACGTGTACGGCACTGCTTTGCCAGTTGACACCCCACGGCCGCATGCCGGGCAGCTCGTCGAGGACACGGCAGAATTTGCCGTGAGCAAGTGGCGCCACGACCCCGCCTGGGATCGGCACCTGCTGGACGCCGCCGGCCTCGTCCGCGAAGGAAGACGAGCAGCATCAAAGGCAGCGCTGTTCCCCGTTCGGTTCTTGTACACCCTGACCACCGGGCTTGCCGGAGGTACCCACGACGCTGTGGCCTGGTACTCAACTCAAGCCCGGGTCACCTCCCGAGACCTGGTCGCCGCGGCCTACGACTGGCGAATCAGAGGCTTCAGCGACACTTCGACCGCGGTCCGACTGCTGCAGGAGCAGCTCGTGCCGCTCTACCGAGAGTTCGAGAGCAGCTACCGGCAGCAGTTGCTCGAGCAGGGCCTCACCGACCTCGCAGACGAACTCACTGCGACAATCGCCCGACTAGACCGGCCGGTCCTTACCCAATCGGATTCCTGAAGCTGCACAACCACCGATGACGTCGTCCCGCTCGACGGCCAGCTCAAGCTCGAGCGCGTGCTCGGAAGCGTTGCGCAGAGCACTCAACAGCGCGCTATCGTGCCGCGGCGCCGGCGGACTCGGCAATGCCTCCAGTGCTAGCGAGAGTTGCCGCGCAGCGTTGATAAGGAAGTGCTTCTCGATATCGACGTCATACATCGGGAGCGCGTCTTTCCATCCGTAGTGCCTGGGAGGGCGGTCCAGAGCGAGGCGCGCGGCCACATGCTCCGCTTCGTGTAAGCGGCCTAACTGCCCCTGAACTGCGTGCAGCCACAGCCTCGCCGTCCGATGACTCCAAGGGTCCGTCTCGTCGCTCACGAGAGACCGACCTCCTTCTGCTGCCGTCTCTAAAGCGGATTCCCTTGCGGTACCCCGTGATGTTTCGGTGAGGGTTCGGCTTGCGGCACTGCCTGTGCCGGTGGTCGGTCGCTAGTGGAACCGTCAAAAGGTTTCTTTTGACTGATGCGGCAGCTGCGCGCATCCTGGGTCGGTGCCGTCCGCCCACGCGCCTACTGATGTCCAGGGATTGCGAGTCCTGGCTCATCCGCTGCGCCTGCGGCTGCTGTCGCTGCTGACGGGTCGTGCGTTGAGCGGTGCTGAGGCAGCCCGGGAGCTCGGCGACACCCAGGCCAACGTGAGCTATCACCTGCGCCGGCTGCACGCCGCAGGGCTGGTGACGGCCGTGGAAGAGCCCGGGCAGCGGGGCCGAGCACGCCGGTACCGCCACGAGCCGGTCAGCGGGGAGAAGCTCACACTGGAACGGTCAGCCGATCACCAGCTGCTGATGGCGGCGCTGGCCGCGGAGCTGCAGCGCCGCTCCTTTGAGCACCGAGCCGGCAGCACGGGGACCTTTACCGACGCTGAGCTCTGGGTGGACGCCGACGCCTGGTCCCGGGCGCTGGCGGCGGCGCGCGAGGTGGGAACTCTGCTGCACGACAACGCCCTGCCGCCAGCCGACGAGGGGGCGGTCCGGGTCAGCGCCACCATCTCATTGTTCGAGCTGGCCGAACCCGCTGGGCCGACAGACCCGGAGGTCTCAGGTCGGTGACCACCCCTGGCGCTCGCCTGGGGTACCGAGACGTGTTGCAGCTGCCCCACGCCCCTCGGCTGCTGCTGGCGGCGCTGATCGGACGGCTGTCATTCGCGACTGTGTCCCTGGCGATGCTGCTCGCGGTCCAACGCAGCACCCGCTCCTACGCGGCTGCCGGGGCCGCCGTCGGCGCGTTCGGCCTGGCCAACGTCCTTGTCGCCCCGGCGCGTGCTCGTCTGGTGGACCGGGCCGGCCAGCCCGTCGCCCTCCCTTGGCTGGCGGCCGGCTACGCCGCGCTGCTCTGCCTGCTAGCCGGGCTCACGGTGTCGACGACGACCGCGAGCTGGCTGCTTGTCACGACCGCCGGTGCCGCCGGCTTGTTTCCACCGCCCCTTGGTGCCGCGATGCGCGTGCTCTGGGGGTCGCTGGTTGAGGGTCCGGCGATGCTTGCCCGCGCCTACAGCCTGGACGCTGTCGCCGAAGAACTGCTCTTTGTCACCGGCCCGCTCCTCGTGGGCCTGACCGCTGCCGTCGCTCCTCCGGCGCTGGGCCTGATAGCAGCCGCCGGCCTGGCCCTCGCCGGCTCCCTGGCGATGACCCGATCACCGGTAAGCATCGGTCCACGCCCCCTGCCGGACAAGGTCGCCCGCCGCCGCGACCGTCAGCCAGGCTTCCGCCCGCTGCTCGTGGCCCTGCTCGGGGTCGGTCTCGTGCTGGGAACCGTCGAGATCGCCGCGCCCGCCTTCGCCCAGCAGCACGGCAACGCCGCCTCGATCGGCCTGTTGCTGGCCGCGCTGTCGTTGGGAAGCGCCGTCGGCGGGCTGCTCTACGGCCAGAAGCTCTGGCGTCAGCCCCCGGTCGTCCGGCTCCTTGCCCTCGGCGCCGCTCTCAGCCTCACCAGCGCCACCCTCGCCGTCGCCCAGCACGTGCTCGTCCTAGGTGTGCTGCTCACCGCGCTGGGACTGTTCCTGGCCCCCGCCCTGGTCACCGGCTACCTGCTCGCCGACGAACTCTCGCCGGCCAGCGCAAGGACCGAGGCCTCCAGCTGGATCAACACCGCCAGCAACGCCGGGGCCGCCATCGGCGCCGCCTCAGCTGGCGTCCTCGTCGACCACGTCAACACCACAGCGGCCTTCACAGCAGGAGCCGCCGCCGCCTGTCTCTGCGTCCTACTCGCCAGCTGCCGAGCGCACACCATTGGCCGATCCCGCCCGACCGACCCTGAGCGCCCATAGTTCCGAGTTGGTCGTCGCTCAGCGATCCCGTGTGACAACGGCTGGGCACCCGGGTCGACCACTCCCCTAGCTGGCTCGCCGTGACCGTTAGGCGGCCCGCTGTTGACGCAGGGCCGGGCAGCTCCACGCGGCCAGGCGCTGACCTGTCGGTCGTCGCCGGAGGCGATCTTCATCGCGACGGCATCTGGGTTTGCGTGTCAGCCAGGTGCTGGAGCCAGGGTGGCCGCCGGGGAGCGTGGTGGGCCGTGGCCGTCATGGCCGGTTGGGTCCCCGGCCGGCAAGGGGCAGCCCCGCGACGAGGCCCGCGCCGATGCTGCCTAGACCCGTGACGAGGGCTACGTGCAGGGGCAGGGCGGCCAGGGCCGCACCAGCGAGGGCGTATCCAAGGCCGGTGGTGGCGGTGTTCAGCCCGAACGCCTCGGTCACGCGCTGCCCCGGAGCCAGGCTCTGCACGGTGATCAGGATGGTGGTGACCAGCGGTGCGGTGCACGTGCCAATGACCAGGTAGCCGACCACGGTCAGGCCCAGGCCCGGGCCGACGGTCAGCACTGCCAGTCCGGCGGCGAGCCCGGCCAACAGCAGCATCGCCCGCTGGATGGCTGTGCCCGGCAGTCGCTGGCTGTGCACCCCGTACGTGATGCCGGACCCAGCGCTGGCCACGCACAGCGCTGCCTGGAGCAGCACCGCAGTGAAGGCGCCACCACCCAGGCGCCCGGCGATGGGCAGTGCGCAGACCTCGGCCAGGCCGATGCACTGCGCGGCCACAACACCGAAACCGAGCCACAGGCCGAACACCGGTGACCACAGCCGTGGTCGCTGGCCTGCGCCTGCGGTTGCAGCGGCGTCGACGGGGGTGGGCGGAACCAGACCGCGCACGAGCAGGGCGGCGGCCGCGGTCACCGTGGCCATCGCCACCACACCGCCGACCCGGGCGGCGGCGACTGCGGCGACCAGCAGCGGACCGCTGACGATGGTGAACTCGATGAGCACCCCATCGACGGCCAGCGCCGGCGTCAGCAGCCGAGCCGGGACGGTGCCGGTCAGGATCTTGCGCATGCCGGCCGGCGCGCCAGCGGTCAGCGCAGCACTGACAACCGCGAGAGCGACCAGCAGGACCCCCGGCCAGCTCAAGGCGCCGGCCACTGCTAGAAGTCCCAGCACCCCGGCGGCGGCCAACAGCAGCCAGGACAGCACCGTCAGCGTGTTGCTGCGGTCGAGCCACCGGCCGACCGGGGTAGCCACGAGGACCTCGGCCGCCGTCGCCGCGGAGATCATCACTCCACCCAGCCGGTAGTTGCCGGTCGCCGCCATCGCCAGCAGCAAGAACGCCAGCGGTGTCATGCTGACCGGCAGCCGAACCAGCTGGGTGGTCAGCGACCAGCGCCGGTAGGCCGGTAACCCGACCACCTCGCGCAGCAGCCCGCCGGGCGACCCACCTGCCGCCTCGCTGGTACTCACCGGCCGAACGCTAGCCTCGAGCCCGCCTCACCACCGACCCAGCGACCACTGCGCTGGCGCCCAGTCGCCCACCCTTCACCGGACAGGACCCGCGTCCCGTGCGGGACCCCTTAGCGCTGCCAGAACCGCGCCAAATACCGCTGCCAATCACAGCCGGGCGCCCTCGACGGTCAGCCGGCAGGTGGCCCGTAACGGGTCGGCTAGCGGCACAGACTGACCGAGCAGTATCCGGCGTCATGCGGGATCCTGCAGTCGTGCTGGCAGAGGGGGGTAGGACGACGACTCGCGAGCGGCAGCTTCGATGGGTGGCTAGCCGCATCAGCTGGGGCGCGTGAGGTGTGCTCGGTCCAAGCGGCGGTGCACCGTGGACAGCATTGTCAGCAGCTCGAGCAGCTCGTCGTCTCTCACTAGGCGTAGTGCACGCGGGTCGTGCGCGACCGGGTTGCGGTACATGCCGAATAAGCCGATGAGCAGGTTAGCGAACCCGGTCTGCTCGTCTCTCTCGGACTCCGTCGTCCCCAAGTTGATCGCCAGCAGCGGCGTACCGCTCTTGCCAAGGCTGAGCGCATCGGTGACTACCCGAGCGCCGTCTCCGATCAAGCCGGTCATATCGCGCAGCCGCTGCGCCAAGCCCTTCGTCGCCTCAAGCGAGGCGTGGAACCAGTCCTTGACCAGAACCTCGTCTGCGCAGTAACGCAGGACCTCGGGATGCGTGCCACGACGGCGGAGTTCCGCCCGCAATGAATTCGCCCGCTTCGCCGCCTCGTCCAGAGTGGCCGCTGCCGGACCGCGAGCGACTCTGCCCTGCTCGTCGATGCGCAGACCCAGAAAGACGAGAACCTCACTGAGCCGATCCCTCCGCTGGCTGAAGCTCTGCGGCTCGTCCCGGTATCTAACGGGGGACATCGCGTGGGTGATCAGCGCGATGACGCAATTGGCGGCTTGGTCGTACTGCTGCCTGGCATGCAGTGCCTCGAACAGGCGGTCTCGCTTACTTGCTGTCGGTGCGACATCGGAGATCTTCGCGACCCGAAGCAGTTGGCCGATCTGGCTTCCGGTCAGCCCGTCGCTGGTCTCTCCGAGTACGTCGGCAACACCGCGGAGCACCGCGTCAGGCCACGGATCGTGTCGCAGGGTCCCTCCCTCGGTCGAGCATCCGCCCATGCTGACGGCCGCCTTCGGCCGCAAGCGATTACTGAGACGGAGTCTGCCTGCTCTAGGTAGACGGGTATCGATGAAGGGCGTGACGCTCGCGCGGTCCAGGAGGTTCGGCTAACGATGCACCTGAGTCGACTGCGTGCGCGGCCACGTGCGGGAGACACCAGCGGACAAAGCGCGCAGGCAGGGCGATCTCAACTTCGCTGCCGGCACTTGCGCGAAGCGACCGATCGACCTGCTGGACGTGCGGAGTGGGCACCGCTCGGCCGCGGGGATCAGCGAGACTGACAGACGTGTCCTCAGTTGTCGCGGTGCGGCGCTACCCGCTGAAGAGCGCTCGAGGCGAGCGCCTGCAGTCGGTTGACGTGGACCGGGAGGGGCTGCGCTCGGACAGGGCCTGGGCATGCATCGACCTAGAAGACGGCACAGTGGGCAGCGCGAAGCACCCCCGGCGGTGGGGCCGGCTGCTCGAGGTGGCCGCCCAGGTCGAGGAGCGCAACGGGACCGTCACAGTTGCAGTGGCGGGTCGGCGGGCGGTAGCAGGTAGCGCGGAGGCCGACGCGGCGCTCAGCCAGCACCTGGGGCGTTCGGTGCGGCTCACCCAGGTCGTGCCGGAGCAGGCCATGTTGCACCGCCAGTTGCCCGCCGACGAGGGACTGGTGCCGGAGTGGATGAGCGACGCGTCCGCCGGCCAGGAGATGATCACCGAGGTGTCAGGCGCTCGGCCAGGTGGCCGGTTCGTGGACTTCGGCTCTGTGCACCTGGTAACCACAGGGGCACTTGAGCGGCTCGCGCGACAACTCGGGCGCCCGGCCGTCGAAGCCTCGCGGTTCCGGCCCAACCTGGTTGTCGACGCCCCGCGGGACCCCGAGCCTGGCCAAGAGCTACGGGTCGGGGACGTCGTCCTGCAGGTCGTCCTGCCCACCCCACGTTGCGTCGTCCCGGGGCTGAACCCCGAAGCGGGAGCGCCAGTCGACCAGCAGCTGCTGGGCACTCTGGCCCGGCACCACCGAACCGCTGTGGCGGGCTTCGGTACAGCGGCGTGCTTCGGGGTCTACGCCGAGGTCCTGCACCCAGGACGAGTCGAGCTTCACCACAGCGTCCGCTAGTAGATAGGCGACCGGGACGCCGTGCCCGACCCGGTGGCGGCCGCGCGAAGTGCCCCGGCTGGCTATCAGGGACTCACCCACCCCCCCTGCGCTGCGCGACCGGCAGGATCACCCGCATGACGCGACGACAGCTGGTGTCCTCCGGGGCGGTATGGGAGCCCGTGGTCGGTTACTCCCGGGCGGTGCGCGTCGGACCGTGGATCGCGGTGGCGGGTACGACCGCCGCGACGCCCGACGGCGGTCCGGTCGGCGGGAACGACATCGCCGAGCAGACCCGCGAGGCGTCGCGCCGCATCCACGCCGCTCTGCGCGAGGTCGGCGCCGAGCTGGGGCACGTCGTACGCACCCGCATGTATGTCACCGACATCAGCCGCTGGCAGGAGGTCGGCCAGGCACACGGCGAGGTGTTCAGCAGCATCCGGCCGGCCACGTCCATGGTCGAGGTCAGCCGGCTCATCGACCCCGGGCTGCTCGTCGAGATCGAAGCCGACGCCGTCGTCCCGTAGTCCGATCCCCCACCGGTACACCGACAGGGGGTTCAGGGCGGGCGCTCAAGCTGCCGGGCTACCCGGACGCGGGCGCGGGCATCAGGCCGTCGCTGCGGTCTGTTGTCTGGTGGGTAACAGGGCGAGCAGTTGTGTTGTGTGGCGCGGGAGGTGGTCCTCGGCCAGGCCGGTGAGGATGGCTCTGAGCGGTACCGGCTGGTCGACGAGGGCCTCGTCGTCGGATAGCAGCAGGGTGGGGATCGCGGTGTCGAGTTCGGCGTCGCTTAGTGCTGTGCCGAGGATGCACAGGGCCTCGCCCTGGCGCCGGATGCGGTCCTGCAGCCCGGCGTTCCCGCCGGCGCGAGCGCGGACGCGGCTGGTGGTCCAGGCCTCGTGCGAGAGGCGGTTGTCGTAGGTCGCGGCTGCGCCGGATGCGACGGTCGCGGCGGTGGCGAGGGTCGCGGCGTCGACTAGCGCGATGTGGGCGAGGATCCGGTCCGCGTCCCAGCCGCCGGCCGGTGGGGTGACGTTGCCACCTGACCGTCGTGCGACGTGGGCGGCGGCGTCGAGCAGCCCGGCATAGGCGTCTCGCAAGCGTGTGGTGTCCATGGCTTCTCCTTGGTCGCGTGGGCAGGGGGTGCGGCAGGGTGCGCTGTGCGGTCGGGCAGTTCAGCGGTGCACCGGCGACATCTCCCATGGCGCGCGCGGGAGGACCCCGCCGGTCTCGAGCAGCGACTTGAGGTTGGCCAGGACGGCGGGCCAGCCGTGCGAGATCTCCTGGAGCGCGGTGGCGTCGGCGAGGTTCTCGTGGGTCACCGTGAGCCGGACAATGTCGTGATGCGGCTCGATGTGGAAGGTGACGATCGAGGCGTCGCCCGGCGCGTCGGCGGACTCTCCGAACGTGATGACCAGACGGGTCGGTGGTTCGGTCTCGAGCACCCGACCGACGAGGTCGGCGTCACCGGACGCGTCGGTGCGCCGGTGCTCCCAGCGTGAGCCTGGCTGCCAGTCGGAGACGTTGGCATGTCCCCAGTAGCGGGCGGTCAGGTCCGCGTCGGTGAGGGCTTGCCACACCTGCTCGGGGCTCGCGCCGATGTAGGTGACGTAGACGTAGGACGGCCTCGAGGTGGCGGTCTGGGTCATGGCGTACTCCTCTGCTCGGTCCTTGATGGCGCTGAGCGCCTGCAGGCGGGGCTTGTCGAAGCTGGAGATCCAGCGCTGCTCGATCTCGTGGATCGGAGTCGGGTTGAGGTAGTGCAGCCGTTCCCGCCCGCGCCGCACGACGGTGACGAGCCCGGCGCGCACGACGACGTCGAGGTGCTGTGTGGCGGACTGCCGGGCCATGCCGAGGTGCTCGCAGAGTTGCCCGAGCGTCTGGCCGTCGTGCTCGCGCAGTCGGTCCAGGAGCAGCCTGCGAGTGGGGTCGGCGAGCGCCCTGAAGACTGCGTCGAGCGCTGTCGTCTCTACCGGCACCGGGCCATCATGCAGGCGTCTGCCTGCATGAGTCAAGGCGTCCTGCTGGTGCGTGACACCGGTCCCGCAAGCCAGTGAACGAGCAGTGGGACGGTCGCCGGCAGTCGCCAGGTCCCCACTACGACCTTCTTGAGCGTGCCAATCGGCGTCAGTCCAGCGCAAGAGGGCAATGGGGAATGGCGCCCTGCGTCGATCTTCTGCACGAGAACTTCCAGTGCTGCGATGCGAGCGTCGGCGAATACGCCAAGCCTGGGTCTGCGCCGGCTGCTCGGGCGCCGTAGCTGCCCCGCCCTCGCTAGGCCCGACGTGGCTTGAGCCGCCGCGGTCCCGTTTGCCAGGGCAGGCCCCGCCTGCCCGCCCCTGCCTGTTGCAGCGGGCGCAGAGGCTCGGCGGTCAAGGGCGGCGGAGCCGAGTGCAGCGGTCCCTTGAGGGTGGAGGAGCGGTCGCGTAGGCAGGGACCGCGGACCGGGTAGGACGGTCCGGCGCAGCGAGGTCCTTTCGGTGCTTGAGTCGCTCGCTGAGCGGACACGCCTCCCGTCTGCTAGTGCTGGTCCCAGAACCCGGCGGGGGGCTTGTTGACGGGCAGCGGCGGCGCGGCCAGGTGCTTGCCGTCGCCGCAGGCCCGGAACGGGCCGCGGTCCCGGTCGCGGAGCCGGTCCATCTGGGGGTCGGCGACGTCGCGCAGCCACCGGGCGATCCCGGTGGTGGGTTCGAGCCGTAGCGCTTCCCATGCGCGCCAGACGGCTTCGAGGCGGACGCGGGCGTCCTCGTGGTCCCACCAGGAGGCGCACCATGTGCCGTTGCCGGTGAGGTGCTGGGCGTAGAGCGGGGCGATGACGTGCTCGACGAACTCGGCGAGGGTTGCCCACCGGAACGCGGCGGTGGCCGGCTGCGCGGCGGGTGACTGCCCAGCCGCTGCCGGCGGCGCGGTGCGTAGGTCGGTTACGGCTTGTTCGAGGTCGTCGAGCTGCTGCGCTTGCCGGGCGAGCTGCGCTGTCACCGCGTCGTCGGTCATCGGGCTCCGGCGGTGGCGCCGCGCCGGCTGATGCCGGCGGTGGCGGTCGCGACCTCGCTGGCGACCGCGGCGGCCCGCGGCCCGTCATACCAGGGCAGCAGGGCGAGCATTGCCGGGCGGGTGCCGGTGGCGAGCAGCAGCGCGCTGCCTTTGGGCAGGGCCCGCAGCTCGGCGGCGGGCAGGATCCGCTCCCGGCGGGTCGAGCTGGTCCGGGTGGTGCGGCCATCGCCGTGTGACCAGCTGTCGGCCGGGACGTCGTGGTCGCCGACGAGGCGGGAGACGTCCTCGACGAACCCGGCCTCGTCCAGGCCGGCGCCGAGCAGCTTGACCGTGGCGGCGCTCCACAGGGTCCGCATCCCGGTCCGGCCCCAGACCGCCTCGCCTTGGGCGTAGGACTGCAGGATCGTCAGCGGCAGGATTCCGCGGGAGCCCAGGTGGGAGTACAGCTGGGGCAGGTCGGCGATGCGGCAGACGTTGGCGGCCTCGTCCAGGACGGCGAGCAGCGGCGGGTCGAGCCGGCCGCCGCGGTCCTCGGCGGCGTTGACCGCGCAGCGCAGCACCCGGTCGGTGAGGGCGGCGACCAGCGGAGCGGCTGAGCCGCCGCCGTCCTTGGACAGCAGGTACAGCGTCTGCCGGGAACAGGCGCACCCGGCCGGGTCGAACCGGTCCAGCCCGGGCCGTTGGGTGGTCCAGGCGGTGATCTGCGGGTCACGCAGGCACCGGACGGCGGTCCGGGCGGTGAACAGCACCGACCCGCGGGTCTCGGCCGGGGCTTCAATGCTGGCCCGCAGCGACCGGGCCAGCGCGGGATAGCCCGCCTGCTCCAGGATGGCGACCGCGGTCGGGTCCAGCTCGGACTGCAGCCAGCCGTAGGCGCCGGCCAAATCGACGCCGGCCAGATGACCGGCGAGGAACAGGGCGGCGAGCAGCTCGGCCGCGGCCGGGCCCCAGATGTCGCGGGTGTGCTCGTCGTCGACGGTGAGCACAAAGTGCGACGCGAGCCGCTCGGCGTCCTCGACGCCGGTCAGGTCGGCCAGCGGGTCCCAGTACCAGACCTGCCGGGCGCGGGCGATCTGCTGCGGGTCGAAGGTCCAGACCCGCTGGCCGGTGTCGGCGGCGCGCAGCGCCGCGGTCGCGGCCCACGCGTCACTCTTGTTCGAGGTGAGCACCACCGGGCCGGGGGCGGCGAGCGTCGCCGGCACCGCCAGCGCCGTCGTCTTGCCCGACCGGGGGGCCATGACGGCGAGCGCCACGTCCTCCCAGGATGCGGTCAGCACCGGCCCGCGGGGCAGCAGCCGGCCGAGCGCCAGGCCGGCGTCGTGCGCGCCGAGCTTTCCGCGGGGGTCAAGCGAGGGCCGAAGCGCCCGGGCTTTGGCCGCGGCAGGACCGGCGAGCATCGGGGCGACGTCGCCGCGGCGGGCCAGGGACCGGGCCGCACCGGCCGGGCGGCGGCGCCACAGCCAGCGGCCCAGCAGGGCGGCCGGGGCGAGCAGCACCACGGCGAGCACGACCGCGGCGGCGATCACGGCCGCCGGGTCCAGGGCGGGCCACAGCCCGGCCGGTGGCGAGCGAGACCAGGCCGGCGCCGGCCCACAGCGCTCCGGTGGCGATCGCGACCAGCAGCGCCAGCACCGGGACCGCCCACGCGGCGGCCAGCTCGCCGCCCCCGGCCCGGCGGCCGGTCACGCCGCCCACCTGCTGTTGGTGTCGTGCACCCCGGAGGCGGTCTCGGCGGCGGTCAGCTCGGTCCGGAACGGCACCCCGGGGCGCTGGCCCACCTTGAGCAGGAACCGGCCCCGCCCGGGTGGCTCGGCAGCAGCCGACCAGCCCGGCGGTGTCGACCACGACGTGACCATGTCGGCCTCGGCGGTGGTGAACGGCACGACCCCGGCCAAGGCGGCCAGTTCCTGGCGGGGCAGCCCGCCGACGACCAGCGCCCCGCAGCGTTCGAACAGGCCCCGGGCCTTGGCCCGGTCGTCCTCGCTGCGCAGCGCCGCCAGGTCGGCCAGCGAATGGGTGATCAGGCACTGGCCGACGCCTTGGGCGCGGTTGAGCCGGCTCAGCTCGTCGACCCGGTCGACCAGGCCTTCGCCGGCGCGCAGCACCCGCCACAGCTCGTCGAGTACGACCAGGAACCGGCGCTGCGGGGCGGCGCCGGCGTCGGCCAGGGCGTTGGCTGCCTCTACAGCGCCGAACCCGGCTGACCAGCAGGCCAGCAGCGCGGCGGCTTGGAGCTGGCCGTCGCCGGCGGCGATGCCGGAGACGTCGACGCAGACCGCGGGGGCATCCAGGCGCAGCCGTTCGGTCGTCGGCCGGGCGAACACCGCCCCCAGCGGGCCGTCGGTCAGCGAGCCCAGGCTGCGCATCAGCGGGTCCACAGCGTCGCGGTAGCGCTTGAGGTTGCCGCGGTCCAGGGTGACCGCCTGGACCGCGGCCGGGCGGGCCTCGAGCAGGGCGATGAGGTGTTTGAGCAGCGGCGCGAGCTGGCCGTGGTGAGCGACGGCGAGCGCCCGCAGCGCCGCGGACAGGATGGTCAGCTCGTGGTCGGCGAGCCGGCTGCCCCGCACCACGGTGAGCAGCGCGGCCAGCAGGTTCAGCCGGCGGCCGTGGGCCTCTTCGGTGAGGCGTTCGCCTTCGGCGCCGCCGAGTTGCAGCGCGGCCTCATCCAGGCCGCCGGCGTCGAGGACGTTGAGCGAACCGTGCCCGCGGCCCAGGCGGACGACCTGGCCGCCGAGGGCGCGCACCAGCGCGGTGTAGTCGGGACGCAGGTCACCCAGGATCAGCGGGACGGTGCCGCCCGCGGCGGCGCCGATGCACAGCCGGCGCACCAGCGAGGATTTGCCGAGCCCGGGCAGGGAGAGCAGCCCGACGCTGGGGTTGGACAGCAGCCGGGCCCGGGTGAACCAGGACAGCGGGTCGAAGCAGACCGTCTGCCCGGTCAGCAGGTGCCGTCCCAGGGGGGTGCCGATCGGCGGTGACCCGGAGCCGACGGCGAACGGCCACAGCCCGCAGGCCTGCACCGTGGTGGCGCGCCATTCGGGTGGTGCTTCGACGTAGGAGGCCCGGCCCAGGCCGCGGCCGGTGTAGCCGCGGCGGGTGATCACACTCATGGGGCGGCTCCGGTGGCGGCGACGTGCGCGGGCAGGACCAGGCCGACGCCGAGCGCGGCGGCGAACGCCGCGGCTTGGGAGCCGTAGCACCGGCGCAGCCGCAGCCGGGACGCGCGGCCGAGCTGCACGGCCTGTTCGGCGACCTGTTCCAGGGCGGCCGGGTCGGCGGTGACGGTGACCAGCAGCGCGAAACGGGTCAGGCCGGCGCCGGCTGCTTCCTCCCGGGCGGTCTGCCGGGCGGCGGCCAGCGCCGCGGTCTCGGTGGCCTTGGCTTCCCCGGCGCGGGCGCCTTCCCAGCCGATCGCGGTGCGGACGTCGGCGTCGACGATCGCCGCGGCGTCCCCGGCGCGGTGCGGCCGGAAGGTGAGGGTGACCCGTTTGCGTAGCGCGCCTTTGCATTCGCCGAGCACCGCGGCCAGGACCCGGGAGGTGACCGCGCCGCGGGGGGCGTCGACCATCGACCAGGTCACCGAGGCGGCGCTGTCGTGCCGGTAGGACTCGAACGCCTCGACGGCGGCGACCGGGCCGGCTTCGTCCCAGCTGACCGGCATGTCCTTTCCGGCAGCAGCGGCGGCGTCCAGCTCGTCGGCGACGGCCGGGTCGTAGGCGACCCGGACGGTGCGGGCCAGAGCTGCGGCCGACAGGGGGGTGACTTCGCCGGCTCCGGTGCCGGCCAGGCCGGCGAGCAGGCCCGGCAGCCGGGCAAGGACCAGCTGTCCCATTTCGTCGGCGGTTCGGGTCCGGGGCCGGCGGGTCCGCCGGCTGGCGATGGCCCGCTCGGCCACGTCGTCCCGTTTGGCGCTGAACGTCAGCGCGACCCGGGCGGTGACGTCAGGGGCGGCCGCGGGGTAGGTCGCGGCGCACTCGCGCAGCACGTCGGCGGCGAAGGCGGGGCAGCCGGCGGTGATCTGCCGGCCGACTTCGGCGGCGAGGCGGTGCCCCGGGTCGGGTGCGGCTTCGACGGTGACGACTGCGGCGACCAGCGCCGGTTCGTGGCCCAGGTTGGCGAGCCAGCCGGCCCAGCCGGCGACCCACGCGTCGATCGTGTCCTCATCGACCAGGGCGTCGCCTTCGGGGGTGATGCCCAGCTGCACGGTGTAGTGCCTGGCGGCGGGGACGTGCACCAGGGCGACCCGCTGCCCGGTCGGGGTGGCGACCTCGAGCAGCTTGGAGGAGGCGAGCAGGCCTGGCAGGCGGTGCTGGCCGAACGCGACCGGCTGGCCGGCGCCGGGCCGGGGCGGCACCTTGGCGGCCAGGTACAGGTGCTGACCCCTGGCCTTGCCGGCGGCCCAGCCGGCCTGGCCGGCGGCGACCTGCCAGCCGTTGCGTCCCGCCGGGGAGCGGTACAGCGCCGGCACGAGCCCGGCGAGCAGCAGCACCAAAGCGACCAGCCCGGCGCCGAACCCGCGGGCCTGGGCGGTCAGCAGCACCACCAGGACGACACCGGCGAGCAGCACCGCCGAGCCGACGATCCCGAGGCGGGGAATCAGCCCGGGGGTGCGGGGCCGCGCCCAGTTGCCGTAGGTCGCCGGACCATCAGCGGCACGGCCGGCGCGATCGGTGGTGGCGGTCATGCGGCCTTCCCCTCGCTGCTGCTGGTGTGGTCGGTGACGGCGCTGCCGGCGGCGCCCTTGGCGGCTTTGACGGCGCCGGTGGCGGCAGCTGCTGCCGCACCGGCTGCCCCGGCGGCGCCGGCTGCCCCGGACGCTCCTGCAGCCCCCGAGGCTCCGGCGGCCCCTGGGCCGGCGCCGGCGGCCGCTGCGCCGCCTGCACCGTTGCTGCCGGCGAACATGCGGGCCCCGGTCGGTAGCACGGCGGCGGCGGCGAGCAGCCCGCTGCCCCCACCGCCTTGTGAGGTCGCCGCGGCCACCGCGGGTGCCATCAGCCGCATCAGCGCCGGCAGCGCGACCAGGGCGAGGGCAGCGATCGCGAGGCCGCCGAGGATCTGCTGCGGACCGGTGCCGTCACCGATGAGCACGAACGCTGTCGCGTAGAGCAGCGCCGCGACCGGCTTGTAGAGGCACGCGGCGAGCAGCCACGTCGTCAGCTTGTTGAAGCTGGCCTGCCCGGTGCGGGTCCCGGACGCTGCCGCCACGGTCGGCAGGACCCCGGTCAGCACGACGAGCAACCCGGCTCGGACGATCATCAGTACGAGCTGGGCGAGCGCAGCGAGGGTGCCAAGGACGGCGACGGTCAGCTCCAGGCCGATCCCGAGCGTGCCGAGGTTGCCGGCCAGGGTCACCAGACGGTCCCCGAGAGCCTGACCCGCTGCCTGGTCCAGCAGCCAGGAGGAGAACGCGTCGCCGGCCCGGCCCAGCAGCATCACCGCCGGGACGGCGAGGAACGTCGCCGCCAGCAGCGTGACCATCGTGCGGCCAGCCGCCACCGCTCCGCCTGACTTGCGTTCGAGCATGAGGCGGCCAGCGGCGACCAGCAGGGAGATGACGGCCAGGCCGGCGGTGGCGAACTGCAGCCAGGCCTGGACCTGGGCCGACGGTCCGGTCAGGTCCGGGGTGCCGACATCGGTCCAGGACGCCAGGCTCAGCTTCGCGGCCTTCGCGAAGCCGGCCGACAGTTCGTGGGCGATCGAGTCGAGCACACTGCTGCCGGCGGCAGCGACCGCCCCGCCCACCGCGCCACAGAACGTCCCGACTCCTGGCACTGCGCAGAAGCTGCTAGGCACCGGGCGCTCCCCACAGCACGAACCCGGTCGGGGTCGGCACCTGGGTAGCGATCGGGCTCTCACCGCCGTCCGGCTGGAGCTGCAGCCGCCAGTCGCCGTCAGCCCAGAAAACGGTTGAGGTGGTCACCTGGAAGCCGTCCCGGCCGGGGACTCGTACGACGGCCTGAAGCACGGCCTGGTCGCGGGTCCAGGACACGTAGCGGAACGCGACTAGCTGCGCGAGGCCGCCGGCCGGCGGGTCGTCGGACACGGCTGCCCGGGCGGCGAGGAAGCGGTCCCGGCCGGTGCCGGGGAGGACCTGGGCGAGGGTGACTGTGCGCCATCCCCCGTTGGGTGAGATGAGATGACGAGCGGCGATCTGCTGGGCGGCGATCAGGGCCCCGAGCGGGGTGCGGGCGTAGCCGGCAGCGACCGGCCCATCGACGTGGGACGGCCCGGCCGTCCGGCTGTAGGGCAGCCATGCACCGTGCCACAGCGCCCAGGTCAGGCCGGCCGGGGTGGTGACCGGGATCGAGAGGTCCCGGTCGGTCGGGCTGCTGCCTGCCGGTGGTGCGACGACCGGGGTGCTTGCGGTGCTCTGACTGGGAACCGGCGCAGGCGGGGGCAGCGCCGCAGCGGGGTGCCGGCCTCGGCTGCCGCCGATGACGACGACGGCGACCAGGGCGCTAGCCAGCGCCAGCAGGGCCGCGCCGATGACCAGCATCCGGCGCCGCGAGGGCGGCGAGGAGGGCTCGCCGGCCTCGCCCGGCGATGGCTGCTCGGGCACGACCGACGGGCGCCAGTCCAGGGTCACTGCCCCTCAGCCGGCCAGGCCGAGCGCGGCGACGATCGGGCCTGCGGTCGCGGCTAGGATGCAGCCGGTCAGCACCATCCCGAGCGCGCTGCCGTGCTGGCCCACCTCACCGCGGCGGTGCTGGATCATCAGCGCCCCGGCCACCATCAGCAACCCGACGACTGCAAGGGCCGTCACGCCCCAGGAGAACCAGCCGACCAGCGTCGTGAAGCGGTCGGCCCCGGGCGGCGCGACCGGCGCGGTGCCGATCGCGAGATTTGTCAGAGGTCGCATGTTGACTCCTCTCCTGACCACGAGTCCGATGAGCGGCGACGTTCTTCGCGTCGCCGAGGCGCTCCCCGGTGGTCACGTGGCGTGACCGTAGACCCCCCCAGACGGTCGTGTCCAGTCGTAAATAGTCCTAGACGGCACGGCATTGAGCGTCTACGGTCCGGGCTGAGCCCCGCGGCCAGGGGGCGGCTGGTGTGAGCGGTTGGCGACACAGGGCGAGGTCCGTGACGATCACGGCCCATGGCCCTAGCGTCCGGGGGGTCATGGATGACCGGGAGGGCACAGAACCGCGCTACGTCGACTCGGCAGGCGCGGGGCGCATCCTCGGGCTGGCGCCGGTCACGGTGCGGCGAGCGGCCAAAGCCGGCCGCCTGCCGGCTGTCCGGATCGGCGGTGAGTGGCGCTTCTCGGTCGAGGACCTGCGCACCCTGCCGCGGTACCGCAGCTCGCCTGAGTCGCCACCCGAGTCGCCGCCCGCGCCCGACTGACCGCTTGGCCGGCCGCGGCTGGCCCGCGTGAAGGCAAGCAGGTCGGGTGCGGCTGTGGCGGCCGCGGCGGTCCTGTCCCTGGCGCCTGTCGTCGGCGTGGTCGCTGTCGCCGCGGCCACCACCCCGGCGGCTGCTTCGAGTGGTCCAGTCGGCGGGCTGCGTCCCGGGTCGGTCCCGGCCGGCTACGCCGACGCCGTCAGCCGCGCCGGGCTGGCCTGCCCCGCGTTGTCGGCGCCGCTGCTCGCGGCGCAGATCGAGGCCGAGTCGGGGTGGAACCCGGCGGCGGTGTCGGCGGCCGGAGCTGAGGGCCTGGGCCAGTTCCTGCCCGCCACTTGGGCGGTCTACGGGGTGGACGGCAACGGCGACGGTTCCGCGGACATGTTTGACCCGCTGGACTCGATCGCGTCGGCAGCCCAGTACGACTGCGCTCTTGCCGCCGCGGTTGCCGGCGTCCCCGGGGACCGGGCGACGCTGATGCTCGCCGCCTACAACGCGGGTCCGGCCGCGGTCATCGCCTTTCGCGGGGTGCCGCCGTTCCCCGAGACGCAGGGCTATGTGCGGCGCATCGGCGAGCTGGCCGTCAGCTACACCGCCACCCCCGCCGTCGCCGTTCCCGCTTCCGGTGCTGCGGGCAGCGTGATCGCTGCCGGGATGAGCGTGCTCGGCACTCCCTACTCGTGGGGTGGCGGCAGCGCCGCCGGGCCCAGTGCCGGGATCGACCAGGGCGCCGGCACCGTCGGGTTCGACTGCTCGGGGCTGACGTCGTGGGTGTTCGCCACGGTCGGGGTGGCGCTGCCCCGGACCGCCGCCGGGCAGGAAGCCGTGTCCCGCCCCACGGCGTCCCCCCGGCCCGGGGACCTGGTGTTCTTCGGCGCTCCCGGGGCCGCCTACCACGTCGCGGTCTATCTCGGCGGGGGACAGATGCTCGACGCTCCGCACACCGGAGCCATGGTCCGGGTCGAGCCGGTGTGGGACGGCGCGCGCTACGGCCAGGTGCTGGCGTGACGACCGAGGCGCGCAGCGCCTTTGAACGGAGGCGAGTTATGGATGGGCCGCCCAAAGCGGCCCCTGCGGGGGCCGCTTGGCCCGGCCCGTCCGGGATGGAGGTCCGACCCGGCGGGGTCGGTGGACAAGCCCAAACCGAGCCCCAGGACGAGCTCCAGCCGCGGCGCCGGCCGCGGCTGGACGGCCGGCGTCAGGTCCGGGTCGACCTGCGCCTGAGCGAGGCCGAGGCCGGGGTGCTGCGCACCGGGGCGGCCCGGTCGGGGATGACCCTGGCGGGCTACGCCGCCGCGGCCGCGCTCGCGTCCGCCGGACGGACCCGCCGGCCCCGAGCGGTGCCGCAGGCGACGGTCGCGACCCGCCAAGCGCTCGCCGGGCTCGTCGCCGCCCGCCTCGAGCTGGCCCGAGTCGGCAGCAACTTGAACCAGGCGGTGCGGGTCGCGAACAGCACCGGCCGGGTCCCGGCCGAGCTGCTCGAGCTGCTCAGCCGGGTCGACGCGGCCGTCCGGGCGGTCGACGACCGGACCGCCGGCGTGGCCGGGCAGGGCCAGCAGTGATCGGGAAGGTGCTGCGTTCGGGCGGGTCGACCCGGGGGCTGGTGCGCTACCTGTTCGGCCCGGGGGAACGCAACGAGCACCAGGCGCCGCGGCTCGTCGCCGGCTGGGACACCGCCGGCTGGGACACCGCCGGCTGGGACACCGCCGGCACCGTCCTAGAGATCGACGACGCCGGGCTGCGGCGGCTGTCAGGGCTGCTTGACGCCCCGAACCTGGCGGCCGGCGGCGGGGACCGCAGCGTCTATCACCTGATCCTGTCCTCGGCGCGGGCCGACCCCGCACGCGGCCTGCCCGCCGACCCAGCGCTGTCCGACGGGCAGTGGGCGGACATCGCCCGAGGCGTGCTGCGCCGGGTCGGGCTGGTCGACACCCCGGGCGGGGACGACGTGCGGTGGGTCGCGGTCCGGCACGACGAGCCCGGCGCCGAGCACATCCACGTGGTGGCCACGCTGGGCGGGCAGGCGTCCGGGCGGCGGGTCCATCCCCGCAACGACTTCTACCGCATCGGCGAGGCCTGCCGGGAGGCCGAGGCCCGCTACAGACTGCGTCCCACCGCCCCACGGGACCGCACCAGCACCCCCGACGCCACCCGCCCTGAGCGGGACAAGGCGACCCGGCTCGGCCGGGCCGAGCCGGCCCGTGAGCTGCTACGCCGCCAGGTCCGGGAGGCCGTAAGCCGGGCGACGACGACCGCCGGGTTCCTCGACGAGCTGCGCGGCGCCGGCCTGCTCGTCAAAGAGCGGCTCTCGCCCGCCACCGGAGACCTGACCGGCTACGCGGTCGCGGTCGCCGGCGGCGAGGTGGACGGCCGCGGCCGGCCGGTCTACTTCGGGGGCGGCCGGCTCGCCTCCGACCTCACACTGCCCAAGGTCCGGGCCCGATACGGCGAGCCGCCCGCCGTCCGCCCCATCACCGCGACGCCCGAGGCCAGATCCACAACGCCTGGGCCGGCGCCGCGGCTGACGACCGCCGAACGGGAGCGGGTCTGGGCACAAGCCCGACAAGCCGCTGACGCCGCCGTCCACGCCATCGCCGGCCATGCTGGCGACCCCGCCGCGGCCGCCGATGCCGCCTGGGCCGCCTCGGACTACCTCACCGGAGCAGCCCGGCTCGTCGCCGGCAACGGCAAAGCCGGCCCGCTCGAAGGCGCCGCCCGCGACCTGGACCGCGCTGCCCGAGAACAGTGGGGCCGCGTACCGGCACCGTCAGCCGCCGGTCAGGGGCTGCGGGCCGCATCCGGGCTGCTGCTCGCTGCCCGGTTCGTCCACCAGGCCGAGACGGCGCAGCTGCTCGCGCTGCTCGCCCAGCTGGCGGTCCTCGCTGACGCCGTCACCCGCATGCGGGAAGCCCAAGGCCGCGCCGAGCAGGCTGCTGCTGCCCGCCAGGCAGCCGAGCAGCTCCACGCCGCCCACGCCCAGCGCCAGGCGCAGGCTGCCGCCCAGCTCCGCCCGCAGGCCCTCACAGCCACCCTCGACGCACCTCAGTACCAGCACGACCCTGCTGTCACCAGCCGGGGGCGCAGCCGATGACAGGAGCAGACGATGAGCAGCCATGACGACGACCCGACCGCGCACGCCACGGCCAAGCTCGGCCAGGCGGTCGCGGTCCTTGCCGCCGCCGCGGAAGCGTTCGCCCAGCTCGCGGGAGTCCGGGCCGCTGCCCGGGCCGCCCACGACGAGCGGGCCGCGGCCGCTGCCCGGGCCCAGCTGCGGGCCCGGCACGCCGCCGACCGGCTAACCTGGTCACCGCTGCTCGACGAACGCACCGCCGCCCTGCCGGTCCCGGACACCCTCGCGGGCTGGGGTGCAGCCAGGTGCTGGCCCGATGACCCGGAAGCGCAGGCCGCCCGGCAAGCCGCGGAGCAGCGGCTCGGCGAGCTGCGCCCGGAGGCGATGCGCGTCTACGGCGAGCAGGTCGCTGCCGGCATCGACCCGGGGACGGCGATGCGCGACGCGGGGTGGCTGCTCGACCGGGAACCGGCCAGGTTCACCCCCGAACCTGCCGCCGGCCGTCCCGTGATCGCCGGCGCCGGCGATTACGTCGCCGACCTCGAACTACGCCAGGCCGGGGTAGTCGACCAGCCCCGGACCATCGAGGGCGTCGTCGTGGCCTCCCGGGCGGAGCCGCTGGCCCGGCAGTGTTTTCCCGGCCCACTGGTGGTCGACGTCGCCGCCGCAGCAGCGGCCGGCGCCGCGGAGGGCGTCGGGCAGGCGTTGACGACGAACCTGACGACGACCCGGCCCCGCACCAGGTGAGCGGTCAGTCTGCCGCTGCGAGCGCCAGCACGTCGGCAGGAATCGCCTTCCCGGTGCGCCGCCTGACTAGCACGAGAGCTCTTGCCGCAGAGACCCGCGCGGCCCGCCGCGGGTCCGGGTCATGAGGCGTGCCCGGAGTATGGGAGCCGGCCCGCGATACTTCCGTGCGCGCATCAGGTTCCACCTGGGTGGCCGGTACGCGCTGCGTCACCATGTCGTCCGCGTCCGGCCGCTCTCTCTCCACAGTCTCCATGGTCCGCGCCGTATTACGATTTGTCGAGCGCCCGGACGAGCGCCGCATCGAGGACCTGTAGGTCGGGTTTCGTTGCCGTCCGGTCCTGCGCGAGGACCTGCATCGCGTCGGTGCCGACGCGCCGGGTCTGCACGTCGTCGCTGAGGCTTTTGTCGATCGCCCACTGTGCCCGGCTCCACCACGCCGCCCGCCGGTCGTTTCGGATCTTCTGTGCGAGGGTCAGCATCGCGGCGGTGAACGCTGACATGACGCCCCCCGCGGCCACCTCGAGCGCAGTGAGGTGAAACGACATGTCGCCCTCCCCTTACCAGCTCGGACGTCGCGGTCGCCCCTTTATGGGGCGCTTGTGGCCGCCGCACAGGGTTCCGCCTGAGCTCACCCTGCAGCACCGGGGCGGCACCGCCGTGCAGGTGTCGCTTCCTGTGTCCTACGACCGCGGCCCGGCGCGTAGCCACCCCGTCCTCAGTGACCCGACGTAGGTGACCCCGCTGTGGTCCCGTTTGCCGGGCAGGCCAAGCACGCAGGACATCGACGAACCGGTTGCCCAAGGCGTAGGGATGAGGATGAAACCCCGTGGCTTGGTGATGGGCGGCTAAGCGCGCCGGCGATACTCCCCAGCGTCGAGCGCAGCGCGTCCGGCACCTGGCTCTTGAGACGCCCGTCCAGGACTCGCCGTCTTCATGGCCGTCCTCGTGGTGAAACTCGGCCAAAAAAGACCGTGACACGCCCAATTGGCTGACCCGGTTAATGCTAACGGCCTGACAAGGTGCTCGTGTGCAGCAGCGGCAGCGCGGCAAGGGCGGTCGCCCCAGTAAGGGCGAGCGGATGGCAGTGGGTGCGCGGCTTCCGGTGGCGATAGCCCACGCGATGCGAGATGAAGCTGAGCGTCGCGACGTGTCCTACAGCGATGTCCTGGCGAGCGCACTGGCCGACCGGTACGGACTGCCCCCGGCTCTTCCGCCAGAGGCCGAAGTGCCGGCTGATGAGCAAATGAAGCTGACCGCCTAGCGGCCGGCTGACGGGCCGCTCAACTGGCCGGCCCGGGCAGAACGAAGCCCCACACCCGAAGTCGTTTGGCCGCGGTCTTGGGTGCAGGGCTTCGTCGAGAACCTCAGGAGGAAACATACCCCCCGCCGACTGGCGGGTCACGCATGCCTGCAGATGTCGATCGTGGGCGTGTCGTGACCTGCAGCTGAGTCCTGCGCGTAGCCGGCGCCGCCTGAGGCGATGACCGGCCCGGCGGCCGGTTCCGGCCGCCTGCTGTCCCGCTCGCAGGCGTGGGCGCTGACCCGCGCGGCCAGCCCCCGCCCGCTGGTGCGGGTGGCTGATGTGGATGCCTACGGCCAGGTGGTGAACACCTACACCCGCCGCGCCCGCACCGGCGGTCCGCCGCCTAGCGCCCCGTGGGCGGTGTACCTGGCCGACGACGCCGGCGCGTTTCGGCTGCTGGCGTTCGACTTCGACGCCGGCAAGGGCGACCCGGCCGCCGACGCCGACACCCTCTGCGGCTGGCTCGAGCAGGCGCGGCTGCCGCATGTGCTGGCCTGCTCCGGGCCGTCCGGTGGCCGGCATGTGTGGCTGGCGCTAGCCGAGGGTCTAGCGGCTGGGACGGTGGACGTGCTGGCCCGGCTAGTCCGGGCCCGGCTGCCCAGCTTGGACATCGCTCCGCTTTCCAACCCGGTCACCGGCTGCGTGCGCCTCCCGGGCTCCCCGCACCGGGCCGGCGGCATCTCCACCGTCCTGACCGGTGACCTGAGCGCACTGACTGTCCCGACGGTGGTCGCGGCCGACGTGGCCCGGTTCGTGGACACGCTGGCTGCCGGCCATCAGTCCGAACCCCTCGCCCCGGCCGCGGCGCTGCCGACCGACCGCGCGGGCCGGCTCTACCTGCCGGGGGTCCGCCGGCAGCTGCCCGCGGGCAGCGTCCAGGCCCTGCAGGTGGACGCCGCCGCGGTGGATGCCAACCGGGTGCTGCGCCGGGTGTTGGTCGGCGCGGCGGCTGCCCGGTGGCGCTGCGCCGACATTGCTGTCCTGGTGGCCCACTCCCCTGGTCTGGAGCACGTCCGCTCCCAGGGCCAGGGACCTGGTGCGCCGCGCCGGGTCCGCAACCCGGGGGAGTCCCGGGCGGTGCTGGCCCGCCAGTGGGACCGGGCGGTGCGCTGGGTCGCCACCCACCCCCGCGCCAGCAACCTCGATGACCCGACGTTCGAGCCCCGCGCCGCCGCCCTCGCCCACCTGGTCGAGCAAACCCAGACCCGCGCGGACGCGGCGCCGGGCAGGTGGGCCGGCCCAGGTGGGCCGGCGGACCGCCGGGTGCTGGACGCGCTGTGCGTGCTGTCGCTGCACGCGGTGAGCCCGGTGGTGGAGGCCGACATTCGCCGGCTGGGGCTGGTTTGCGGGATCGGCCGGGAGACCGCCCGCACCGCGCTGTTGCGGCTGTCCCGGGACGGCTGGGTCACCCGCCACTCCCCTGCCGACGGCCCACGGGCCGCGTCGTGGATCTTGAACGGGGCGTTGTCCACAGCTGTAGATGTACTAAGCCGGTCACAAGCGGACCCGCGCCCCCCTGGCGCTGGTAGCGCCGAACGAAGCCGGTGGCTCCCGCTGCTGCGTACCCGGCTTGGCGCCGCGGCCCACGACGTGTTCACTCCCGCCGGCGGACTGGGTCATGCCACCGGTCAGCTCTACGCCACCCTCATCAGCCAGCCTGCCAGCACCAGCCAGATCGCCCACCAACTCGGGATCTCCCCTGAGGACACGGGCATTCGACTCGGGCTACTTCGAGCCGCACGGCTGGCAAGGCGTACTTCGAAAGGGTGGTCTGTGGTTCGAGTCGACCTGCGCGACGCGGCCGCCCTCCGGCTGGGGGTCGCCGGCCGGCTGGCTGACCGGGCCCGGCGCTACGCCCTGGAGCGTGAGGCGTTCGCCTGGTGGAACGACGAGCTCACGTGGATGCACGCCCCCCGCCGCACTGCGGCCAGCCGCCGTCCCGGACTGGGCCAGCTGGTCGTGCTCGACCCCGTCGATACGCCTCCGGCCTGGCCGGCGCATCCCCGCCGGGGCGACGGTCGCGCCGACTTTGCCGCTGCCCGCCGAGTGCTGGCCACCGGGTCCGTGAACCAACCACGTCAGCTCTGCCAGCCCATCACCGTCCGGCGGCCGGAGGCAGCGTGACCGCCTCCTGCCGGTAGACAGTCCTGGATTGGGGGGTGAGTAGCAACGCTGCAGGATCATGCGCTAAGCCTCGACTGCTCGGTGTGACGTTGAGACGTCGCACTCGCTTAAGGCTGGTATTGCCGGCCCAGGCAGCGGGAGGGCTGCGGAGTCAGACCTACAGTCCTGGGTGTGTCCGATGTGCCTACCGTGGCGCTGCGAGCGCGCACCCACGACGACCTCGATGTCTTGTTCAGCATCGCCGCCGACCTGAATACCTGGGAGGAGCGGAACCCTTCGGCACCAGCTCCGGGAACCAGGGAAAGGTTCGACGCGCGGCTCGCGCGCACTGCCGAGAACGATGCACCTGAAGACAGGGTGACCTTCGTAGTCGATGTCGACGGCACGGCCGTCGGCAGCGCGTCGCTGTTCAAGTTCGACTCGTTCGCCCGCCATGCAGAGGCTGGGATCGGCTTGGTGCCCGAGGCCCGGGGCCGCGGCATAGGGACGGCAGCGATCACCCAGCTCGTCGAATTCGGGTTCGTGCGACGCAACCTACGCCGAATCCATCTCCAGGCGATCGCGTCGAACGCCGGCGCGATTCGGGCCTACGAGAAGGCGGGTTTCGTGGTCGAGGGGCGGCAGCGCCAGCATGCATGGGTCCGAGGCGCCTACGAGGACGTCGTGTTGATGGGCATCCTGCGCTCGGAGCACACCTTGCCCGCCTGACTTGGCATCCGGCCCGCTATTTCGACGCCAGGTCACATCGGCCAAGTCGTGTCCTCAAGGGCTCGGCGGTGTTCATCGCCGCCTCGCTGGCGCACTGTCCGCACGCCCACCCAGGCGCTGACCGGCTCCCCCGAGCAGGCGGCGGGCTACGGCCCGGACGCCGCCGGGGTCCTGGGCCTGCTCCAGGGGGCTAATGAGCGCCGTGCCGACGGTCATCACCCTGGCCCAGGTGCTCGCCGCCTACGAGGACTCCACCGGTAAGCACCTCCTGGCGCCACGTCGACTCGGCCACCGCCCACTACCTGCACTTCCTCACCGACGCGGGCTACACCCCTCCCCCGTCGAGCGCCTCGCTAGCGGCCATCAGCCCCCGGCCGGCGACGCCGAGTAGCCCGAAGCGGCCGGGACAGGGAGCGCGCTCGGACCTGTCGCGGCCCGCTCGGAGCCACCAGGCGGACACGGGGGACGAGACGCTCCGTTCGGCGTTGGCCCGGTCAGCCACCCATCGCAACCGTCCGCCGGGCGACAGTGCCCTCAGGGCCGGGCGGGCAGGGCCCGCGAGCGGAGCCGACCTGCGGCCGGCGCTGGCCCCACCCCAAGAGCGCCTCCGGATTTTGCGTGGCCGCCCCTCCCGCCACCAGCAGTGCCGCGCCGCACCCCGTGATCGCCGGCCCCTACGGGTCGCTGCCGCTGCCGACCATCACAAGGACCCCGAAGCCGCGTCACCACCGGGCGCCGCGAGCCGCTGCGGCCACTTCCGGCAGGCCATGCGGGCAGGCAGACGAGCCTGCCCCACCACCCCGGAGGCACCACCCCTCCCCCACCGCATGAGGAGCACCCATGAGCACCCACCCGCAGCAGCCGGCATCCGCCCCGAAAGCCTTCACCGAGCAGCACCGCCCCGAGCGCGGCCACGGCTTCTACCCCCCGGCCGGCCAGCTCGCCGCCATCCCGCCGCTGTACGGCAGCGAGGACGTGGCCACCGCCGACAAGGTCATCCACCTGCACTACTTCGCCCGGGACTGCGACTGGTGGATTTGCGAGTACGACCCGGCCACCGGTACCGCGTTCGGCTACGCCCGCCTGCACGGCGACGACACCAACGCCGAATGGGGCTACGTCAACCTGCCCGAACTCGAAGCGCTCCACCAGCAAGGCAGCATCACCCGCACCGACGCGCACTGCCTGCGGCTACTCCCCCGCCTCATCGTCGAACGCGACCTGCACTGGACACCTCGGACTGTCACCAACGCCCAACTCCTCGGCCGGCACGCCCAACCCTGAGCAAGACGGCTGCCCCGAGATCGACCCGGGGGAGCTCACCCTCCGATCAAGCCTAGGGCGGGGCTTCTACTGACCACTGCTGAAGAGAATGTGGCCCTCCCCGGGTCTTACGCACTTAACAGGCCGTGGGGTTGCCGCACCGCGGCGGTTTGCGACCGCCGCTGTTCAAGGCATCGCATCCGTTACCGCGTCGGTCCGGCGACACGCCGAGGAATGACTGAAACACGGAAGCACGGAAGCACGGGTCTACGGTCCCGTAGTGCGTATCGCGGTAGCAGCACTGAAGGGTGGGACAGGAAAGACGTCGACAGCGGTTGGGCTCGCTGAAACGCTTGCGGCCACGGGTCAGCAGGTCGTGCTCGTGGACACCGATCCCCAAGGTTCCGCGATGCGATGGTCGTCTGCAGCTGCCGAGGACGGCAAGGGCGGCTTGAGGGCCGTCGTCGTCGCGATGCCCACTGCAGATCTCGCCCGTCGGCTGCCAACCGTCACTGCCACTGCGGACGCCGTCGTACTAGATACACCACCGGGTCACGTCGCTACCGTCCGCGCCGCAATCACGGCCGCGCAGGTCGTCGTGGTGCCGATGGCGCCAACATTGCTCGACCTAGATCGAGTCAGCGCAACTCTCGATCTCGCCCGTGACGCGAACCGACCTGCCGTTATTCTGCTCAATCGCACGCGTGCTCGGACCCGTTCGCTAGCAGGCGTCCGCGAAGCGCTTGACGCTGCTGAGCTGCCCGTGCTTTCCGTTGACGTGCCGCAGCGTGAGGCGGTTGCGACCGCCTGGGGACTGTTAGTCGCCAGCGAGCTGCGCCAGCTGTACCAGCCGATCATCGACGAGTTGCAAGGCGCGCTGGCCAACCTCAACAACCGACCTAGCGAGGAGCAACCATGAATGATGGCCGTTCGTCGAGCGTCTCCGACCGGATGAGGCGTCAACTCGACCGTAGCGAGGCCAGTTCCCCATCAACCATGGGGGTTGTTGCACCGGCACAGCTGCCTAGCAGCAAACCGTTTCCCCGCCGTATCACTCTGGACCTCACCGACGACGACCACCGCGCGCTCAAGCAGGCCGCGCTGGACTCTCGAGTCCCTATGGCCGACTTACTACGCGTGCTTGTCCGACTCTGGCGTTCAGATCCCGACTTTGCTGGTGCCGCTGCGCGTTGGTTCCCGCAGCAGTAGTTGAAGGTGGCGGGCGTTGCCCCACAGATGGAAGGAATGCCTGCCGTGTTAGCGCGGGGGTGATTACCAAGGCGAACGTGGAAGAGAAGTATCTGCCGCTTAGCGGCACGGAACTACAGCGGCACGGAACTACAGCGGCACGGAACTACAGCGGCACGGAACTACAGCGGCACGGAACTACAGCGGCACGGAACTACAGCGG
>JAABUJ010001811.1_pt1 | contig 29196 bp, 21 predicted proteins | sample 5559131 | NCBI WGS metagenome assembly JAABUJ01 (sample SAMN10711875, study PRJNA513366) | rock metagenome | isolation source: Antarctica rocks | place: Antarctica: Victoria Land, Mt New Zealand nord | collected 2016-01-07
GGGGAGAACGGCAGCATGCCATCGGGCGGTGCGCCGCGCCCCAGCTTGGTGGCGACAAAAGGCCGGTCGCCCGACTGCTTCAGGAACCTGCCAATCACGCTTTCGCTACGCCCGCCGCCGTACACATCAGCCGTGTCCAGGAAAGAAACGCCGCTGCCCACCGCGCCGCGCAAAGTGGCAAACGCGTCGTCATCGCTCACCGGCCCCCAGTCGCCGCCTAATTGCCAGCAGCCCAGGCCGATTTCCGAGACGGGCACTGTGCCCTGAGAAAAGAAACGCTGATGCATAGGAGTGTTTCCAAAGAGGGAGAATTCAACACAGAAAAGCTAACGGGAAGCGCGGGCGTACAGGCCGACCAGTTGTGCCTGCGCCAGCAAGTGGTCTTCATAGGAGTTTTCCAGTGCCTCGCGCCGCGCGCTGTCGTCCAAACCCAGGCGGTCGGTGCTCAGCGCATAAAGGGTGAAGGTGTAGCGATGGGCGGGATCGCCGGGTGGCGGGGTGGGCGCAAGGTAGCCGATGGCGTCCTCGCTGTTGGTGCCCGGCACGCCCTCGCCGTCCACGCCCGCAGGCAGGTGCGCGGCCTCGCCGGGCAGGTTAAACAGCAGCCAGTGCGTGATGTCGCCGCCCGGCGCGTCCGGGTCGTGCGCGACCAGAGCGAACGAGCGCGTGCCTTCGGGCGCATCCGTCCACGCTAGGGGCGGCGAAATGCCCGCACCGTCGCACGTAAACTCGGCGGGCAGAAAGCCGCCATCGCCAAAAGCCGGACTGGAAAGAGTAAAAGCCACAAGCCGCTCCTTAAACAAGGGGCACAAGAGCGCCCTCGTGCCGTGCCGCAATTCTACCCCGGCAGCCTGCGAACGCAAACACGCCCATGCACCACGTCAAACACAGTGATGCAGCACAAGCTAACTATCGGGTATCATAATGCCACGCTATTTGCCCGGAAGGATGACACGGAATTGACACACACACGCCGCACACTGCTCGTGGGCGCACTCGCCTTGCCCGCCCTGATGCTCGCCGGATGCAGCACCAAAACATCAACCCCCACAACGGGAAGCACCAGCCCTACAACGGGAAGTACCGCCTCCAATGCCGGAAGTGCGGGAGCCTCCGGGGCGGGTGCGCCCAAGCTTGCCGCCAAAGCGCACTACAAAGTCGGGTTCGCGCAGGTAGAAAGCAACAACCCGTTCCGCCTGGCCGAAACCAAAAGCATGCAGGACGAAGCCGCCAAGCGCGGCGACCAGATTGTGGTCACAGACGCCACCGGCTCGGATGCCAAGCAGATCAGCGACATCAACACCATGATCGCGCAGCAGGTGGATGCCATCTTCCTCGCCCCGCACGCCGAAAAGCCCCTCGCGTCCGCTGTGCTCAATGCCAAGCGCGCGGGCATCCCCGTTATCTTAATAGACCGGCGCGTAGACCCGGCCATCGCCAAACCCGGCCAGGACTATGTGACGTTTATCGGGTCGGACTTTGTGGCCCAGGGCAAACGCGCCGCCGACTGGCTGATTAAAAGCACTAATGGCAAAGCCAAGATTATTGAGATGGAAGGCAGCGCCGGCTCATCGCCCGCCATTGACCGCAAGAAGGGCTTTGACGACGAGATTAAAACCCAGCCCGGCATGACCATTGTCGCCTCGCAGAACGCCGACTTCAACCGAGACAAGGGGCGACAGGTGATGGAAACCCTGCTGCAATCCCACCCCGAAGTGACTGCCGTCTACGCCCACAACGATGAAATGGCGCTGGGGGCCGTGTCCGCCTTGCAGGCTGGGAACAAGCAGCCCGGCACCGCCGTCAAGGTGGTCAGCATTGACGGCTCGCGCGATGCGGTGCAGGCGATTGTGGACGGCAAAATCAACTATGTCGTGCAGAGCAGCCCATTCTTCGGCCCGGTGGCGTTTCAATCACTGTCCGACTACGCCGCAGGCAAGCCCATCCCCGCCAGGGTCGTGGTTAAAGACAACGCCTACGATGCTTCCAATGCCAAGCAGTCGCTGCCTGCCGCGTTCTAAAGCGCCCTGTGCTAGTGATAATGGCAAAGCCGCCCTAGCTAGGCAGGGCGGCCACGAAAACACTTCCCCTCGCATCCGCACCGGCACAATATCCGCATGCGAAACCAAGCCCCGCCCCCGCCCCAATGCCTAGGCGCAGCAGCACCGCAATCGCAGACGAATCGCACAACAATAGCAGCGCAACAGCATAATAAACACATCACAAACACTCAGCAAAAACACACACGCACCGCATGCCCATGACACCCACAACTAGCCCCGCTCCCCTGCTGCGCATGGAGCATATCAGCAAAGCCTTCGGCGGCGTCCCCGCCCTGTCCGATGCCCATCTGGAAGTCGCGCCCGGCGAGATACACGCCCTGATTGGCGAGAACGGGGCCGGCAAGTCTACGCTCATCAAGATATTGACCGGGGCACTGCGCAAAGACAGCGGAGCGATGACGTTTGACGGCCACGAGATTGCCTTCGGCTCGCCCCGCCAGGCCCAGGACGGCGGCATCGGGGCTATCTACCAGGAAGTCAATCTCATCCCCCTGCGCTCGGTCGCCGAAAACATCTTCCTGGGGCGCGAACCCCGCCGTCTCGGCCTCATCCAGTGGCGGCAGATGAACCGCGATGCCGAGGCCGCCCTCGCCCAGCTTGGCATTAGCGTGGATGTCACCCAGCCGCTCGCGACGCTTAATATCGCCTTGCAGCAGATGGTCGCTGTCGCCCGCGCCGTCTCGCTGCAAAGCAAGCTGCTGGTGATGGACGAACCCACGTCGTCGCTGGACGAAGGCGAGGTCGCTACCCTGTTCGGCGTCCTGCGGGCCTTGCGCAGCCAAGGCGTGTCGGTTATCTATATCAGCCACAAACTAGACGAGCTGTTTGCCCTGGGCGACCGCATCACCGTCATGCGCGACGGGCGCACAGTCGCCACGCACCCTATCAAAGACATCACCAAGCTGCAACTTGTCGGCCTGATGCTCGGCAAAGACCCCGCCCTGCTCGCCGCCCAAGGCCAGACCGCCTTTGGGCACGGCGCGCGCCACACGGGCGAAACCCTGCTGACTGCCCAAGCCCTCCGCCGGGGACGGCAATTAAAAGACGCCAGCGTTTCCGTGCAGGCGGGCCAGATCGTCGGGCTGGCGGGCCTGCTGGGTTCGGGCCGCACCGAAGTCGCCCGCGCCCTGTATGGGGCCGACACTCTGCAAAGCGGCGTGGTGACCTTTAACGGCAAAGACGGTGCCTTCGCCGCGCCCGCGCAGGCGATTGCCGCCGGGGTCGGCTTCTGCTCGGAAGACCGCAAGGCCGAGGGCATTATCCCTAATCTCAGCGTGCGCGAGAACCTCACCCTGGCCCTGCTGCCCGCCCTGGCCGTGCGCGGCGTCGTGTCCCGCGCGCGCCAGCAGGAACTGGTGGACACGTATATCAAGCGCCTGGGCATCAAGGCGTCGTCGCCCGAACAGCCCATTCGCGAGCTGAGCGGCGGCAATCAGCAGAAGGTCTTGCTGGCCCGCTCGCTGTGCTTGCAGCCCAAATTATTGATATTGGACGAGCCGACGCGCGGCATTGATGTCGGCGCGAAGGGTGAGATACAGTCCCTGATTAACTCACTCGCCGCCGAGGGCATGGGCGTGCTGATGATCTCGTCCGAGCTTGAGGAGATTACCGAAGGCAGTGACCGCGTGGTGGTCATGCGCGACGGGCGCTCTGTCGCCGACCTCCCGCGCGGCCAAGCCTCGCAGCCGGTCCTGCTGGCCGCGATGGCCCACGGCGGCATGCTAGCTTCCGGCACTCTCAGCGCCCCGGAGGACACGCATGGCGCTTAACACTCCCGCAGGGAACACTATCCCCACCCTGCCGCCCGCGTCCGCCGCCAATGCGCGCGTCCGCCGCCTGCCCCGCCTGGCCCAGAACGCGGGGCCGCTGGCCGCCTTGGTTCTTCTGCTGGTTTATAATGCCCTGTTCACGCCCGGCTTTCTCACCCTGCGCGCCCTGGACGTACTGCTGACGCAGGTGGCCCCCATTGTCATTGTCGCGGTCGGCATGACTTTGGTGATTGCCACCGGCGGCATTGACCTGTCGGTCGGCTCCCTGATGGCGATTGCGGGCGCGCTGGCCCCTATGCTGTTTATGAGCCACCGCGCGCCCCTGTCCACGCCCTGGATTGGCGATACCGCCGCGATTGCCGCTGCCCTCGCGCTGGCCGCCGCGATGGGCCTGGTCAACGGCACTTTGGTGACAACGTTTCGCATTCAGCCTATTATCGCAACGCTGGTCTTGTATATCGCCGGGCGCGGCATTGCGCAGGTGATGACCAACGGCAACTTGCAGTCGTTCCACAACCCTGGCTTCGGCTTTCTCGGCGTGGGCCGGGTGGCGGGCATCCCGTTCCAGTTTTTGCTGATGGCAGGCGTTGTCGCCCTGGCCGCGTGGGCCATGCGAAACACCGTCTGGGGACGCTATGTGCTCGCGTCCGGCGACAACGAAAACGCCGCCCGGCTTGCGGGCATCCCGGTAGACACGGTCAAGCGGAGCGTGTACATTATCAGCGGCCTGCTCGCGGGGCTGGCGGGCCTGGTTTCCATTGCCATCAACTCCGCCTCGGATGCCAACCAGGTCGGCCTGGGCATGGAACTGGATGCCATTGTCGCGGTCGCCGTGGGCGGCACGCCTCTGACTGGGGGCCGCGCCAACATTCTGGGGACATTGGTCGGCGCTTGCATCGTGCGTCTTATTGGCTTCGCCTTGCTTGCGCGCGGCGTGCCGTTTGCCGCCGCGCAGATCATCAACGCCGCGATTATCCTTCTCGCCGTGCTTTTGCAGCGCCGCCGAGCGCATTAGCACAGCGCGGCGCAGGCGTTTCATAGGAATTGCGCGGGCGTGTTAAGCGCGTGCCAACGACGGAACAAAACCGTCCGTTGTTGGTCTGCGCTCCAAACGCGCATAAAACGCCCTCAAGACACTTTGGCCGCGCCCGCGCAGCACAGTCGCAGCCTTCACAAAGCAGACAAATTATGGCAACCATCACCACCACTCCCAGCGACATTTCCCCTGCCGTGCGGCGCGCAAACTTTGCGGCGCGGGTGCAGAAACTCGCCGCCCTGGTCGCGCTTGTGCTGCTGACCGCGTTTGGGGCGGCACGGTATCCGGGCTTCTTTGGGGCCTACAATTTGGGCGAGCTGGTGCGCTCCAATGCCACCTACGGCTTGATTGCCCTGGGCATGACGTTTGTCATTTTGACAGGCGGCATTGACCTGTCGGTGGGTTCGGTGGCGGCTTTGGGGAGCGTTGTCGCCGCCCTGGCAAGCCCGCACGGGTCGGCAGCCGCCTTGCTGCTGCCGATTGCGGCGGGCAGCGCGGTCGGGTTGCTCAACGGCCTGGTGATCGTGCGGGGCAATGTGCTGCCGTTTATCGCCACTCTCGCCACCCTGCTGGCGGCGCGCGGCCTGGCCCTGCTTCTCGCCCACGACTCAAGCATCAGCGTGGACACCGGCAGCGGCTTCGCCAGCATCGCGCAGGGCAACATCGGCCCCATTCCAGTCCCCGGCCTCATCCTGGTGGCGGCGTTCGCGCTCGGCTCACTGGCCCTCAACTTTACGCCGTTTGGACGCACGGTGCTCGCCATCGGCGGCGGCGAGGAAGCCGCGCGTCTCATGGGCCTGCCCACCGACCGGGTCAAAATCGGCGTGTATGTGCTGTCGGGGGCGCTGGCGGGATTGGCCGGGGCTTTGCTGGCGGCTCTGACATTCACCGGCCTGCCGACGGAAGGTGCAGGCTGGGAACTCACCGCGATTGCATCTGTGGTGGTCGGCGGCACATTGCTCAGCGGCGGCGCGGGTTCGGTGGGCATGAGCCTGGTCGGGACTTTGCTGCTGGGGCTAATCTTCAACATTCTCAACTTTGAAAACGGGCGCGGCACGGTCAGCCTGAGCGCGTACTGGCAGTCGGTCATCCGGGGCGTGTTTTTGCTGATTGTGGTGGTCGGGCAAAGCCGCCTCGCCCGCCGCCGCTGAACGCGTGCTGAACGCGTGTTTTGCTGGGGGTATAAAACGCCCGGAGAGGGCTTGCTCTGGGCAAAAGCCGGGATTATCAAGCCATCAGCAAAAGAGCATGCCAGGGGTGTGAAACTGATGGCAGAAGATTGCAAGGGGGGGCAAACAAACCCCCGGCAAGTGTGAAGCCACACCCGCGAGAGTGTAAAACATGGCAAACAGTGTCCTTCTTATGCCCGTGAGGGCATGGCTTCGTCTCTGCCGGGGGTTTCACACCCCAGTGCAGACTTCTGCCATCAGCTTCACACGCCCAGCACACGCTGTTTGTTCACAGCGAGTAGGCCTATGTTCACAGCGAGTGAGCGTAGTTGTGTGCGGCATGGCGCAATTGCAGCAAGGCGCCGAGCGGGTGGCGCTCGGAAACGCAGCCGCGCGCCCAGCGCAGGTGAGCCGTGGCGCGCAGCCGGTAGTGGCTGCGGCTGCCCAGCAGCGCAACACGCAGGCGCTTGGGGTCATGCCGCAGGCTGGCAAGCATCTTGCGGCGCACGTGGCGCGCGGCGGTATAGAAAGCCGGGCTGCACGACAGGTTGTCCCCGTGGCGGCGGTAGCGCAGAACCGGCGTGTCCACAAACTGCATTCCGCCCAGCCGGGTCAGACGCAGCCATAAATCCCAGTCTTCCCACAGTGATAGGCGCGGGTCAAACGGGCCGGTGACCGCCTCGGCTTCGCATAACTCCTCTAGTGCCGAGCGGCGAATGAGAACGGTGCCGGGCGTGATAATGCGCTCGGTGACCGCTTCCACCGCAAAGGTTGTCGGCCTCTCGGCAGGCCACAGCACAAGGCGTCCGCCGTCAATTCCCCAGCGCTCCCGCTGATGCTGCTCTAGGAAGCCGTCGCCAATTGCCTGCCCGTCGGCGTCAATGGCGACGGCTAATCCATGCGCGGCTAGAGCTTCGGGGTGCGCTTCCAGGGCGTGCGCGAGCACGCTCAGCGCACCCGGCTCCCAGACATCATCGGCATCCAGGAAAATCACCGCCGCGTCCGGGTCGGCGGCGCAGTATCCCCGGTTGCGGCTGCCGCTGACGCCCACGTTGCTTTGCGGGATCACCCGAATGCGGCTGTCGCCTGCGGCGGCACGGCTGGCGATGTCCAGCGTGGCATCTGTGGAGCCGTCGTCCACGATTACCCAGCGCCAGTCGGCATGGGTTTGGGCGAGCACGCTTTGAATCGTCATCGGCAAAAAGCGCGCGCCATTATGGACAGGGGTGACTATGCTGATTTTCATAACGCTTATCTTAAGCAAGAATTAGTGATGGGCGAGGCTGCGTTTAGTGGTGGGCGAGGCTGCGCTGTCTCGCCCCCAAATCAAAGCGCGGGGTGGGCAAAGTTTCAAAGTCGCCCTGGCAAATGTCGCGCGCCAGCCGGGCGACGCATTCTTCCAGGCGCACGGTCGCCCGCTCCAAATCTTGGTCCCGGCTCAATAAGGGCCGCGCGGTGCGGACAATCTCGCTCATCTGGCGCAAGGCGGCCTTGCGGCGCGCTCTGTCACGGGCCGTGCGCAGCGGGGCAAGCGCATCGCGCACAGGGGATGCGTTCCAGAGGGGTTCCATGGGATGCGGCTCGTAGGCGACTTGAAGAGACGCGCACCAGTCCTGCCACTTAAACGGCAGAATGTGCGGATGGGTCGCCACAGCCACCCACGGCACGCGCAGCGCATCCGCGACAATCGCGCCGTGCATGGCCTCGGTCAGCAAGACTTCGGTGCGCCCAATCCCTTCCAAGATGCGCTCGGTCGGCCAGCGCGGGTCAAGATACCCGATGCCAAGCTCGGCGCACACGGACTGCCACGCCCGGTCGGCGATTTGTTCAATGTGGGGCATGTACGCAAACGCGCAGTGCTTTTGGGCAGGCGCTCCATAAAAACGCCGCACCAACACCGCGCCGTCGGCAATTGCGCTCGCGGAGGGCAGGCCCAACGCCTGCGCGGTCAGCGGCCCGCGCACGCAGTACACCCGGTCACAGGGGCCGGGACGATAGCTGCCGTCGCCGTAGCCCGCCCCGGTGCTAAAAATGAGCCGCTGCTGCGCGTGCGGAGTTTCCGCGCTCAGCCGCTCGTTGAGCAGCGTGCCGATCCCGACCAGCGTTGTCTGCGGATTGTCGTCCAGCAGGCCCGGCAAAAGCTGGGGAAGAAGCCAGCGGTTGAGGTCATCCCCAAAGTTTTGCGTGCCTTGTCCGAAGTCGTAATGGTAAAGCTTCATGGCAACGCCCTGTTTCCCCGTGCCCTGCGCGCTGCGTGCGCGCGAGCAGCAGAAACAGCCTCCTTGCAGCCGCGCCTTGACGCGCGTGCCTGCTTGGGGAAGAATGCATTAGCCGTGCCAGATGTGCCGGCAAATCTGCGGGTCTTTGCCCCCAAATGCCAGGGCCGCCGCATGACACTCGCCCAGAGCCAGCGCGCGCACCGAGAACCCGTGTGCATGCGCCGTGCCCTGGCGTGCTAACTCTGCCACGCAAATACGGGCCGGCGGCAGCGTCAGGCCCGCCCCGTGGGCTTTGACGACCGCCTCCTTGCCTGTCCAGAAACCAAAAAAGAGCGCGCTGTGCTGGCTGGGCAGGGCATCGCGAAGGCACGCCATCTCCCTGCCGGAGCAAACGCTCTGCGCTAGGCTTAACGGGTCAATATGGGGGCGAAGATGCTCCACATCCACCCCAACCGGGCCGCTTTGGGTGACCGCCAGCATCGCGAGATGGCTTGTGTGTGACCAGTTAAAGTGCAGGGGATAGCGGCGAAAGCCGGGAGCAAGACCGGGCTTGCCGTGTGCGCCCACTATGAGCGGAACCTCGGCAGGCGCGCAGTCTAGGTAACGCCCCAGCAGCACGCGCACGACGCCCCGCGTCTGCACCCACCCCGCGCGGTCGGCGGGAAAGCGGAAGCGGGCGGCGCGGGCGTGTTCTTCCGCCGTCAGCAGGCGCTCCCAGCCTGCCACGCGCGGCGAACACGCGTCCAGAGGGATATGCCAGAGATGTATCTCGGAGTTGGGAATGTGCTGTGCAGGCAGGTTCGGCATAAGAGTGTGTCAAGCGAAGGGAGAAGAGGGAAGAAAGCCCTCACCCGGCGCTGCGCGCCACCCTCTCCCGCAAGCGGGCGAGGGTTAGGAAGACATTCTTCATGCTCCCCCTCGCCTGCATGGGCAGTACTATCTGGCTCCCCCTCGCCCGCTTGCGGGAGAGGGGCTGGGGGGTAAGGGCTGTTTTGACCGTCTTTATGGCTTTTCCAACCTGTACCCAGCCATAACCAACGACGGAACAAAACCGTCCGTCGTTGGTGCGCGCTTGGCACACGTTTAACAAGCCCTGGAAAAGCCGAGGCAGTCCCAAAGCAGCGCACCCGCCGCGCGCCGAAAAAGGCCGATAAACTTAGGCGTCCGCATCCAGGGCTGCCTGAAGGCACTGGGCGAGAATGGGCACATGCGGCGGGCGCAGGATTTCCAAATGCGCGCCCGGCACGTCCACAATGTCCAGGCCCTGCGTGAATGTCTCGCCCCACCACAAGGTTGGCTCAAAGTTCTCAAAGACCGACAATTCGGTGGCGCGCAGCAGCAAGGCCCGGCCCGCATATGGGCGCGGCGCGTAGGCATTTTGCGCTTGGAGGCTGGCAATTTGGATCGCGCGCATGGTTTGCGGCAGAAAGCCCTGGTCGGTCGCGTCCGGCAGGGATGGGGCGGGGGGCGAGCCTGCCCGCGCCAGGCCCTCGCGCGTGCGTCCCGTGATGTACTGCATCTTTTCGCGCGCCCCAAGCTGCTTCAGGTGATGCAGGTGGCCGGGCAAACGCTGCAAGGCGGGCTTTTCTATGAGTTCCTCTTGGAAAGCGCGCGGCGCGTAAGTGTCCAGCAAAGCCAGCAGGCGAACGTCGCGCCCCCCATCGCGCAGGCGGCGGGCGACTTCCAGGGCGACCACCCCGCCGAACGAAAACCCGCACACGCTCAGGGGGCCATGCGGGCAGGCCACTTCAATCTCGTGGACAAAGCGCGCCGCCATGTCTTCCACGCGCACAAACGGGGCCGTGTCACCCGCAAGCGCGGGGGCCTGCAAGCCGTAGACGGGCTGATCCGCGCCCAAAAGCAAGGCCATGTCGCGGTAGCAGACCACATTGCCGTCAATATGATGAATGCAAAAGAGCGGCGGCTTCGCGCCATGCGCGTGCAGGGGGACAAGCACATCCGAGGGCTTCACCACGGCCGCTTTGCTTCGCAGCAATTGGGCCATCTGGGCGATGGTGGGCGCAGCCAGCAGGGCGGGCAGGGGCAGGCGCTGCCCAAACTGCCCCTCCACTTTCACCAGCAGGCGCAAAGCCAGCAGCGAATGGCCGCCAAAGTCAAAAAAGTCGTCGTGCGGGCCGAGAGTGTCCACGCCCAAAGTTTCGCGCCACAAAAGCGTTAACTGCTGTTCCAGGCTGTCCGTGGCAATGGGGGCGGGCGGAGGAGCGGGCGCGCTGGTTCGCGCCGACAGCGCCCGACGGTCTACCTTGCCATTGGGCGTGAGCGGCAGCGTTTCAAGCTGCGTAAACGAACCGGGCACCATGTACGGCGGCAGAGATTGGGCAAGGAAGCGGCGCAGGTCCGCCGTGTCTATGGGGGTGTCGGCAACAAGAAACGCCGCCAGGGATTTGTCCATGCCGTCTCCGTGTGCCGTCGCGGCGCACTGCCGGACATTTGGATACTGCGCGAGGGCGTGCTCAATCTCGCCCATCTCAATGCGATAGCCCCGCACCTTGACCTGCCCATCAGCACGGCCTGCAAACTCAACACTGCCGTCCGGCAGCCAGCAGGCACGGTCGCCGGTCTTATACAATCGCCCGCCGTCCGCAAAGGGGGACAGGATAAACTTCTGCGCCGTCAGCTCCGGCAGGCCCAGATAGCCCAGGGCGAGGCCCGCGCCGCCGAGATAAAGCTCCCCTTCCAGGCCGATGGGCACGGGCTGCCCTTGCTCGTCCAGCACGTAGGCCGTGGTGTTGGCAATCGGGCGTCCAATGGGGATGGAGGCGCGCAGCAGGTCGGTGTCCTCCACGCGGCGGCAGCAGGCGAAAGTCGTGCATTCGGTCGGCCCGTAGCCATTAATCAGCGCGAGGTGCGGCAGCCTGTCGCGCACGCGGCGCACATGCGGCATGGACAGCACATCCCCGCCCGCCAAAAGCTGATGCAGCGGGCGCAGGGCTTCCAAGTTGTCATCCACGAACGCCTGAAACAAGCCCGCCGTCAGCCACAGCGTTGTCACTTGGTGGCGCGCAATTGTTTCGCCGATCTCCTGAAGCGTGGGCGCATGGGCGGGCATCAGAACCAGCCGCGCGCCGTTCAAGAGCGCCCCCCACACTTCAAACGTGGACGCATCAAACGCCAGGGGAGCCATTTGCAGGAACACCTCATCCGGGCCGAAATCGGCATAATCCGTGTTCCTCACCAGGCGCACAATGGCGCGGTGCGGCACAAGCACGCCTTTCGGCTCGCCGGTAGACCCCGACGTGTACATCACATACGCCAAACTGTCGGCAGAAACAGGCGGCAGGCCGTCGTGCGGCAAAGCCAGCGCGTCTTCGTCCTCGCCATGGGGCAAAGCAGGCGCGTCTTCGTCCTCGCCGTGCAGGCACAGCAGCGGGATGCCGTCCGGCAGGACGTGCGCCAAAGCGGCTTCGGTCAAGATCAAGCGCGTCTGCGCATCCGAAGCCATAAAGGCCAGGCGGTGGGGCGGGCACTTGTCATCCAGGGGCAGGTACGCCGCGCCCGCCTTCAGCACCGCGAGCAGGGCCACAATCATGTCAAATGACCGTGCGAGGCAGACCCCCACCACCGCCCCGCCTCGGACGCCTCGCGCGTGCAGGCGACAGGCCAGCCGGTCGGCGCGAGCATCAAGCTGCGCGTAAGTTAAAGCGTCATCGCCAAGCAGGAGGGCGACGGCATCAGGCGTTTGGCGTGCCTGTTGCGTGAACAAAGCATGCACCGGCACGTCCTGGGGAAAGTCGGTCTCAGTATGGTTCCACTCCACAAGCAGGGTGTGGCGCTCAGGCTGGCTCAGCAGGGGCAGGCTGAACAGGGCACGGCGAGGGTCATCGGCAATCGCGGCCAGCAGTGTTTCTAGGTGCCCCAGCCAGCGGGCAACAGTGCCAGCGTCAAACAAGTCCGTGCCGTAGTGGCATTCCACCAGCAGCCCCGGCCCGGTTTCCACAACGTTGAGGCTCAGATCAAACTGATAAAAGGCACGCGGGTTGGTGCGCACGCTCCACGCCAACTCGCCAAACGAGAGGCCCGGCGGCATGCGGTCCACATTGAACGTGGTGGCGACCAGCGGCGTCCGCGCGCCGTCGCGCACACCCGCAAGCGTCGGCAGCAGGCGGCTGAATGTCATATCCGCATGGTCATAGGCTTGGAACAGGCCGCGCTTGACTTGGGTCAGCAAGTCCAGAAACGACTGCTCGTCCGGCGCAGACACGCGCACGGGCAGGAGATTAACACAATGCGCGACTAGGCAGCCGTTGTCCAAGCTGCTTTGGCCCGCCGAGGGAAGGCCGATCACCAAATCTTCCTGCCCGGTCAGCCGGCGCAGAAAGGCGGCATAGCCCGCCATCAGCGTGGCGACCAGGGTGCAGCCGTGCCCCGCGCCCAGCTTGCGCAGGCGCGTGGTCAGATCGGCGCTCAGGGCGTGCGTCGCCATTGCGCCCGCATAGGTAGGGGCAAGCGGGCGCGGGCGGTCTGTGGGCCAGGGGATCGGCGGCGGAGGCGGGGTCAATTGCGCCTGCCACCAGGCCAGCGTTTCCCCCGCGCCGGGTGTTTGTTCCTGGGCCAGTTGGCCCTGCACATACGCGGCCAGCCCCAAAGGCGCGGGCAGGTTGGCAGGCCTGCGTGCCAGTGCGGCCTCGTACATCAGCCCCAGCTCCGACAGCAGCACGCCCGCTGACCAGCCGTCGCACACGAGATGATGCGCGCTGAAGACCAGGACATGCCAGTCGGCCCCGCGCCGCACAACCTGCGCGCGCACGAGCGGGCCGCGCTCTAGGTCAAATGGCGTCCGCGCCTCGCGGGCGAGCAGGCCACCAAATTGGGCCTCATTCTCCTCGGCGCTGCCCGCGCTCATATCCACCAAAGGCACGTCTATGACAACTTGGGGATGGGTCGTCTGCGTTTCGCCATCGGGGGCAAACGTCGTGCGCAGGGCCTCGTGGCGCGCGGGCAGGCTTTGCACCGCGTCTTGCAATGCCGCTCTGTCCAGCGGCCCGCGCAAGTCCAGGGATATGGATTCTATCAGTGCGCACGATGCTCCCTCGCCCATCTGCGCTGCAAGCCACACTTCGCGTTGCGCGCCTGTGAGGGGCAGCGTGAATGGTTTGGTGCCTCCGGGCGGGGGCGGCGCACCGGCGGGCGGGTCGGGGAAAAAGCCGCCCTCCTGCATGGCGCAGAGGGCCTGCGCAAACGCGCTCCATGCCCGCTCCACATCATCCTCGGTATGGGCCGTGGACAGGAAGCAAGGACGCCCTTCCCAGATATGCACGCCCCGTGCGCGCAGCTCGTAGAAGAATAAAGAGGCCCACTTCAGCTCCGGCGCGAACTTGAAGTAGAATAAAGACCCGAAGTTTGCCAGCCTTAGGGGAACGCCCCGCCCTTCTGCAAAGTCGTTAACCCGCGCCACAAACCCGGATGTGCGCGCATTAAGCTGTTCCTGAAGCCCAGGCCCCGCTTGCTCCAAATGCGTCAAGACCGCCTGCGCCGCCGCCAGGGCCAGGGGGTGACGCACAAATGTCCCCGCAAAGAACGTGACCCCCACTTCGGGAAACGACTCGTCGCCATACTGCCATGCCCCGCCGTCCAGCGCGTCCAGATACCGCGCGCTGCCTGCCAGGAGGCCAAAGGGCATGCCGCCGCCGATGACTTTGCCATAGGTCGCCATGTCTGCGCGGACGCCAAAGACGGCCTGCGCCCCGCCGGGGTGTACGCGAAAGCCTGTAATTACCTCGTCAAAGATGAGGGCCGCACCGGCGTCCTCGGTGATGCGGCGCAGTGCCTGCAAAAACTCCTGCGGCTGCAAGTCGGGACGCCTGCTTTGCACCGGCTCCACCAGCACGGCGGCCAGGCTGTGGGCATGTTCGGCGACCAGGGCCAGCGATTCGGGCGTGCCGTAGTCCAGTATTAATGTGTCTTCCACCATGCCGGGCGGGATGCCGGGGGCTATGGGCGCAGACTTCAACTCGCCTCCGACATGGTTGGCGCGCGCCAGCACTTCGTCAAACGTTCCATGATAATCGCCGGTGAAGTAGACAATTTTGCGCCGCCCCGTGACTGTCCGCGCGACCCGGATGGCCGCCATGACTGCCTCGGAGCCGGTGTTGCAGAACGTCGCCCGCTCCATGCCGACAAGCGCGCAGACCCGCCGCGCCACTTCCCCGGCCAGCGTGGACTGCGGCCCGATCTCGGTTCCGATGCCTAGTTGTTTGTGCAGCGCGTCGGCGACAAACTGCGGCGCGTGCCCGAACAGATTAACCCCGAACCCCATGGTCAAATCCAGCCATTCATTGCCGTCCACGTCCCAAATCTTCGGCCCGGCGGCGTGGGTGGCAACGATGGGGTAGACCATTTCCTTCCACGCGGACTTGAAGCCTGCCACCACGCGGGGGTCGGCGAGATGGGCGCGGTTTTGCGCTGTGTACTCTTTGGAACCGGGCGTTTGGGCAATGGTGCGGGCGATTAAATCGTCTAAATGTGCCTGCTGCCGCGCGGTCAATGCGCCCTTTAATCCTTTTTCTATTGGCTTGAACGGCCCAAACGGCTTCGCGTCTACGGTGGGAACTTCGGCAATCTTGGCCGTGCCGTTGGCGTGCCTGTTGTGCGCAGACGTGCCATTTTTCACTGTCAAAGGGCGAACGGAAGGAGGCCCCCCAACCCCCAATTCTAGGGGGGTAGGATTTACCCCCTCTTGCTCCCCATTATTGGGGCGGGGGGGCCTTCCTTCCGCGCCCCTTCCGCCCAGCAGGGCAAGCTGCTGCGACATCACTTGAAGCTGCTGCTCCAAGATGCGCTCCATCGCCCCGCCGCCGTGTTCAGGGCGCGACCCAAGCATTGCCAGCCTGTTTTCAGGGCTGAACAAGCGTGTTTCAACGACGGACGGATTTGTTCCGTCGTTGGCAGGGGCTTGAAACGCCGGGGAAACGCTCAGGGAAGGCGTGGGCGGCGCGGGCGGAGTGGGCGCAGCAGCCATAGGCGGCGGGCTGGGCGCGGCGGGCAGGGTGTCGGGCGGCAGCTTCTCATCGATGTAGCCTGCTAAGTCGGACAAGGTCGGCAGGTCTTCCAGCAGGTGCCGGAATGTCACTTTGACGCCAAACTGCGCACCGAAGGCCTGGCTCGCCTGGGTCAAAAAGAGCGAGTCAAAGCCCAAATCCAAAAACGTGGCCTGCGGGTCCAGCGCGCTTTCGGGGACGCCGGAAATCTCATGCAGGGCTGTGGTGAGCTGCGCGAGAATGCGCGGCGCGCGGCCTGCGCTGGGGGCGGGCGGGGAGGCAGTGTTCGTCATAAGTGTTCCTAATGCCGGGACGGGAGCGGCGGGCAGTGGGCTGGAAACTGGCAGTTCGGCGGGCGCGGCGGGGGCAGGGCGCACGGAATGGACCGGCTCCACCCAGTGGCGCGTGCGCTCAAACGGGTAAGTCGGCAGGGCGATGCGTCGTCGCTGCTGGTCGGCAAACACGCCGGGCCAATGCACCGAGACGCCGTGCAGCCACAAGCGTCCTAAAGCGGTCGGCAGGGCGGCGAGTTCGTCAAGGGTGCCGCGCTCCGTGTCTAGGGACGCTAAAATCGGGTGATCGGGGGGCCGGGCGGGGTGCTGGCGAGCCAAAGCGGTCAAAGTTTGTCCCGGCCCCACTTCCAGCAGCACGGGCGGGTCGGGCTGAGACAGCAAAAACGCCGCGCCATCGGCAAAGCGCACGCAATGGCGCAAATGGTCGGCCCAGTATCGGGGGCTGGCTGCCTGCGCGTCTGTGGCCCACATGCCGGTGAGATTGGACACATATGGAATGCGCGGAGCATGGCGTGGCACCGAGGCGACAAGCTCCATAAAGGGGGCCAAAATCGGCTCCATCATGCCTGAATGGAACGCGTGCGACGTGTTCAGGCGCTTGCAGGCAACGCCGCGCGAGGCGAGCGTGCTTTCCAGATGCGCAATGCTTTCCAACGGCCCGCTGACCACGCACCCCGAAGGGCTGTTGACGGCGGCGACCGACAGCGCCCCATCCAGCAGGGGCAGCACTTCGGATTGGGGCAGGCGCACGGCGAGCATCGCGCCCGCAGGCAGGCTCTGCATCAGGCGCGCGCGTCCGGCAAGCACACGGAGGGCATCCGGCAGGGAAAACACGCCCGCCAGGCACGCCGCCACGTATTCGCCGGCGCTGTGCCCCAGCATCGCGGCGGGCACGATGCCCCACGACTGCCAAAGCTGGGCCAGCGCGTACTCGGTCGCAAACAGGGCGGGCTGGGTAATCTCGGTGCGCGCCAGCAGGCGTTCCGCGTCTTCCTGGCTGTCCGGGGAGGGGTACAAAACATCGCGCAAGTCCAGCCCCAGCAGCGGCGCAAGAATGTCGGCACAAGTATCAATGCTGCCTTTGTAGACTTGTTCGGTATGGTACAAGCCCCGGCCCATGCCGACGTGCTGTGCCCCCTGCCCAGGGAAAAGAAAGGCGACCGGGGCATCACGGCGGCTCGTTTGGGCCTGTAAGCCGCGCTTCGGGTCGGGCGTGGAGAGAAGAACAGCGCCTTCGGCCCCATCGCGGCACACGACAACCTGGCGATGGGCAAATGCTCGCCGCCCCATTGCCAAAGTCCAGGCTGTGTCCGCGATGTCTGCTTCGGGGTGAAGCGTTAGATGCGCCGCGAGATTGGCAGCCATGCGGCCCCGCGCTGAGGGGGTTTTGGCGGAGATTGCCAGTAGCTGATAAGGCCGGGACGGGCCGCCGGGCGCGGGCAGGGGCGCTTCTTCCAGGACGACATGGGCATTGGTGCCGCCCACGCCAAACGAACTCACCCCGGCCCGGCGCGGCGTTTCCCCGGCTGTCCACGGCAGCAGCTCATTGGAAACAAAGAACGGACTCTGCGCAAAATCAATGCGCGGGTTGGGGGCGGTGTAGTGCAAAGTCGGCGGCAGCACTTTGTGCGCGAGGGCGAGCGAGGCTTTAATCAGGCCAGTCACGCCCGCTGCCGCCTCCAGGTGCCCGACATTGGCCTTGACCGAACCCAGGGCGCAGTACCGGTTTCTGTCTGTGCCCCGGCGGAAGGCCTGCGTCAAAGCGGCGACTTCTATCGGGTCGCCGAGCGGCGTGCCCGTGCCGTGCGCCTCCACATAGGAGATGGTATCCGGCGGCGTCTGCGCCAAACTCTGCGCATGAGCAATCACGTCCGCCTGGCCGTCCACGCCCGGCGCGGTGAAACTGACTTTGTGCGCGCCGTCGTTGTTAAGGGCCGCCCCCTTAATCACGGCGTAGATTGTATCTCGATCATTGATGGCATCGGCCAGGCGCTTCAGGACCACCACGCCCGCGCCCCCGCTGAACACAGTCCCTGCCGCCTGGGCATCAAAGGGGCGGCAGTGCCCATCCGGCGACACCATGCCGCCTTCTTGGTACAAATACCCGCGCGTCTGCGGGAACGACAGCGAGACGCCGCCCGCCAGCGCCATGCCGCACTGGCCTGTCAGCAGGGCCTGCACCGCCTGGCAGACCGCCACCAGCGAGGTGGAACAGCCGGTCTGCACGCTGACGCTCGGGCCTGTCAATCCGAGCTTATACGACACGCGCGTGGTCAGATAATCCTTGTCGTTGCCTGTCAAGACCGGGTAATGCCCGACCTGATGGTCATGGGTCAATGCTTCAATCGCCTGGCGATCCGAAAGCAAATGGTGCAGCAGGTAGGTGTTCCAGCTCAGGCCCCCGTAGACGCCAATGGCATGCGCGCTGGTGTCAGGGCTGTACCCGGCGTGTTCCAATGCCTCCCACGCGCATTCCAGAAACAGGCGGTGCTGCGGGTCGGTCACTTCCGCCTCGCGAGGCGTCATATGGAAAAAGGCGGCGTCAAACAGGTCTGCGCCCTCTAAGACCGCGCGCGCCTTGACATAATCCGGGCTGGCGATCAGGTCTTCAGGGATGCCCGCCGTGCGCAGCTCGTCGTCGGTAAAGCGCGTAATCGCTTCCACGCCGTGCGTGATATTGTGCCAAAACTGGCTGACATCGGCGGCACCGGGAAAGCGCCCCGCCAGGCCGACAATGGCGACAGCGTTGCCGCTGGGAGGCGCGTCAACGAGCACGGCTCCTGCCGCCGGGGTGGACTGCGCGCGCTCCCCCAGGTGCTTCGCCAGCGAAGCCACGGTGGGGTATTGGAACAAGGTCGTGATGTCCGGCTCCCAGCCGAGCAGATCGGTCAGCCTCTGCTGGGCCTGGGTCATGTGCAGCGATGTGCCGCCGATGTCAAAAAAGCTGTCATCAGGGCCGGGCACGGCGTGCAGCAGGCTTTGCCATATTTGAGCGATAGCGGGCGCAAGGGCGGCAGGCTTGGGCGAGGCGGCGGGCGGCGCGGGCGGCGTCTTGCCCACGGCAGGCAGGGCGCGGCGATCCACTTTGCCGCTGGGCGTGAGCGGCAGGGTTTCTAACTGCGTAAATGACGCGGGCACCATGTACGGCGGCAGCGATTGGGCGAGGAAGCGGCGCAGGTCCGCCGTGTTTGTGGCATTGTCGGCAACGATAAATGCGGCCAAGGCTTTGTCCACGCCCTCGCCTTGCACCGTCGCAGCGCACTGGCGGACATGGGGGTGCTGGGAGAGCGCGTGCTCAATTTCCCCAATTTCAATGCGAAAGCCGCGTATCTTGACCTGCCCATCCGCGCGGCCTAAGAACTCAATGTCCCCGCTTGGCAGCACGCGCGCGCGGTCGCCGGTTCGGTACAGCCGCGCCTTTTCGGCAAAGGGGGATGGGACAAACTTCTCTGCGGTTAGGTCGGGCCGACCGAGATACCCTTGCGCCAGGCACGCGCCGCCCAGGTACAGCTCGCCCTCTGCGCCTTGGGGCATAGCCTGCATCCCCTCATCTAAGACATAGGCTTGCGTGTTGGCAATGGGCGTGCCGATAGGCGGAAGCGCGGGCCACGCGCTAGGCGTGCCCGGCAATGTATATTGTGTCACGACATGCGCTTCGGATGGCCCATATTGGTTGTGCAGCGCGCAGGCGTTGGACTTGGCGAAGAACGCGGCAATCTTGGGGGTGATTTGCAGTTGTTCGCCTGCCGTCATAATCTCCCGGAGCGACGGCGGCGCGGGTTCGTCGGGGCGCAGGGCATCGGCAATCTGCTGCAAGGCAACAAAGGGCAGAAACAGGCGCGCGATGCCTTCGTCGCGGATCAGGCGCAGCAGGCCGCGCGGATCGCGCCGCAGGTTCTCGGAAATCAGCACGAGCGTGCCGCCGGAGGCCCAGGTGGCAAACATCTCCTGGAACGAGACGTCAAACGAGAGCGAGGCAAACTGCAATGTCTTGTCGCCCAGGCCCAGCGGCGAGCCGCCCACCTGCCACTCGGTGAGGTTGCGCAGCGCGCCGTGCCCCAAAGCCACGCCTTTGGGAGTGCCCGTGGAGCCGGATGTGTAGATCACATACGCTAGATGCTCAGGCTGGGTGACATCCTCTATGGCTTCGCCCGCAGGGCTTGCCCAATCAAACGCATCCAAGAGCACGGTGTTTTCGCAGAACGGCAGCGATGTCTGCAAGTTGGCATGGGTGAGCAAAACGCGCGGCTGGGCGTTTTCCAGCATCACCCCCAGCCGCTCGGGCGGGTAGGCCGGGTCGAGCGGCACATACGCGCCCCCGGCTTTGAGCACGCCCAGCACAGCAGTCGCCATGTCCAGGCCACGCGGCAGGCATAGGCCGACCCGGTCGTTTGGCCCCACCCCCAGCGTCCGTAAATAGGAGGCCAGGCTGTCCGCCCGCGCTTGGAGCTGGGCGTAAGTGAGCGATGCGCCCTCGTGCCAAACCGCGTCGGCGTGGGGCGAACGCGCGGCCTGCGCGTCAAAAAGCGATTGTAAACTGAAGTTGGAGTAGGTCATCTGGCTCCGCATGCGTCCGGGCAAAGAGTGGCACCGGGGCAGACAACCGCGACTGCCTGCCGTGCGCTATCCTAGTTATCGGCACGCGCGGGCAGGCAGGTTAGGGCGAATTGGGGAAATATGCGGGGAAAGAAGAAACTGAGAACCGGGGGTAGGAAGCTGTTGACTCAGGCGTGTGCTGTTGGCATGGAAGCAACAGCCTGGGCTTGTGCCAGTCAAAAGCCGGGGTGTGAATACTCCACAGGGACAACCCCCTGGGCTTTGAGGATGGGTAAAGCCATCGGCAATGATGAGGCCCGGTCCACGCGGGCGTAAGAATAAAGACCTAGGAACTTGTCTTACGCCTGTGAGAATGTGGCTTCACAAGGGTCGGGGGGTTTTACACCCCCGGCACTTTGCTGCTCAATCACTCTGCCTGCGCCACATCCGGCTCGTACAGGAGGCAGCGAACGGTGCGCGTGCCACCCGCCAGCACCGTGTTCGCCGGGACACGCGCGCGGCACAGGTCAAACACTTGGGGGCAGCGTGGCGCGAAGGGGCAGCCAGGAGGAATAGCAGTCAGGCTCGGCGGTTGGCCGGGCAGCGAAGGCAGAGGCTCGTCTTGGCGCGGGCGACGCCAGTCTGGCAGGGACGCGAGCAGAGCCTGCGTGTAGGGCATCTTCGGGTCGGCGAACAACTCCGGCGCGCTCGCATACTCCACCACCTGCCCAGCGTACATGACTGCTACGGTGTCGCAGCGCTCGCGGACAACGCCTAGGTCGTGCGTGATAAGCACAATCCCTGTGTTCAGCTCGGCCTTGAGTTCATCCATGAGGTCAAGTATCTGCGCCTGCACGGTCACGTCCAGCGCCGTGGTCGGCTCATCGGCAAGGAGCAGGGCTGGGCGGCATGAGAACGCGATGGCAATCATGACCCGCTGCCGCATGCCCCCGCTTAGCTCGTGCGGATACTGCTTCATGCGCCGCTCCGGCAGGGAAACCCGCACCCGTGTCAGCCAGTCCAGCGCCTGCGCCCGTGCCTCGCCGCGCGAGACTTTCTGGTGCGCTAGGATTGTCTCCACAATCTGCTCGCCGACAGTCAGTGTTGGGTTCAGCGCAGTCATGGGGTCTTGGAACACCATCGCGACCTGCACCCCACGCACGTCCCGCATTTGACGCTCAGATTTCAGCAGTAAGTCGTCGCCCTCTAAAAGTATTCGCCCCTGCGCAATCCGGCCCGGCGGCTCAATGAGCCGCAGGATAGACAGCGCGGTGACGCTTTTGCCCGACCCGCTTTCCCCCACCACGCCCAATGTCTTGCCCCGCTCCACCGATAGGGACACGCCGCGCACGGCCTGCACGGGCGGGCTGCTGCGCCCTTCGCCGCCAAAGGTCGTGCGCAAATCTTCCACTTGCAGCAATGGGGTCATAGTGAGTTCTCTTTGTTTGTGATGCTGGGCAGGCCCAGGCAGCGCAGCAGCTCTAAGGGGTTGTCGTGCATCGCCGTGTCTGCCTCGGCGGGAGACAGGCCCGCGCCCAGCGCGACTGTCCGGGCGAAGGCCGCCGTGTGCAAATCACCGGGCGAGTGCGTGTCGGAGTTTACCAGAAACCTAGCCCCGGCGGCGCGGCCCAGCACCACCGTGTTGCCGTTGCCCAGGCAGTGCCCGCGACGCGAGGTAATCTCTAGAAACACATTGTTTTCCCTGGCTAGCTCGGCTTCGGCTTCGGTCAATAGGCCGGGATGGCCCAGCACGTCTACGTCAGGACATTCCACGCTGGCCCGGTTGGTGCCGGGCGGCACCGGCTCCACCAATGTCTCGCCGTGGATGACCACAATCTTCGCACCCGCGCGTTTGGCCTGCGCCGCCAGCCGCGCGATGCTGCGGGGCGGGCAGTGGGTCAGTTCCACGCCGGGCAGCACGCGGAAGCCCCATTCCTCCCACGCCAGGTCGCAGTCGCGGCGCACGCTGTCCACCAATTGTTCAATGTTTGACGCCGACGCATGGTCGGTGATAGCGAACGCGCTATACCCGCTCACCTGCGCCCGCCGGATCAGTTCCATCGGCAGCAGCGCGCCATCGGAGAAAAACGAGTGCGTGTGGAAATCGTACAATGGCATGGCTATTGTTTTACCCCATTGAAAGCAGGACGCAGCGCTGGCGTTACTCGGCGAGCGGAAAGTCGCATTGCGCTTCCAAGCCTTCGGCCTTTAGGCGGCGCAGAATGCCCGCATCTTTGCCCCCGTAGCGATGGCAGGCGACTTCGGACACGAACATGGCCTGAACAGCCTGTTCCAGTTCTTCGGGCGTCGTGGGCTGCTTCTTGAAGTAGCAGTAGTCCACGTCATAGACACTGGCAATCAGGTCGGGGGTTTCGGCTTCCGCAAGGCCGCAGGTCATGCAGCATCCTTCTTCCACGTAAAAGTCACCAGGGGCATTACGCGGGTCGCGTGTCCTTATTCTTGGAGGAACGGGCGCGGGCGGCGCGTTCCACCCCAGCATTTTGAGCAGCGATTGGAACATGGATTATCTTTTTAGCCGAAGCGTGTGTGCCCGTACCCACTCCGTAAACTCGTCGCGCTCGGTTTTGCCCGCCGCAACGGATTTGATGATACGCTCTTGCTCATCCACATCGCAGTCTATCTCGCAGCCATTGATGAGGAGAAACATTTCCATCGCAGCGTGGCCGACACGCTTATTGCCGTCAAAGAACGCATGGTTTTTAATAAGCGAGAAACCGATAGCGGCGGCCTTATCCGACAGCGTGGGATAAAAATCCTCGCCGCCAAACGTCATTTGCGGCTGTGCGACAGCCGACTCCACCGCCCCTGCATCCCGAACGCCGGGGGTGCCGCCTGCCGTGCGCAGCGCTTTGTTATGCAGAGCATACACTTGTTCCAGCGACAGGAAACGTATCATGCCAGCCGCCGATACAATTCGGCATTCTTGCGAAAGACGTATTCCATCGCTTCATCAAAGTCCGGCGTGGCGAGTGGAGCCGACAGACGCTGCACGGCAAGCTCCTGCGTGGATAGGTGCAGGCGCTCGGCTTCCTGCGCGAGCATTTTCGCCTGCTCGTCGGTCAGCTCAATGGTCAAAATAGTCATGATAAATCTCCTTTAGTCAAACAAACTAGACACGCTTTCGCCCTGGTTGACGCGCCGGATGGCCTCGGCGAGCATGGGCGCGATAGACAATTGCTTGATCTTCGCGCGCCGCTTTTCGGGTGGCAGCGGAACGCTGTCGGTAACAACCACTTCGGCAATCGCGGGGTGGTCGTTCAAGCGGTCGGGCGCATTGGCGGCAAGGATGCCGTGCGTGCAGGCCACATAAATCTCCGGCTTTGCGCCGTGCTCAATTAAAGCGTTGACGCACTCAATAATTGACCCACCTGTTGTAATCATGTCTTCCAGGATAATCGGCGTTTTGCCCGCCACATCCCCGGCCAATTGGGTAATCTCGGTATGCCCGTGCGTTTCATGATGCTTGTACCCCACCGCAAGGGGCGCGTCCAGACGACGCACCAGCTTGCGGGCCTGCTTGACACGCCCTTCATCCGGCGAGACAATCACGACGTTTTGCAGGTTCTTCTCGGCAAAGTAGTCCGCGAACATGCCCAGGGCCGTTAAATGGTCCACGGGAATGTTGAAAAAGCCTTGAATAGCATCGGCGTGCAAATCCAGGGCAATCACCCGGTCTGCGCCCGACGCGGCCAGCACATCGGCGATCAGCTTGGCCGTAATCGCCTCGCGCGGCTTGTCCTTTTTCTCTTGTCGCGCATAGCCATAATACGGCAGCACAGCCGTGATGCGATTGGCCGAGGCGCGCCGCATGGCGTCAATCAAAATCAGCAGCTCCATAAAGTTGCTGTCTACGGGCGGGCAGGTCGGCTGGATAATAAACGCGTCCGCCCCGCGCACGCTTTCCATATACTGCACGTAGGTTTCGCCGTCCGCAAAGCGCTCAATCTGCACATCGCCGAGTGGCACGCCCAGGCAGTCCGCGATAGCCTGGCACAAATTGGGGTTGCCCGTGCCGGCAAAAAGCTTAAGTTCCGGTGTTTCAATCACGCGTTGTCTCTTTCCCCGGCCAGAGTGCGCCGTGTTCTCGCCCTTGATTATAGCAGACGCGGCCCGTGTTGACAATGCACACGCGGCAGGCGAAGCGTGTTTCCAGGGGATTGTACGGGGTTTGCGAGCGCGTGTTAAGCCTATCTCAAGCCATAACCAACGACGGACGGTTTTGCTGCGTCGTTGATTATGGCTTGGCACAGGCCGGAAAAGCCGCAGGGACGAGAAAGCAATGCTGTGCAAAAGCCGGGGGTGTAAAACCAATGGCAGTGGCGTATGCCGGGAGTGTGAGGCTATAAACAGAAGACTGCACCGGGGGTATAAAACCCCCGGCAGAGATGAAGCCCGGCCCTCGCGGGCATAAGAAAGACACTGTTCACCATGTCTTACACCCGTGAGGGTGTGGCCTCAAAAGGGTCGGGGGTTTTATACCCCCGGCATTAGCCACTGCTAACAGCTTCACACCCCCGGTGCAATCCTGTGCCAATGGATTTACACCCCCGGCGCAGCACTCGGCCCCTAGTTTTTCCACTTCCGGCACTTGGCTGAGCCGGAGAATTGCCTGCCCCCGGCTTGCGGGAGCGGCAGCGGCGCACTGCCCAACATGGGGTATACTTTTGCGGCTGCCCCAGTGGCACACACTGTTCCGCCTACATGGTTCCGCCCGGAAGGAGCGACGGAAACTCTTCATGCGCACTTTTGACACCGAGATTGATACCCTGGACACCATCCATGCCGCGCTGACAGCCCGCGACCATGCCCACGATGCCGAAATTGAAACCGCAGTCCGCGCCATTGTCGCCGACGTCCGGGCGCGGGGCGATGAGGCCGTGCGGGACTATACGCAGCGCTTTGACTGGCCCCAAGCTCCGATGGGAACGGCGGAGGTGGACTACGGCGACTTGATTGCCGCCAACGACCACATGAGCCTGGAGCAGACGCAGATGCTGCTGGATGCCGCCGTCAATATCAAGGAGTTCCACGAGGCCGAGCGCGGGCATTTGCAGTCATGGATGCACCTGCCGCTCTCAGCGCCGCACGGGGCCGGGCGCGTGCTGGGGCAGGTGCTCAGGCCCGTGCAGCGGGTGGGCGTGTATGTGCCGGGCGGCAAAGCGTCATACCCCAGCACTGTTCTGATGGCGGCAATCCCCGCCCGCGTGGCAGGCGTGGAAGAAATTATTGTCTGCACGCCGCCCGGCGCAAGCGGGCAGATTTCGCCGCTGGTCTCGTCGGCAGCGGCGTATCATGCCGACCGGGTGTTTAAGATTGGCGGGGCGCAGGCGATTGCGGCCATGGCCTACGGAACCGAAACCGTGCCCAAAGTGGATGTGATTGTCGGGCCGGGCAATGCGTATGTCAATGCCGCCAAGCGCTTGGTGTACGGGGACGTGGGCATTGACATGCTGGCCGGGCCGTCGGAAGTGGCGATTGTCGCGGACAAAGACGCCAACCCAGCCTTAGTCGCCGCCGACCTGCTGGCCCAGACCGAGCATGGCGCAGACAACAAAGGCGTGCTGTTTTGCTCTTCGGACGAGCTGATGGAGGAGTGCAAGCGCGAGCTGGACACGCAGCGCGCGCGGCTGAGCCGCCAGGAGATACTCGCGCATACGGCGCTGTCGCTCATTCTGGTCAGGACGCAGTCGGTGGCAGAAAGCGTGGAACTCTCCAATGTGCTGGCCCCGGAGCACCTGGAACTGATGGTGCATGACCCCATGACAGCCTTGCCGCTGGTCAAGAACGCGGGCGCGGTGCTGCTGGGCAGCTACACATCGGCCCCGATTGGGGATTACTGGGCCGGGCCGTCGCACACGCTGCCTACAGCGGGCGCGGCACGGTTCTCGTCGCCGCTGTCGGTGGCGACGTTTATGAAGCGCACCAGCGTCGCTTTGTATTCGCGGGAAGCGGCCCAAGAAGCCGCCGCTCAGGTGGCGCGTTTTGCAGACAGCGAAGGGTTTGACGGCCACGCGCGGGCGGCGCGATTGAGAGGGTGAACTTCGCGCCCTGCACACAGAAACCAAGTTATGATTCACCTAGCCACAGCCGATATTGAACAAATGCGCCCCGAGATAGACGCGGTCATTTTTGACATGGACGGCGTGCTGCTGGACATTACGCAGTCTATTCGCGTGGTCAACTGCCTCGCCGTGCCGTTCTACCTGCGCACCGTCTTGGGCGCACCAGCCCCGGATGACCTCATCACGTCGGCAGACATTGAAATGTTCAAGCACGCCGGCGGCTTTAACGACGACTGGGATTTGACTTATGCCCTTGTCCTGCACTATCTGGCAAAAGAGCGCGAGCACCCGGACGCGACGCCCGAAACGCTCAATGTCATACGCCCCAACCTGGCCCGCTATGCGCACCAAATCAAAGAGCGCGGCGGCGGGCTTAAAGCTGCCGAGGCAGTGTATTTTGAGAAGATTACACTGGACGACCAGCACGCGATTGAGAGGTATTATCGCAAGCCATTAATCCGCCAGTGCTTTGAGGAATTGCTGGCCGGGGAGCACACGCAGCGGCTGTACGGCAGGGCTGCAGAGTTCTATCATGGGCCGGGCTATGTCAACCAAGACCGGGTCATTGTAGACCTAACCCGCCTGCCTCAAGACAAAAAGCTGGGCGTGCAGACAGGCCGCACCTGGGAGGAAGCGCAGCTTGGCATGGAGCGCATCGGGCTGGACAAGATCATTCCAGACGTTCACGTTGTCACCAAGCGCGACAAGTTCCACAAGCCTGACCCGCGCGGCTTGATGTTGTTGGCAGACAGATTAGGGTTCAAGAACGCGCTGTATATCGGGGACACGCTGGACGATTTGCGGACAGTGCGGCGGTTCAATGAGCGCAAGCGGGCAGAAAAGTTCTGGGGGGCGTTGGTGCTGACCGGCCCGGCAGGGAACCTAAACCGCAAGACGTTCCTTAAAGCTCAGCCTGACCTGCTGGCCTCGGATGTTAATGACGTGCTGGACTGGCTCGCAGGCAAATAACCGTGCGGCATGAACAATAACCGTGCGGCATGAACAATAACCGTGCAGCATGAACAATAACCGTGCAGCGTGGACAATAACCAAAGGCTTTGGTACAATGGGGCATGAGCGAACGCCAGGCACACATTGAGCGGCAGACAAACGAGACGCAAATCTCGCTCCATGTTGATTTGGACGGCGACGGCAGCAGCGAGATACTCACCGGGGTCGGGTTCTTTGACCACATGCTCACCCACGTGGCGCGGCACGGGCTTTTGCATCTGACGGTGCAGGCCAGCGGCGACTTGCATATTGACGACCACCATACGGTAGAAGACGTGGGGATTGCTCTGGGGCAGGCTCTGCGCGAGGCGGCAGGCGACAAAGCGGGGATTGCGCGCTACGGCCATGCCCTCCTGCCGATGGATGAGACTTTAGTGTCGTGCGCGCTGGACTGGAGCGGGCGCGGCCTGCTGATAGATGACTTTCAATTCCCCGCCCCCAAGATTGGCACGTTTGATACCGAGCTGGTGCCGGAGTTCTTCCGGGCCGTCGCATCGCAGGCGGGCCTGACGCTGCACTTTGAGCAAAGGCGCGGACGCAACGCGCACCATATCGCCGAAGCAGCCTTTAAGGCGTTCGGGCGGGCACTAGACATGGCAAAAAAGCGCGACGAGCGCGTGGGCGGCATCCCCAGCACGAAAGGCATCTTGTGACACCACAAACAATAGACAAGCCTCCTGCACTGATACAAACGTTTGGCGCGCGTCCCTTGTATCTCCTGGCCCTCGCGGGGCTGACTGCGCTGGGCGTGCTCGGCAGTGCGTATGTGTCCGCCCATCAGCATCAGGTCGGCATCTTCATGTGGGCGCTGACTGGCTTGTACCTGCTGGCACTGGCAACGGTCGCCTCGCTGCGAATCGGCCTTAGCGCGGACGGCCTGACGCAGCGGTGGCTGTTCAGCGGCCTCAAGGTAGCATGGCGGGACATCGCGCGCCTGGAAAAGACGCCGCGCGGCTACGCCCTACGCAATGACAGCGGCAAAGAGCTGGCATTGCTGTTCCTGCTGCCGCCGACTGCCCAGCAGAGCATCGCCGACGAAGCAATCACCCGCGCGCGCCTGCGCCCCAGCAAAGCCGCTCCCATCGCGCCAGTTCTGGAGCAATGGGAGCGCAAGCCCAAATAACGCCCATAAATAACCTCTATGAAGATCGCGATTATTGACTACGGCATGGGCAATCTGCGAAGCGTGGAAAAGGCATTCCACAAAGTCGGCGCCGCAGGCGCGTTTGTCACGGACGACCCGCAACAGGTGCAAAGCGCCGACAAAGCCGTGCTGCCGGGAGATGGAGCCTTTGATTCCACCATGCACTCGCTGCGTCGGTCAGGGGTGGACACCATCGCGCTGGACTTCATCGCGTCGGGGCGTCCGTTTCTGGGCATCTGTGTCGGCATGCAGGTCTTGCTCACGGACAGCGAGGAAGGCAAACCCGGCGTGCAAGGGCTGAACGTGGTGCCGGGGCGCGTCAAGAAGTTCCCCGGCACAGGCGGCCTGAAAGTGCCGCAGATTGGCTGGAACGAGCTGTCGTTTGCCCCGCAGTCGCCGCTCGGTGCAGGCCTGGAAGACAACTCCATGGCCTACTTTCTGCACTCGTACTACTGCGCCCCGGACAGCGGCAGCGATGTGGCGGCGACTACGGAGTACGGTGTTCCGTTCTGCTCCGCGCTGCACCGGGGCAATGTCTGGGCGACGCAATTCCACCCGGAAAAGTCTGGGCCGGTGGGCCTGACAATCCTGCGCAACTTTTCCCGGCTTTAGGTGTCACACAGTAGCAGTATAGTACTGAGGAGTGATTATGGAAGACGTGCTGGCGCTGATGATACCAATCCTGGCAGTGGGCGGGTGGATTATACCCGTGACTGTCAAAAGCGTTTTGAAATCGCAAGAGCGCCGCTTAGAATGTATCTCAAAACGTAAGTGTTGGGTCAAGTTCGTGCCAGCGGCGGAACCAGAGCAAGGCGGAGGCTAACTTCATCAGCGCCACGTACCGCTCCGCCAGTTTATCGTAGCGCACCAGGATG
>JAABUJ010001812.1_pt1 | contig 29171 bp, 28 predicted proteins | sample 5559131 | NCBI WGS metagenome assembly JAABUJ01 (sample SAMN10711875, study PRJNA513366) | rock metagenome | isolation source: Antarctica rocks | place: Antarctica: Victoria Land, Mt New Zealand nord | collected 2016-01-07
CATGTACCGTTTATCTGGACCGCCACCTCCTGCGATATCCTCGAGAAGGTCAAGCGCGCTCGCCAAGTGCTCAAGCTTAACCCGGCAAGCGCTCATAAAAACCAGGACTTGCGGTGACCTACACTAGCGAGATTCGCTTTGCTACAAAACCGCAGATCGCACTCGAGCAAATTCGTGCGGCACACGCGGCCGGAATTGCGCCCGGGGTGATTGTCGCAGACGCCGCCTATGGCAACACGACGAGCTTTCGCGACGAAATCACGGAGATGGGGCTTCAGTACATCCTGTGCGTTCAGTCAAACACCACGGCGTGGCCCCCCGGCGAAGCGCCGCTCCCGCCACGTAAGCGTAAGAATCGCCTTGGCCGCCCGAGAACTGCGCTGCGACGAACGGCGCAACACGCTCCGGTAGCACTTGCGGAGCTTGCGGCAGCCTTGCCGTCACAAGCATTCCGTACAGTCACATGGCGAGAAGGAACCAAGACCCCGCTTGAATCTCGATTTGCTGCCGTCCGCGTGCGTCCCGCGCATCGCGATACGTTGCGGAGCACCGCTCGCGACGAAGAATGGCTACTCATCGAATGGCCTACCGGTGAAGCGGCCCCAACGGAAGTACTGGCTTTCAAATCTGCCGACGTCAACGACGCGAGAAGAGCTTGTGAAGTTCGCTCAATCTCGCTGGCGCATCGAACGCGACTACCAGGAATTAAAAGACGAACTGGGCCTGGGTCATTACGAAGGTCGAAGTTGGCGAGGCTTTCACCACCATGCGACGCTGTGCATCGCAGCGTACGGATTCCTGATCGCCGAACGCGGCGCTTTTTCCCCCAGTGGAACTCTCCGCGCAGCCTTGCGGCAATCTCCCATACCCATCGATTTCCGACCACGAGGATCTTCCGGTGCGCGTTGAACGTCATGTTCCCGCGTCGATCGCTTCTCGCCGCGCTGAGCTCATCGCCGCACTTGCGCCAATCCTTACCCGTTGCCCAACCTGTTTGCAATCGCGATCTGCGTAAGGTCCTTCTTTTTTCAGCGTTTTATGACACACTAGATCTGTCAACGCCGGAAAAAAAAGGGGCGCGGCACATCACGTGCCGCGCCCGAATGGGTCTTCGATTGAACGCTTACTTCTTGAGGTCGAAGCGGTCGGCGTCCATCACCTTGGTCCACGCGGCGACGAAGTCGCGCGTGAACTTCCCCTGCGAGTCCGTGGAAGCGTAGACTTCCGAGACCGCGCGGAGCTGCGAGTTCGACCCGAAGACGAGGTCGACGCGCGTGCCGGTCCACTTCTTCTGACCCGTCGCGCGGTCGCTGCCGACGTACGCGTCCTCGGCTTCCGAGACGGCCTTCCAGTTCGTGTTCATATCGAGCAGGTTCACGAAGAAGTCGTTGCTGAGCGTGCCGGGGCGATCCGTGAAGACGCCGTTCTGCGAATGGTCGGTGTTCGCGTCGAGCACGCGCATGCCGCCGACGAGCACCGTCATCTCGGGCGCGGAGAGTTGCATGAGCTGCGCGCGGTCGATGAGCATCGCTTCGGCCGAAACGCTATAGACGGCCTTGAGATAGTTCCGGAAGCCGTCAGCCTGCGGTTCCATCGCATCGAACGAGTGCACGTCGGTCTCATCCTGGGTCGCATCCGCGCGGCCCGGATGGAACGGCACCTTCACGTCCTGGCCGGCCTTCTTGGCCGCCGCTTCGACGGCCGCGTTGCCGCCGATGACGATGACGTCTGCGAGCGAGACCCGCTTGCCGCCGGTCTGCGCGCCGTTGAACGCCTGCTGGATCCCCTGGAGCTTCGCGAGCGAGCTCGCGAGCTTCGCGGGCTGGTTCGCCGCCCAGTTCTTTTGGGGCTCGAGGCGAACGCGCGCGCCGTTGGCACCGCCGCGCTTATCGGAGCCGCGGAAGCTCGACGCCGAGGCCCACGCCGTACCGACGAGATCTTGGATCGAGAGCCCCGAGGCGAGGATCTTCGCCGTGAGGTCGGCGACGTCGGACTCGCTGACGAGCTCGTGCGTCACGGCCGGCAGCGGGTCTTGCCAGATGAGGACTTCTTGCGGAACGTCCGGTCCGAGGAAGAGCTCGCGCGGACCCATGTCGCGGTGCGTCAGCTTGAACCACGCCCGCGCGAACGCGTCGGCGAACTCCGCCGGATTGTCGCGATAGCGGCGCGCGATCCGCTCGTAGATCGGATCGACGCGTAGCGCCAGGTCCGACGTGAGCATCATCGGCGGATGCTTCTTGTCCGCCTCGTGTGCGTCGGGGATCATGGTATCGGTCGAGCGATCCTTCGGCTTCCACTGCTTCGCGCCGGCCGGGCTCTCCGTGAGCTCCCAGTCGAACTCGAAGAGATATTCGAGGTAATCGTTCGTCCACGTCGTGGGCTTGGACGTCCAAGCGCCCTCGAGGCCGCTCGTGATCGTGTACTGCGCGTTGCCGGTGCCGAAGCTGTTCTTCCAGCCGAGGCCCATCTCGGCCATGCTCGCGCTCTCGGGCTCCGGGCCGACGTAGTCGGCCGGGCTCGCCGCGCCGTGCACCTTGCCGAAGGTGTGACCGCCGGCGATCAGGGCGACCGTCTCCTCGTCGTTCATCGCCATGCGGCCGAACGTCTCGCGGATGTCGCGCGCAGAGCCGACCGGATCAGGCTGACCCTCGGGGCCTTCCGGATTGACGTAGATGAGGCCCATCTGCACGGCCGCGAGCGGGTTCTCGAGCTCGCGGTCGCCGCCATAGCGCTTGTCGCCGCCGAGCCAGGTGTCTTCCTGACCCCAGTACACGTCCTCTTCGGGCTGGAAGATGTCTTCGCGGCCACCGGCAAAGCCGAACGGCTTGAAGCCCATCGACTCGAGTGCGCAGTTGCCCGTCAGGACGATGAGGTCGGCCCACGAGAGGCTCTTGCCGTACTTCTGCTTGATCGGCCAGAGCAGGCGGCGCGCCTTGTCGAGGTTCGCATTGTCCGGCCAGCTGTTGAGCGGGGCGAAGCGCTGCGAGCCCGCGCCCGCGCCGCCGCGGCCGTCGGCCGTGCGGTAGGTGCCCGCGCTATGCCACGCCATGCGGATGAAGAACGGCCCATAGTTCCCGAAGTCGGCGGGCCACCACGGCTGCGAGTTGGTCATCAATGCGAAGAGGTCGGCCTTGACGGCCGCCAGGTCCAGCTTTTTGAACTCCGCGGCGTAGTCGAACGACTCGTCCATCGGGCTCGACGCGCGCGCGTGCTGGTGGAGGATGTTCACCTTGAGCTGATTGGGCCACCAGTTGTGGCCGGTCAGCATCCCCGCATCCATGTGGGTGCCCTTGGGCTTGCCATGCGGAACCGGGCACTCGCCCGCGTTTTCGCCAGTGTTCTCTTGATTCGTATCGAGCATCAATCTCTCCGTAGTCGCCGCAGCCTGTAAATGCAGACGGGATACGGAAACGGTACCATGCCGAAGTTTACAAGTAAATTCGATTTATCTGAAGGATCATTAAGGTTTCCCCGATAAATAATGCTTTGTGCTCCCGGCGTCTGTTTCGGCACTGTCTTTGCGCGATCTCGAATATGCGGTCGCCGTCGGTCGCGAGCATCATTTCGGGCGCGCGGCGGAATCGTGCGGGGTCAGCCAGGCCGCGCTCAGCGAGCAGGTGCGCAAGCTCGAATCGATCCTCGGCGTGCCGCTCTTCGAACGGACGACGCGCAAAGTCGAGGCGACCGCACGCGGTGAGGCGATCCTGCAGCAGGCGGAAGCGCTGCTCGGCGACGCGCGGCGGCTACTCGACGATGCCCGGCGCAGCGCCGAGCCGCTCTCCGGCGAGCTGCGGCTCGGCGTGATCTCGACGCTCGGGCCGTACTACATGCCGTCGGTTATCGCGCTCGGCCGTGAATGCTTCCCGAAGCTCGCGCTGCGGCTGCTCGAAGCGACGACCGACGAGCTGCTCGCCGGCCTGCGTCTCGGCAAGCTCGATGCGATCCTCGTCGCGCTGCCGGTCCCGATCGACGGGCTCGTTGCCGAGCCGCTGTTCTTCGAGCCATTCCGGCTCGCGTGCCCGAGCGATGACGACTTAGCGACGCGCCCGCACGTAGGCCTGAGCGATCTCGAGCGTGCGCCGCTCCTGCTGATGGAGGACGGTCACTGCCTGCGCGATCAGGCGCTCGCGCTCTGCGATGCGCGCCGGCTGCCGAACCAGGGCCGGTACGCGAGCTCGCTCGAGATGCTGCGGCACATGATCGCGGCGGGCGAGGGCGTCTCGATCATCCCGTTGCTCGCCGCTGCCGAGCACACGACGATGCGCGGCATGATCACGTACCGCGAGCTCGACGACGACCGAGCCGGCCGCACGATCGCGCTCGTCTCGCGCGCGACGGAGACGCGCGCGAACGATCTCCGCGAGGTGGCATCGTTCATGCGTTCGGGGCTGCCCGGCGGCGTTCGGCTACCGTTCGCCGCGTCCGCGTCGTAGTCACCGAACGCGCGTAGACGACCGAGCGCGGGCGCCGTATGGTTCATCAAAAGCGTCGAGACATTCGCTATGTTCGTTTAGCGCTAAAGCGCTGAAGGTCGGACGCTGGGCGCGGTTAAGGTCTCGACGCAGCTTCGGCGTATCGCGCCGAATCCGATGTCGAAGGAGACCGCGTGAGCTCAACCGGCTTGGAGATCATCGGCCTCGTCTGGCGCAGCTAAAATGGCTCGATCTCCTCTCGAGCGGCAAGTCGCTGCTGCTCTCGCCGGTCATCGGCATGGTCATGGCGGCCGTGCTCTTCGCCATCCTCATCGGTAATTTCTTGAGCGGCTCGATCCTTCCGACGTTCTCGTGTCCCGCGCTCGCGCCGAATGGGTCGTGCCTCGTCCGTTCGATCGCCGAGTTGGCGAAATATTTCCATGCCGGCGACCGCCGCCGATTGGGCGAAGCTCGCGGTCTGGTCGTTTGCCGCGGGCTTCCTCGAACGGCTGGTCCCGACGTGCTCACGCGCATCGCGGCGACCGCAGAGGTCAAGAAGTCTGATACGCTGGGTGGTCGCGACGATTTAGATGACGTACTGGTCGGCCGCGTTGCTACGCGCGATCAGCCACTCGGCGAACGTCACGGCGAGCGCCGAGTGCGTTCGGCCGCTCCGCCGAACCAGCGCGAGCTGCCGGCGCAGGTCGAGGTCCGAGACGGCGACGGCGGCGATCGCGCCGCAGGCCGCCCAGCGATTCGCCGTCCGGCGCGGTAAGAACGAGAAGCCGTACCCGCCCTCGACGGCCGTGACGATCGCGTCGTTGCTCGTGACGGCGAGCCGCAGGTCGAGCAGCGCGAACCGCGGCCCGAGGCGTTCCTCGAGTAACGCGCGCACGCCCGAGCCTTCCGCGAACGTGACCAACGGCCGCGTCTCGAGCTCTTCGAACCGGACGCTGTTGCGCCGCGCAAGAGGATCGCTCGGCGGCAGCACGGCGACGAGCTCGTCCGTATCGAACGGCAAGACGTCGAGCCCGCGCAGCGCCACGGGCATCGCAACGAGCGCGAGCTCGACGTCGTCGCTTGCGAGCGCGAGCTCCGTGGTGCTGCGATCGCCGCTTGCGACCTCGATCCGGACGTCGGGAAAGTCGCGCGCGAACGCGATGAGCATGGTGCCCAGAATCGTATCGGCGATCGTACGCGTCGCGGCGATCCTGAGGTTCCCCGCGTACTGTCCCGCCGACGAGGCGAGATCGGCCTCGAGCGCGTCGAGCGCGGCGAGGATGCCGCGCGCGGTATCGTAGAAGCGGCGTCCCTGCGCGGTTGGCTCCCAGCGTCCCGACGTCCGCTGCAAGAGCGGTGTGCCGGCGAGCTTCGAGAGCGTCGAGATCTGCGTCGAGACGGCGGATTGCGCGGTCGAGAGCGAGCGCGCGGCGGCGGAGACGTTGCCCGTCTCGACGACGCGCACGAACATGCGCAAGACGGCGACGTTGAGGTTCGCGAACGCCGAGGACGTCATTTTCCCGCCTGGATGCCCGTCGCCGCCGCACGCGCCGGCAGCGACTCGGGCGTGTCGACCGAGCCGACGTCGCTGCCGATCAGCCGCGTAGTATGCATCACCGACAGTATCCGACGAAACGCCGAAGCCAAACGCAATGCACGGCGAGCGTCGGTTGCCGCATCCATGCGCGGCGTCGAGGCGGTCTCGCCATTGTCATGGCTCTGCCGCTCTCCATCCTCGACCAGTCGCCGATCGTCTCGGGTACCACGCCGCGCGCAGCCGTCGCCGCGACGATCGAGCTCGCAAGCGTCGCCGAGCGGCTCGGCTACGACCGCTTCTGGCTCTCGGAGCACCATGCGATGAGCGGCCTCGCGGACGCGTCGCCCGAGATCCTGCTCGCGCGGCTCACGGCGAGCACGTCGCGGATCCGGCTCGGGACGGGCGGCATCATGCTCCCGCACTACAGCGCCTTCAAGGTCGCCGAGACGTTCCGCATGCTCGAGGCGCTTGCGCCGGGCCGGATCGATCTCGGCCTCGGCCGCGCGCCCGGCGGCGCGGGGATCGTGAATGCGGCGCTCGAGAGCCGCGACCCGGCGGAATTCCCGCAGCAGATCGCCGACATCGTCGGCTGGCTGCGCGGCACGCTGCCGGCGTCGCATCCATTCGCCTCGGTCGTCGCGATGCCGGCGGGCGAGGGCGCGCCCGAGCCGTGGATCCTCGGTTCGTCGGAGTATGGTGCGATGCTCGCGGCGGAACTCGGTCTGCCGTACGTCTTCGCGCACTTCATCGCGGGCGACGCGCCGCGCATCACGGCGCTCTATCGTAGCCGCTTCCGGCCGACGGGCTTCGGTTCCGAGCCGCGTGTGATGCTCGCCACGGCCGCGATCGTCGCGCCGACGGCCGACGAGGCGCGCGAGCTGTATGCGCCGCTCGCGCTGTGGCGCGCGCAACTGCAGCGCGGTATCTCGACGCCGGTGCCGTCGGTCGCTGCAGCTCGCGAGCACGCCTGGGCCCCCGGTGAGTACGCGGCGATCGTCCGGGCGCGGCGCGTCGCCGTCGGCGACCCCGCGACGGTGCGTGAGCGCCTCGAGACGCTTGCCGCCGAGCATGGCGCTGACGAAGCGATGATCGTGACGATTATGCCCGACTACGCCGCGCGGGTTCGCTCGTACGAGCTCCTCGCCGACGCCTTCGCGCCCGTCCTCGCGCGTTAGCCGTTCCCGGGCGCCCTCGGGAGAAAGGAAGACTATCTCGTACGGGCCGCCGAGCAGGATGGCTTTCTCTTCGCAAACGGCGTTCATACGCCGGCGACATCGGACACGAGTGGGTTCGCGGTAACGCGCGTCGAGGATTCGGGTCGCTCGAGCATCTCGGGCGGCGGCTGCGGCTCCTCGCGAACGACCAACGCGACCTCGCGATCGCCGGCGCGCCGGAACTCGTCGAATCCGTCTGTCGGACGATCATGCGTGCGCTCGGCGAGCCGGCTCTGGAGGGCGACGTCCTGGCCGTCGCTACGTCGGTTCTCGTGGCCCTGGAGGGCGTAGCGGAAGGCTCCGACGATGTGCGTGAGGGCGTCGCGATGCTTCGCATGGTGCACGATCTCGACGAACCGGAGCGAGGTCGCGACGGCGTGCGACCGGGTCGCTCCTCGTCATGCTCGGCTCGCGATCGGCGTCGCCGTGAGGTTCGCCGGGTTCATCATCGAAACGTATGCGAAGGAGTCCGCGCCGGAGCGAGGTTAAGTCATCAGCCCGCCGCCGCTACTGCGCGGCGTCGAGATAAACGCGACATCGACGCTCGCGTACATCGGTTGGTTACGAGCAGATCGTCGCTCGATAGACCGCGATTGAATCTGGTTCCCGAGAGCCCAGGTGCGTTGGATACACGACGAGGGACCCGTATGGGATCCCTCGTGATGTGGTTCGGGGGCGGCGTGCGGCTAGCGGCCGACGCGCGGGCCCCAGCCCGAGAAGGTCGCCGACGTCGCGGGTGTCGCGATGACGGTCGCTCGACGTTCGTCGACGACGGTGCTGGCGACGAGCTCGGCCAGCGTGAGCGGAGTAGAGTGGTCGATCGCGACCTTGGGGTTCGACATTTGGATAACCTCGTTCGCGTCCGGCGGATTCCAGACGACGATCGATTGTACCACAGGCTAGAGGTGAGTAACACGACTCAGGCACGCGCCGTGTCGGTGAGGCGCTCGAGGCGCAGGAAGCCGATCGGATGCCGGGTGCCCCCCTCGAGCGCGAGCTCGGTCAAGATCTCGCCGACGACGGAGCAAAATTTGAAGCCATGGCCGGAGAAGCCGCCGGCGATCACGACGCGGTCATCGGCGGGATGGCGATCGAGGATGAAGTGCTCGTCGGGAGTCATCGCATAGGTGCAGGCCTTCCCACGCAGCAGCGCTCCAGCCGCCCCCGGCATCCAGCTCTCGAGCGCGTCGCGCACCGGAGCGACGTCGCGCTCGGATATCGCGCGGTCGAGATCGTCCGCCGTCGTGATGGGCCCGTAGCCGTGAAGTCCCGCCTTCACGCCCGTCCCGCGATCCGGGAACCCATAGAGCGCCGCCGGTACGTGATCGGGCCGCTCGAGAAAGAAGATCGGGAAGCGTTCGATGGCATACGCGTTCGTCGTCGGCTCGAACCAGAGCTGGACGTTCCGCTGCAGGACGATCGGGAGCCCGAGCTCGCGCGCGACCTGGCCGATCCAACCGCCGGCGCAGATCACGAGCCGCGCCGCGACGATCTCGCTCCCGTCCTCGAGCGTCACGTGGATGCCGTCGGGACGCGACGCGTAGCCGCTTACGGCGGTTTGGAAGCGAAGCTCCGCGCCGGCTCGTTCGGCGACGCGCAGGTGCGCGTCGATCGCGAGTTCGGGCGTCACGATCCCGGCGTCGTGCTCGAAGACGCCGACCTCGTCGTCGCGCAACCGGAGCGTCGGATAGCGGCGCGCGACGTCCGCGCGGTCGAGCTCGTCGACCCGCAGATCGTGCATGCGCGCGGCGCGCAGCGCTCCGCCGAGAATCGTGCCGTCGCTGCGGCCGACCGCGAGCATGCCGCAGAGGTCGAGCAACGAGACGGCGGCCTCCGCCTCGAGCTCGCGCCAGAGCTCGTACGCGCGGCGCAGGAGCGGCACGTAGGCGGGCTCCTCGAAGTACGCCTGCCGGACGATCCGTGATTCCCCGGTCGACGAGCCGAGCGCATGCCCGCGCGTGAACTGCTCGAGACCGATCGTGCGCCCGCCGCGCTTGGCGGCGTGCGCGAGGGTCGCGCTGCCCATGCCGCCGAGGCCGATCACGGCGACATCGTACCGCTTGGAAGTGCCGTCGATCATGCGTACCTTCGGCGCCGAGCGCCCGGTTCGAGAGACGCGAATGCGAAGATGCTTCGGTGGAATCGCCGGATCGGTCCTCGCGTGAGGGCGTCCGGGGGTGCGCGGCGCCGATGCCGAAGCCGCTCGGACATGATGGACGACGACCATGCCCGGACGTCGCAGCGAGTCGGCGTTCCAAGCTCTGACCGGCATCGCGCCGGACGGCTGGGCGCATAGCCTCCTGTACCGGCTTACACGGGCAGGGTCGGACGTGCTGCCGACGCTCGAGACGCGTCTCGATCCCCGAACCGGCCCCGCGGTTCGAGTAGAGATCGCGCGCGCACCCGGCGGTTGGCCGCCGGTCGGGTCATCGTTACGAAGGCTGCAAGACGCTTCGCGCGGGTTCGCGGCGCGTCTCGTACCCGAGGAGGCGCTGCGAGATGTCGCTCGCGACGTCGTAGCACTCGCAGGCTTCCGCTGCGAGTCGGTCGCGATCCACGACGCGGATGTGGCCGCGCACATACTCGATGACGCCCGCTTCGCCGAGCGCTGCCGCAGCGACGCTTACGCCCGGCCTGCGGACGCCGAGCATGCTCGCGAGATCGACTTGCGTGAGCGCGAAGTCACGCCCCGAGGCGTGGTCGTGAGCCGTGAGCAGCAAGCGCGCGCAGCGCCGGCGCAGCAGATGGAGCCGGTTGCACGCCGAGAACTGCGCGATGGTCTCGAAGCGAGCTTCGGCATAGCGGAGCGCACGCGCGCGCAGCGCCGGGTCGGCCTCGAGGCACGCGACGAACGCGTTCGCGTCGACCCGGAAGAAGTCGCCCGCGATCTGCACGATTGCGGCCGTCGCGCTCACGTCACAGCCGAGGGCGAGCTCGACGCCGTAGAAGCCCTCGTTTCCGATGGCGCCGAGTTCGATCGTCCCGCCGTCACGCATGGTCGCCACGATCGAGATCGCGCCCGATGTCGGAAAGAACACGTGCCGAATCGGCGTGTCGATCTGCGCGATCGTCTCGCCGGTCGTCGCGAGCACGCGAACCAGCCGCCGCTCCAAGAACCGCGCGGAGGCGGACGAAAGTGAGTCGATGAACCGGTTGCCGCTTCCGGCCGTCTGTTCGCGAGCGACCATGGGGTGATCCAATCAGCCGACGAGGCCGGCCGAGTGAGTATTTCAAGAAAACGCTCTTGGAACCTGTCTGGCGCCCGCGGCTTCCGTCAGCGACGCGTTACGCGCGGTCGGGTCCGGCTCGTTCGGAACGCATCCGCGTTCTTCGAAGACAGGTGCAGGCGACGGGAATGCCCGCCGCCTTGACCGCGAGGCTGAAGCACCGCGCGTTCGGGAAGGCGGTGAACTCGCCCGCCTCGATGAGCGCGACGATCTGCCTTGCGTTGCGCCTGCGTATTCGGTCGCGCGCGCGTCGACACCCGGAACCTTGAAGCGTTCGAGCGCGGCTCGCGCACCCGCCATCCGCGGCTTTCCGGCCATGATCTCCTGATAGAGCTCGGGGCTGAACGCCTCCGGCGTATACGTCGTGTTGGCCGCCACATCGCGCCACGAGGACCCCATGAGTATCCGAAACGATTGGCGCCACGCGCGTTCGTGCGGCGAGTCGACGAGCGCCCCGTCGACCGCGAAGATCGCTCCCTCAAACGTATGCGGCCGTCGTTCCCGCGTACGGTGCCGGGTACGCCCGAGTAGGTGCGCCGGTCGCCGTCGAAAACGGACGCGATGGTGTATGATATCGGGGTCGTCGGTGGTGGGATCATCGGGCTCGCCACGGTCCGCGAGCTCGCGCTTCGCTTCCCGCATGCATCGATCGCGGGCGTCGAGAAGGAGTCCGGCTTCAACCGGCATCAGACGGGCCGCAATAGCGGCGTGATTCATTCGGGGATTTACTATACGCCAGGATCGCTGAAGGCGAAGCTCTGTGTCGAGGGTCGCACGCGAGCGTACGCGTACTGCGACGAGAAGCAGATCCCGTACTCGCGGGTGGGCAAGCTGATCGTCGCCACGAACGAGAGCGAGTTCGGTCGGCTCGATGATCTCTGGGCGCGCGGGCGAGCCAACGGCGTCGGCGGACTGACGATGCTCGACGCGAGCGGCATCGCCAAGCGCGAGCCGCACGTGCGCGGCCTGCGCGCGATCAGCTCGCCCGAGACGGGGATCGTCGATTGGCGCCGGGTCGCGCTCGCGTACGCGGACGACGCGCGCGAGGCGGGCGTCACCTTCTACCTCGAGCACGAGGTCACGGCGATCGAGCGGCGCGGCGACGTCACACGGCTCGTGACGCCGACGGAGACGATCGAAGCGCGGCGCGTCATCACGTGCGGGGGACTTTATTCCGATAGGCTCGCGCGGATGACGGGCGGCTCGCGCGATCCCAAGATCGTGCCGTTTCGCGGCGACTACCTCATCCTCAAACCCGAGCGCTCGGAGATGGTGCGCGGAAACGTCTACCCCGTGCCCGATCCCGAGTTTCCGTTCCTCGGCGTGCACTTCACCCCGCGCATGGACGGCTCGATCTGGCTCGGCCCCAACGCCGTGCTCGCGTTCGCGCGTGAGGGCTACTCGTTCTTCACGATCAATCCCGAAGAGCTCTGGGATGCCGTGACCTATCCCGGGTTCTTTAAGATCGCGACGAAGTATTGGAAGGTCGGCGCGGGCGAGATGTACCGCGATCTCGTGCGCTCCGCGTACGTGAAGGCACTGCAGCGCTACGTTCCCGAGCTCACACCGGACGATTGCCTGCCGGGTCCCGCGGGCGTGCGGGCGCAGGCGATGAATCCCGACGGGTCGCTCGTGGACGATTTTATCTTCGAGGGCGCGGAGGGCATCGTGCACGTGCGTAACGCGCCGTCACCCGCCGCAACGTCGTCGCTCGCGATCGGCACGGCGATCGTCGATGACGCCGCGCGCCGCTTCGATCTGCGCGGCGTCGCGACCGCATAGTCAGACTTCGACGCGACGCCAGAGGTAAATCGCGCCGGCGACGAAGGCGATTGCGAGGAGCCACACTTCAATCGCGTGACTCGCGACCGATCCGCCGATGGCACTCGTGACGCCGCCGCTGCCGATGCTCGTGACATATCCGATTGGATCGACGAGGAGGACGATGCCGAAGAGCGTTGCCAGGGGTCCAAGAAACTGCTGATGCGCGAGCACCGGTGCGAGGACGAGGACGACGGCGGCGACGACTGCGTACGCGCCGCCTCGACCGGCGGGCCAAGCGCTCGCCGACTGCAGCAACGCGTACCAGAGGAACGCCGCGCCGAGCCCGAGGAACGCGATCCCAAGCGCACCCCCGACCCCGACGATATGCGCGTGCGACCCGAACGCGATCACGATCGTGATCGTGGCAAGGAGGCCCGCGAAGACGCCCATCGCGACGAGTGCGGCGAGGTCGACGCCCACGATCGACAGCCCCATCCACACGCGCGACACCGGCCGCACGAAAGCGAGCGGCGCGTGAAGCGTCTCGCGATTAAAACTCGTCGCGAGTGCGGTCCCGAGCGCGAAGCACGCGACGATCGCGATCGCCGCGATGATGTCGGCCGGAATCGGGAATGCCCCGAGCGACGCGAGCGTCATCGTTCGCGAATTGCTCGAACCCGGCGCGTCGCTCGAGACGCTGATCTGGGCGTGCGAGCCGCCGAGTGCTCCGAGACAGACGAGCACGGCGACCGCGACGAGCACGCCCGCGAACCCCGTGAACGCGCGCCGCACGCGGGCGAATTCGAGGTATGCCATCAGCCGTTGCCCCTCTCGTCGGTGACGCCGACGGCGCCGAGAAAGATGTCCTCGAGCCCGATGTCGAGCACGTCGACGGTCCGCGGATCGTAGCGCCGTAGCACGTGCGCGATCTCCTCTGCGTCGCGACGCGCGGCGATCCGCAGGATGCGGCCGTTGCGCTCGATGCGACGCACGCGAGGATCGCGTTCGAGTTCTCCGAGCGGCGGCACGTCGTGCGGAAAGATTGCCTCGATGACTTTTTCGTTGCCTTTGAGATCGTCGAGATCGCCGCCGAGCACGAGCCGACTGTGCGCCATGATCGCGATCCGATCGGCCGCGCGTTCGACCTGACCGATCTGATGCGAGGAAAAGAGGATCGTGGCGCCGCCGGCCGCCGCGTCGACGATGAGATCGAGTACGACGCGCTGGAAGATCGGATCGAGGCCGCTGGCAGGCTCGTCGAGCACGAGCACGGCCGGCCGGATCGCAAAAGCGAGCGCGAGCGAGACCGCCGTTTGTTGCCCCTTGGAGAGCTTGCCGACGCGCTTCTTCAGATCGATCGCGAACGTCGCCACGAGTTGCGCGGCGCGCGCGCGATCGAAGCGGGCATAGACGCGCCGCGCGATCTCGAAGTGGTCGCGTGGGGTGAGCCACTCGTAGAGCGCGGGCCGTTCGGGGACGTAGGCGAGCGTCTGGAACGTCGCAGGCGCCAGCGGCTTTCCCTCGATTGCGATCGTGCCGGTCGTCGAGCGCGCGAGGCCGAGCAGGCACTTGAAGGTCGTGGATTTTCCGGCGCCGTTGGGGCCCAGTAAGCCGCAGACCGAACCGGCCGGGACCGCAAGCGTGACGTCGTCGACGGCGAGTTGCGCGCCGTAGCGTTTGGTGAGGTGGTCGATCGCGATGACGTTCACGTCGGTTCTCCCGGACCGTACCAGTGAAGGAGGGCGGCTTCGACGTGCGACCGCACGGCGGTAGCGTCGAGTCCGAGCGCGCGCGCCTCGCGCACTGCGCTCGAGATCACGGCGGCCGCGGTCATGCCGACCGCGCGTTGCGCGCGCTCGGCCGCGCCGTCGGCACGAATGAACGACCCCCGTCCGGCGCTCGTCGAAATGATGCCGTCGCGTTCGAGATCGCGGTAGGCGCGTGCCACCGTGTTGGGGTTGACGATGAGTTCGAGAGCCAATGCCTTGACCGTCGGCAACTTCTCCCCAGGCGTGAGCGTGCCGAGCGCGATCGCGCGCGTGACCTGTTCGATAAGCTGCAGATAGATCGGGACGCCGCTGCGCGGGTCCACGCCGAAGATTGCCGGCATCGACTCAGAGACGCACTCCCCACCCTGAGAATGCCTCGTTACGACCGTGGAATCGGAATAACGGTCCGTCGCGCGTCCGATTGCTCGGGACGACGCTGAGTGGGCTGCGTCGGAAGGGCGTTCATCGCGACGTCTCTCATATCGTACTAGTTCTCACTTTCGTAATTCCGCGTAGGAATGGGTTGGTTTAGCATTATGAACGGTTGCTTTGCGCCACTCAAAGGGGGCGGCGTCGACGTTGTAGATCTTGACGAAACGATCGATGGCGTCTCGCACTTGGTCAGGCGAAGTGAAGCTTACGCCTTTCAACGCTCGGCGACTTTGGATGCTGAACCAGCATTCAACCTGGTTGACGCGAGAGTGTCAATCTTCTTGAACAAGATTAAGCGGTGCGCTTGAAGAAACAAATCATCTAATGCTTAGACGATTTACTCTTCCTGTAATGGTTCTGCTCTCGACAGCTGTCGGTACGAGCGAAACAATTGCTCAGGAAGTAGTGCAACCAAACAAGAAGATCTGCTCGCCGTCAGTCGTTGTGCCTGCCGACTTGTATACGTCGGCAGGCATTCCAACTGCCGACCAGCTATTTATTCATAAACACTTCGCGTCGGCTTTTCGCGTCGAATATCAGTACTTCTTCTGTTTCGACGGAGACGGCCAATCCATCAACGCTAGCTTTTTCGACTCGGGTGCCGCGCAACTCCTGCAGAGAGCACTAGGGCAAGCGTATCGCGGACAGTATGTTACGGCTCTCAAGCTTTCGGACCGCTCATTTACTGTCGATCAGCGTTTCGGCGAAGCGAAGCTTGTTTCGGGCCAGCTCAACTGGATCTTAGGACGGGTGCAAGCCGCTCGAGATGATTGGAACGACGCGCTAAGTGTTCAAGGCGTTCTACTTCCACCGGACCATCCACAGGTTCCGGCTCGATACGTCGGCAGCGCTACCGTGCTACTTCGTTCACTGCGGGACAAATGATATATTGAAGAATTCGTCGAGGGAGGAATAATGGGATTCTACAGTGATTTCCGCTTGCTTGCATCACTTTTTTAGAATAAGAAAACGTTACAGTCGAGCTGCGAATTGATCTATGTCGTCGAGGTCTGAGGTTGTCAGGTTGATAACGTGGTCGCTGCGCTGGTCCCCATCTATCCTGGGCGTACTGGTGCGCAAATTCGCCCCTGGTCAGACGGATCTACGATTCTCGCAACGTTCTTCACGAGGCGGCGCTCAATGAAGTCGACATCGCGATGTAGACGCGGTGGACGATTTGAATGCTGAGGGACATTGTGGAGCACCGCCTCGGTATGACGCCACGGCGGCCCGCTGAGACCGGCAACTGCTTCACGCAGGCGGCGCCGGCAGTACGCGCGAGCTTGTTCGATGTTGGCGAAAGCTCCAGGATATGTCGGGCAATACTTGAGCGTCTTATAGTGCGATTCGATGAATCGGTTGTCATTGGATACGTGCGGCCGCCCCTCGTCGTACGCGTCGAGACCGTTTGCGAGCCGGCGCGCAAGACCGGACCGTGCCGCCCAATGTCCCTCGACGATCGTCTCCCCGGTATTTCCGGTATCGATCGTGCACGTGCCGCGTAGTCCGTCGACGGCGCAACCAATCAGCGGTGCGTCCTCGTCGAAGGCGATCGGCACACGCGTCGACCTTGTAGGGGTCGGCGATACCGGGCACGTGGGGCGAGCAGCCCACGATCGCGAGCGACGCAGCGAGCGCGGCGACCGACCGCCGGAGCACCGTCATCGCCGAACGGTCGGCAGCGGCTGGAGTGTCGGGGACGGCGTGCCCGGCGCGGCGGGCATGTAGGTCGGCGGCGCCGGCGGCACGGAGCTTTGCGGCAGCGGCGACGGCAACGTGATCGGGAAGCCCTTCGGCGGCGGGGCGGGCGCGTTCGCGAGGCCGATGATGTGCGGGGTCACGACGATATAGAGATTGGTTTGCGTCTTCGATGTCGTCACGTGCCTGAAGAGACCTCCGATGATCGGCAGGTCGCCGATCAGCGGCAGTTTGCTTAGGTTCTGAAGTTCGTTGTCTTGGAGCAGGCCGCCGATGACGAATGACTCGCCGTCGCGGACCGTCGCGATCGTGCTCGCGCTGCGCTGGCTGATCTGCGGCGTGCCCTGCACGTACTGCGTCACGCTCGAGACTTCCGAGTAGATGTGAGACGTCACGTAGCCGTCGGAGCTCACGCGCGGCTGGATCTGCAGGTTCACGCCGACGTTGACGTAGTTGACCTGCTGCGACGTCAGCGCCGCCGCCCCCGTCGCGATGACCGAGGTGAAGATCGGGATCGCGTCGCCCGTGAGGATCGAGGCCGGCTGGCCGCTCTGGGCGAGGATGCGCGGCTTCGAGAGCACGCGGCCGTTGCCGCGCTGGATCTGCGCGTAGAGCGTCGCATTGAAGGTGACGCTCGCGCTCGGGATGCGGCCCGTGCCGATCTGGAAGCCGCTGCCCGACGTCGTGGTCGACGAGCTCGCGCCGTTGGCGGTCGTCGCGATGATGCCGTTCTGATCCGCGAGATCGAGCCCGACCGCCTTCGAGGCGCTGTCGGTGAGCTCGACGATCTGCGTCTCGAGCATGACGCTCGGCACCGGGATGTCGATCTTGTCGATCATCGCCTCGATCGGCGCGATGACCTCCGGGGTGCCGGTGAGGATGATCGCGTTGAGCCGGCGGTCGATCGCGACGTTCTCGTTGAGGCGCTGCGCGAGGCCGACCGCGCCCGCGCCGAACGCACCGAAGTTCTGCTGCGGCTGCTGCTGCGGAAACGAGTTGCCGCTGAACGAGCCGCCGCCGAAGCCGCCGCCGAAGCCGCCGCCACCGCCGAGCCCGCCGCCGAACGAGCCGCCGCCGAGCGACGACGTGCCGATGTTCGTCTGCAGCGGCGAGAACGTGTCGTTGGTCGGGACGCTCGAGCCCGCGACGAGGATGCCCGCGATCTCACTGACGTCGGCGTATTTGAGCGGAACGACGACGGTATCGCCCACCGGAGCCGCGGGCGGCGGCGCGGCAAACCCGGCGCCGAAGCCCGGCTGCGCCCCGCCGAGTCCCGGGAAGCGACCCGCCGGCGGCACCGTCGCGGCGACGCTGACGAAGAGCTGATTGCCCGTGCCACGGACCGAGACGGTCGCCGTCCCGCTCAGATGCAGTTGGAGCGTCGCGGCGCTACCGCTCGGTGCGACCGAGACGCTCGTGACGGAGCCCGCGCCCGTGACCTGCGCCGGGGCCTGCGGGCTTACGGTCGTGCCGTCCAGGAGAATCGAGGGATCGCTCGTGCCCGAGCCAACGACGTGGAACGTCGGTGCGCCGCCGACGAAGGAGACGGTGACGACGGAGCCGCCGTTCGCGCTCGGGTCGACGCGGATCGCGCCGAGCGTCGCGGCCGCGACGGGCGCAGGCGCGACGGCGGCGAGCAGCGTCGCGAGACCGAGGCCGACGGCGGGCGCCCGGCCGGGGCGGAGCGGATCGATGCGCATGGTCGTCACCCCTTCGAGATCGCGTGGTCGACGATGATCGCGGCACCGCTTTCGTTGCGCCGAACGGTGTAGGTGGCGATGTAGGGACCCGACGCCGTTCGGAGCGGGACCGTCAGGAAAACATCGCCGCCAGCGCCGGGCTGAGCGTCGATCCGGCCGATGCGCGTTGCCGGATCGACGATCCCGGCCTCCTTGAGGGCGACGCGCTTATCGCCCGGAGCGGCGCCGAGCGCCGCGTACGCCGCCGTCGGCTCGCCGCGTTCGACGGCGCGGAGGCAAGATTAAGATGATCAAATATCGGGCCAGAGGATACCGGAACGAAACGCGTTTTGCCGCAGCCACCTGTTTTCATTGCGGTGGCGTCGACCTGGCCGGCCTACCCACTCAAACTACTGAAGCGCCCTATTTTATAAGCAAGCCGTTTAGGTGAAAAGCCTTATGCGTTAACGATTTCCTGACCTTTTGCCCGTTTCGCCGGCTCTTCCAAGTGTTAAATGCTAACTTCTTCGTCTGAGTCTTTTGTTGCGCGAGTGATCGGCGAAGCATGTTGCCGCACGTACGATCCCAATTGAGAGATCCGAGCATCGACATCGCAATGTAGGCCGTGCAGTCTTCGTTCCCGCAGCGTCGGCTGAAGAAGCCTATCAAATCGAACGACACACTCGCGCGAAAGAACAACCGCAGGCTCCCCTTATGCGGGCGGTGGAGGGTCGCATCTCTGCAATTCGGCAGCAACAGATCACCGAATTGTCGGAACGGCTCCGAATACGGGCTGACGCGAGTCAACCACCCCCGAGTAGTCCACGTTGGTCACAGCGTTATTAAGGTCGACGTTTTGCCCTGTCGGCGCGTGCCTTCTTGCCGACAAATACAGCGATCAGCCCTACGGAGGCACACGCCGCTCCAACCGAGAATAAAACAATGGCAAACATTATTGTGACGCGAACGTAAAGTCCATTTGCGCAGATCCGCTGCCTCCTACGCCGAAACCGTCCGGAATTGAAGAAAGCGACTGCTGTGCCGGCGGATTCGAATTTGGTAGGAACGGGCTACAGCCTGTAGGCCCAAAGCCGCCAATTATCGCTCCAGTTGTGCCAAGCGCGAACGCACCGAGACCGAAGCCAACTGCCGGTACCGCGAACTCCGGTTGGAATATGGCGGCTACTCCGGTCACCGCTGACGCGAAGCCAAGAACTGCTGCAGCGGCGGCAAGGCTTGAGACAATCGTTGAACACGTATTAGCGACCTGCGTAAACGTGGGCTGTGGCGTACCCTGCACATCAAAGGTAACTTGGTTGGCCCCAAAGCCGGTATACGCTAAGTTCATTTTATTCGAACCTGGATTATACCACACGACTCCCGATCCAAATTGCGGGTCAGTGAACCGTGCTTGCGGAAGAGTTGGATGCGGAGTTACGGTCGCATTACCGACTTTAAATGGTTGCCGGGTAAAAGCTGGATGGCTAGGCGTTATCGATTGGATTGTTGTTTATATCCGTTGATAACGTACGTGTTCGAACCGGTTGGAAGGCCGTTGCTAACCGCACCGTATTGGTCAATCACTGGCAACGCTTGACCAGAGCTAGTGTATTGTACCCCGTGATAAGAACCAGAGAAGATGTGTCTCGAGTTGGTGAGGGTTGGCGTAGTACACGGGCTCGGATCAGCACCAGGGCAAGGTTGAACGCAGGCCGCCGGATTGACATGTCGTACTTGAGTGCAAGGGGCGATAGAAAACGGGCGGCGGACCATACCGGTTGTCCCTACAATTGTTGCACCAGCACCACCGATAAATACCGTCCGTTTCATACAGGTCCCCTTAACTAAGAATCTGTCGAGGGAGGGATAATGGGATTCTACAGTGATTTCCGTTTGCTTGCATGACTTTTAGAATAAGAAAACGTTACAGTCGAGCTACGAATTGATCTATGTCGTCGAGGTCTGAGGTTGTCAGGTTGATAACGTGGTCGCTGCGCTGGTCCCCATTCATCCTGGGCGTACTGATGCGCAAATCCGCCCCGTGGTCAGGGAGATCTAGACTAGCAGCTTGCAGAAAAACTAGGTGACCGAGCATCGATTTCACGGGCATTGTGAGCTATCATAGTCGCAAGTCTCCTCGATTCTTTGTTGGGGTAGCGGCCGATGCGGTCAAAAGATGTGCAGCGAACGACGATGTGGACGACGGTCTCCACCGAAGAGCTGGTTCCTATCGACCACCCGCTTCGAGCGATGCGAGTGATGGTCAACGCGGCTCTCGACGAACTCTCGCCCGCCTTTGCAAAGGTATACTCTCGGATCGGACGTCCGTCGATCGCGCCGGAGAAGCAGCTTCGAGCGATCCTGCTGCAAATGTTCTACACGGTCCGCAGCGAGCGGCTGCTCATGGAGGAACTCCGGTACAACATGCTCTTTCGTTGGTTCGTCGGTTTGAGCATCGACGAGGCCGTGTGGGACGTTACGGTTTTCACCAAGAACCGCGAGCGGTTTTTGGATGGCGAGATCGCTGCGCGCTTTTTTGAATCGGTGCTGGGCCAAGCGCGGGCCAACGGCTTGCTCAGTGACGAGCACTTCACCGTTGACGGGACATTGATCGAGGCCCGGGCCAGCCACAAGAGCTTCAAGCCGATAGAGGATCAACAACCACCGGCCGGCGGCGGGAGCAATCCGACCGTCGACTTCAAGGGAACCAAGCGCAGCAACGACACGCATCGATCGACCACCGACCCAGATGCGCGGCTCTACCGTAAGAGCGCCAACACTGCTGCGCAGCTGGGATACCTTGGGCATGCGTTGATGGAGAACCGAAACGGTCTCGTCGTGGATGGGCGCTTGACTCTGGCGACGGGTACCGCCGAGCGAGAGGCCGCTTTGGACATGATTGCGGGCATCTGCGGATCGCGTCGTGTCACCCTCGGTGCCGACAAGGGCTACGATACGGCAGACTTCGTGGCGGAGTTGCGCGCTCGTGGTGTAACGCCTCACGTTGCGCAAAACACGACGAATCGACGTAGCGCCATCGACGATAGATTCTCGCAACAACGCTTTTCACGAGGCGGCGCTCAATGAAGTCGACATCGCGATAAGACGCGGTGGACGATTTGGATGCTGAGCGACGTCTTGGAGCACCGCCTCGGCATGACGCCACGTTGGCGCGCTGAGACTGGCAGTTGCTTCACGCAGGGTGCCGGCGTTGTAATTTGGTTTTCCGAAATTGGATGCAAGCCCGTTTTGGCCCGTCACCTACGTGTCCGATAATGCAAGGTTACCGGACGCCGGGCCCGATGGCGCGATACAACGTCGAGCGCCCGACGCGCAGGACGCGCGCGACATGGTTCGGGCTCTCCCCGCGCTCGAGCATCTTCTTCGCCTCTCGGATCTGAGTTGGCGAAAGCGCCGACGGACGGCCAATGTGCTCGCCTCGCTTCTTTGCGGCGCGCATGCCGGCAACGGTGCGCTCGCGGAGGACGTCTCGCTCAAATTGCGCGACGGCGCCGAGCACGGCATATAGCATCCGGCCGGCGGCGGTTCCCGTGTCGATGTGGTCCGTCAGCGAACGCAGCGAGATGTCGCGCTCACGTAACATTTCGGCAATATCCAGCAGATCGCGCAACGAGCGGCCGAGCCGATCGAGGCGCCAGACCACCAGCGTATCGCCGGCGGCGAGATCCTCGAGCGCGACTGAGGCCCGGTCGCGATCGCGACGCGCCGGAAGCAGAATCTTCGTGGATCGCGACGCACCCGGCGGCGCGCAGCGCGTCGAGTTGCAGCGCGGTCGTCTGTTCGTCCGTGGAGACGCGCGCGTAACCGATCAGACGGGGTGAGGCGATCGAGACGACCTGGGAGTCGGCCGCGCGGACCAAACGCGTTCCTAGGGCCTTATTCGCGACCGTCCTCGAACGTTTGGGAACCGGAGCGGGCTTGCCGGCGATCGTCGACGCTGGAGCGACCGCGCCGCCGTAGCGGGCCATCAGCAACGCAAGCCGCTCATCGCCCGCGGCGTGCGCGCCGAGCATCATGTTGTGCTGACTCAGCGAAACAGTAGTGCCTACGGGAGCAATTGAGGCCAGTGTCTCGATCGCGTACGCGACTTCGTCCGAAGCCAAACGGTACAGCCGCAGCCGCCCCACCGTGCGTACGGATAAAAGGCCGCCACGGATCAGCTTGATGAAATGCGAACTTGCCGACTGCGGGGAGCACTGGCTACGAGCGGCCAGCTCGGAGGCTGGTATTTCGTGCCCATCAAGCAGCGCGAACAGCATCCTTGCGCGGCTTTGATTGCCGATGAGAGCCGCAATTCTAGCAAGAGCCGGGTACATTCGCATATTCTAGCACGGCATCACTTCACCCCAGAATGAAGTGTTCACCGCATGACGCCAGGGCGCGCCGCTGAAGGCCGTGCGCAGCGCGAATCGATTGCCGGCGAGAAGCCGTATCGCTTCTCAGGGCCGCGTTCCAAAGCAATCCCTAAACGGGTCGTTTATCGGACGCGCCAGCTAGGCAAATGCCAGGTGCAGAGCTACCGCTGGCGACGCCGAAGAAATCTCCACATTGCGCCGTATGAATGAATCGCTGATGATTGAAACGCTACACTGCGACTCCGTGCTCGGAAGTTGGACGTCGAGTCATTGGGCCCCGACGCGCGATGATGCGTTGTTTGGCGCGGTTGATCGCATCTGGGATTTTGACGGAGCGCTCGTTTACCGGCGCGAGCAGCTCTTTCCCAACGGCACCTTCGAACTCGCCATCCAACTCGACGAACCGCACCGGCCCGTTGGCGGTGGGCCATTCCCGGCAATCTGCCTCGACGGTCTACAGACAGCGACGGCGACGATCGAGGGCCCACGCGGCCGCTGCCGCGTGCTCGGTGTCACGTTGCGTCCGCTCGGCGCCTTCGCTCTGCTCGGCACATCGCTAGCCGAATTAACGGATCGTAGCATCGATCTGCGCGCGGTCATCGGGCGACCGGCTGCGGAACTTGCGGAGCGGCTCGATGATCGGCGGCAAAGTGCCGCGCGCGTCCGAACCGCCGTGAGCTGGCTTCGCGCACGCCTCCCACGTGCGCGCGGCGTCGACCCGGTCGTCGCCGCGGTGTTCGAGCGGATCAAATGTGACGGGCGCGTCGCGATCGCGCAACTCGACGAGCTGGGCGGACGCTCGCGTTCGCGCCTGGCGCAACGCTTCCGCGAGCAGGTCGGACTCGCGCCGAAACGCTACGCCAGGGTCGTCCGCTTTCATCGGGCGCTCGAACTGCTCCGCGGGCGTGACGGTGGCGACTCGCTGTCCGCGATCGCGTTAGCCGCCGGTTACTACGACCAAGCGCACATGAACGCCGAATTTCGCGAGCATGCGGGCCTCACGCCGCGCCGTTACCTCGAAGCGTTCCGCTTTCCAAACAGCAACCATCTAGCCCACGCCGACGCCGAGGCTGACCCCGGTTCATTTTTCCAAGAATTCGCCGCCGTGTTCGGATAGACTCGCCTCATGAATACCGTAAAGACGGCCACGGGCCAAACGATCTTTCCAGGGCTACGGTATGCCGACGCGCGCGCCGCCATCGCGTGGTTGCAGCGGGCGTTCGCTGCGGAGACGCATGTCGTGTACGACGATTCGGATGGCGGCGTCGCGCACGCCGAACTTATCATCGCTGGCAACATGGTTATGCTCGGCAACACGCGCGACGACGACTACCCGGTACGCTCACCGCAACAGGTGCACGGTGTCACCGCGGGCATCTACGTCGTCCTACCCGACGCCGCCGCCGTCGACGCTCTGCACGCCCGCGCAGCCGCAGCCGGCGCGAACATCACCAAGCCCCCCTACGACACGGACTACGGCTCACACGACTTTGGAGCAATCGATCTCGACGGCCACCCCTGGACGTTTGGAACGTATAAGCCAGAGATCACGAGCAAACAGCTTGGGTTCTAGCCTATGAGCGTTCGAAGAGTCGTACCCGACATCAAATCGGAAAAGTTGAACGAAAGCCGCGATTTCTATGTCAACGTACTCGGCTTCGAAGTTGCCATGGATATGGGCTGGATTATAACGTTCGTCTCGCCGTCGAACCCGACGGCCCAGATAAGCGTTATGGAGCGCGATGCCACGGCTTCGGTTCATCCCAACATATCCATCGAGGTTGCGGATGTTGACGCAGTTTACGCGGAGGCGGTGCGGCGCAGCGCTGAAATACGTCATCCTCTTACGGATGAACCATGGGGAGTTCGCAGGTTTTTCGTCAGCGACCCTAACGGCGTGGTCATAAACGTTTTAAGCCACGGAGACCACGACTGATTGGGACTCGGATTGAGTTAAAGCTCAACGATCGTCGCAGCTGAACCCTGAAACAATTTCGGTGGACAAGTCGGGAGTTCTCGTGGATTGTCGCCCTTAGAAAAGTCCCAGAAACAACCCCTTGCGAGACGGTCGCACTGAAGGCGGGAAAGGCGTCCATGGTACTCAAGTGGAGGCAACCATGGCGGACATCGCAACTCCTAACCTACCGTCGCGAGATTTCGAATCGACGTCCCGATTCTATGCTGTCCTCGGCTTCGTTCAGGGCTGGCGCGATCAAGGTTGGATGATCCTAAAGCGCGGCGACCTGGTGTTGGAGTTCTTCCCTTATCCAGAGCTCGACCCGAAGAAGAGCTGGTTTAGTTGCTGCCTACGGCTGGATGATCTTGACGCCTTCTACGATGTCTGCATAACAGCAGGCATTGCCGAAACCGGCACGGGCCAGCCGCGCCTTCACCCGCCGAAGGTTGAGGATTGGGGCGGACGCATAGGGGCCTTGGTCGACCCGGACGGCACCCTCATTCGGCTGATTCAAAACTGACACGTGGGCTTACAAGCGTGAGCGGCCTTCGACCGCTCTTAGTAAATGTCTCTAAACCGGTCGGTTGTGGGAATGCTCGAGCGAAAACGTTGGGCGGTGGGTAAGCCGACGTTATGACACAGAGCGCTGACCAAATCGCCGCGGATTACGTCCAGAGATGGGAGAGTGCCTGGAATACCGACGGGCCCTCTGCCGCTGCCAAGCTTTATACCGTTAACAGCGTCCTCATTGGTTACAGGATCGCGGTTGGCCAGGCGGACATCGAGAAGTTGTTGACTGGAATCTTCGAGCAAGGCTGGACCAAAATCAGCATCAAGGTCATCAACGCTCGAAACCTCGGCGACGATGTCGTATTGATTGCTAACGAGTACACTGCCTCAGGATTAGGGCCGAATGAAGGCAAGACGTTAGAGTTAGAGGCAAAATCGAGCCACGTGCTGACACAACTTGGGGACGCCTGGCTGTCCGCCATGCACACCGCAACGTAGTCAAAATGGTCGCAAACGGTATTTCTATTTGCGACCAGAGTAATTCTCGAAAAGGGGCGGTTTCGGGATGCAAATGGGCGAGGCTACGCAGGTAGTTATGCGCCTTTCAGCCCATCTTGCCTCTGAGGGCCTGCGCCACGGTGGCCCTCGTTGAGCTACCCGTGTGGGCGGCGGCGACCTTAGGCGGCCGGTCCGCACGGTTACCCCAGGAATTCCGCTAGACGCGAAACCGATTTTGCGCGTCCATAAAATCTGTCGCTAAATCGGGACGTGAAATTGCACGCCGTCATCGAAACGGAAACGCCTGATATGATTCAACCAATACGGAAAGACGGCATAAACGCAGGCCCGTTTCGACTGAACCGAATCGCTTGGCATCAACATTTTAACGAGGCGCTACATGAACACGCTGAGGCCCGCGTCGTTGTTTTAGTCGCCGGTGATTTTCACGAGCGCTTCGGAGCTCGATCGCGCGAATGCATTCCCGGGACTGGTATCTACAGGACGCCGTGCGAGCCGCACTTCGGCAGCTATTCCCGTGATGGCGGCCTTTACGTAAGCGTTAACATCCCAACCGAGGCTTGCGGTCAGCCCGGATTTTATGGCGTCCCGCGCCATAGCGCGTACGACGTGCGAAGCCCGGCGCTTGCGCTTCTTGGAGCTCGCCTTGCAGCGGAAGTCGTGTGTCGAGATCAATGGTCGCCGCTCGCGGTACACGGTCTTATCCTTGAAGTCTTGGCCGAAATGGGACGGTGTAACGAAGCTCGGCCGTTATCAAAGCCTCCTTGGATCGACGATCTCTGCGCGTTGCTGCAGGAGGACGGGCGATCGACCTGGTCGCTTACCGACCTTGCGACCTTCGCAGGTGTGCATCCCGCATATCTCGGGCGCGCTTTCCGCAAGCACGTCGGTGTCGGTCTCGGAGACTTTCAACGCGCACTGCGCGTCGAACGCGCGCGCCGGCTCCTTGAGGCGACCACCCGCTCGGTTGCGGATATCGCGGCCACCACGGGATTCTGCGACCAGAGCCATTTGAATCGGTCGTTCCGCCGCGTGCTTGGCGTCACCCCGTATCGATACCGTCGAGCCGTAATGCCCGCGACCGTTGCGTCCAAAGGGTCTAATCCGTCCTAGCCGCGGGACTTCGAGCAGCTCATCATGGGGTGGTGCGCTTCGGAAGTTTGTTGATCGGTCTAGTCTTCACCGTATCTTCCACGGCGGCTGTGGCGCCGGCCGATACCACCCTTGCCGCCTTGCGTAAAGCAAGCGGCTGTACCGCTTGGGGGCATCTCGCAACATTGCGTGTCGGCGGCGTGGAGATTGCCGACGGCCTGACGGGTCGTTTTAAAATGATCGTGGACACGCGAGCGGGCCGCTCCAAAGAAGAGATGAACCGTGGACCGATTCGCGAGGGCGACGGCTTCGATGGAACGACTGCGTGGTCACGGGACTATTCCGGTGCATCGCACATTCTTAACGCGCCGGACGCGATCTCTTCGGCGATTACGAACGCATGGTTAACTCGACGGGGCTGGTGCCGACCCGATAACGGCGGCGCGGTTATCCGAACCGGCGGAACGCACACGGAAAGCGGACGAGCCTTCGCAGTCTTAGAGGCGCTTCCGCAAGGTGGTGCACCCGTCACGATGTGGGTCAACCGCTCCACTCATCTGCTGGATCGAACCATCGAACAATTCAACGAAAGTCACGAAATCGATCACTTCTCCAATTGGCGCACCGTTGCCGGAACCCCAATCGCGTTCGAGAAGCGCGTCGAAGATCCGGAAGATCAATCGATCCAGACGTGAAGTACCACGCGTGTCGAGCTCTTACCGCCGGTTTCCGCAACATCATTCGCACGACCGAAGACGCCCGATGACTTTCACCTGCTGGCGGGAGCACATGCTGCAAAGGTGCCGTACACGTCCGACGGCTGGAAACCCATCCTCAACGTCATGCTCAACGGCCACGGTCCTTTTCCGTTTGTCATCGATACCGGGGGGCATTTCATTCTAACGCCTGCGACGGCGCGTCGCCTCGGTGTTGTGCCGGTCGGTAACGCCAACAGCACCGGGACAGACCCAACACTATTAAAAACTCGGTTCGCACCCGTTCGCGAGGTTCGAATCGGCAACGCCATAATCAAAAACCAGGTCGCCGAAATTATCCCTTACAAATTTAGCCGCCTCGAGCGCGGACCGCGACCACCGAAAGCTGGTTGGATCGGACTCGAGGTTTTCGAGCGATTTGCGACGACGTTCGATCCTAATACGCGCACCATAACGCTTGCTCCATTGACTCAGGCGCGTCCGATCCCACGAGGGACGCGTATCCCGCTCTTGTTCTCTGAGGATGCTCCCCTCGTACGTTGTATGGTCGCTGCGCATCCTGGTCTCTGTATGATGGACACCGGCAACTCTGGTAGGACAATCGTCGAAGGTCATTGGGCCGAGCGTACCGGTCTCATCAGGCGATTACGGCGTGGGCTCGCCACCGGCGACGGTTCCTGGATAAGCCGAGAGAACGTATCAATTGGCTCCCTCGGTGACGTCCCGCAAATCGTCCGGTACATTCCGCCGACAAAGTTCGGTGCGGAAGCGACGACGGTCGAGGCGGCGATCCTCAGCGAGGCGCTGATTGATAACTTCGTTGCGACGTTCGACTACGGCCGAGGAGCCGTGTGGCTACAGCCCGCGATTCGTCCCGCGCAACGTCCCTTCAATCGTTCGGGAATTGAAGCGGACAAAGAGCGGGATGGAACGTTCGTGGTCTCGCACGTGTTTCCGGGTTCGCCGGCAGGCGCAGCAAAAGTCGGCGTGGGCGACCACATCGTTGCGGTCGATAGTCGCCCGGCATCGCAATTTTCCGGCGCTGATTTTGCTGTCACGAACGAGGGGTAGATCGGCGCTTTGCGTAGCTACCGCATTCTATCGCATTCCGATGGACGACCGCGAACCGTAACGCTCCGGCTGCGCGAACTCCTGCCCTTGAGGTTGCTTGAGGCGAAGCAACGCGTAAACCATCGCCAGCGGCTGTCTGGAAAGGGGCCGTTTCGGACAGATGTTATCGCTATCCCGAATGGAGGGTTGCCCTCTCGACCGCGCCGGACTTCGGTCTACGATGGGGCGGATTAAGGGCTCGACCGCACGGCAAGAAGCACGAGCCGAATCGACGATGCTTGAAGTGGACCCGTGTTGGGCGTCTCGCTGGTCGTTGGCTCGTAGTCGGTGAGAGCGGCGACGAGAGCGTCTTGAGCTGTGGCGAGGTTCCGCGGGTGGCAGAGAGCCAGCATTCCGTACACCAGATCGCCCGCCGTCGTGCCGCGCGCGTCTGCAATGCGGCCTTGCGCGTCCGACCAAAGCCCGCCGGCCGCCGCGCGAAGCGTCGGCAGGATTCCGGGCGCAAACCTCCTCCCCAACGTCCCGGAATAACTGTCGAACGCTCTCACACACTGCCGTTCGCCAAGAGCGCGTCCCCGGACGCCAAACGCCGGTTCAGGACCGGGAGGTACGTGCGGTAGAGGTCGCCTGAGGCCTTCCAATATTTTAACGCGGCTGCATGCGATGCGCTCCTGTACTCCGTAACGCCGCCGAGCGTAAGATACTCGACGAGATAGGACGCTTCTCCCTGGCGACGCTCGCTGCCGAGCGTTGCGAAGTACCGAGTCTCTGCGGCGATGGCGGTTTCGAGATCACGGCGCGCGCCCGCGATGTTGCCTTTGCGTAGCTTCGAATTCCCGGACGCGTACGACGAGAGCGCGCGGTCGCGCGCGGCGCCGGAATTGCCTTGCGCGATCTGCACCGCCATGGGCGCAGATCGCACGGGCGCGACCGCGGTGCCGAGCACGGCGGCAGCGAGGACCGCCGCGATTACAGTTCGCATGTCGTTCTACGGATGCAGGTTGATGCGGCTTACATCGTCCTCGACGATGAGACTATTAGGTTGCGGAAAAAGCAATGCCGCTGGTGTCGATCTGGCGGGCTTGTTTCGCTATAATTGGAGCAGGTTTCCTCGATATCTTGAGGTAGCGGCTGATGCGGTCCGAAGATGTACAAAATACGGCGATGTGGAGTTACCTGTCGCCCGAGGCGCGCGTTC
>JAABUJ010001813.1_pt1 | contig 29167 bp, 16 predicted proteins | sample 5559131 | NCBI WGS metagenome assembly JAABUJ01 (sample SAMN10711875, study PRJNA513366) | rock metagenome | isolation source: Antarctica rocks | place: Antarctica: Victoria Land, Mt New Zealand nord | collected 2016-01-07
TTGCGTCTCCTGCCGAGCCCAAGCGCCCTCAGCCGCTTATTGTCGGCGCTATCAAGGCCAACATCGGCCACAGCGAGGCTGCTGCTGGCGTTGTGTCTTTGATCAAGGCCATTTTGATGCTCCACCGTGACACTATCCCTCCTCAGCCGAATCAGCCCTTCAAGCTTAATCCGTACCTGGTCCCAATCCTTGGACCCGGAACCGACGTGCAGCTTGCCACTGGCCAAGCTTGGCCCAAGAACGGAACGAATCCTCGTTACGTTTTTGTCAATAATTTCGACGCTGCTGGAGGCAACGTGAGCATCCTGATCCATGAGGCTCCGTCCTATGCCCGGCTGTCACCGCCGTCACGGGCGGATGCACGATCTCACCAGGTCGTGGTCACTTCTGGTCGCACTGAAGCGGCGCAGGCACAGAACAAAGACCGTCTCCGCGAGTACCTCCAGCAGCACCCAGAAACGCAGCTGGCCAGCCTGGCCTACACGACCACCGCGCGGCGCATGCATCACAATCTCCGAGATGCGTACGTGGCGACTTCTGTTGCGGAGCTCCTGCATCAGATGGGACAGCCTGCGAAGTCGTTGATGCCGGCGTCATCTGTTGTGTTCGCCTTCACGGGTCAGGGCAGTCAGTATGTGGGCATGGGTAGTGCACTGTACCGTACTTCGGCCACATTCCGGCGCATGCTCGACTCGTACCAGCGCCTCTGTGACGCTCAAGGACTTGATTGCCATTTCCTTGACATGATTCTTGGATTGGGAGATGCGGCGACAATGGATGCGATGAATGCCAGCCGTGACATGCAAGTGGCAACCGTTGCGCTCGAAATTGCCCTTGCTCGCTACTGGCAGTCGCTCGGCCTGCGTCCAACTCTGCTGATCGGACACAGTCTGGGTGAATATGCGGCACTCTGCGTCGCCGGTGTACTTTCCGTGGGCGAGGCGCTTGCCTTGGCCTACGAACGTGCGAAGCTCATCTTCACGAGATGTCCGCCTTTGGAGGCAGGCATGCTGGCTGTCGGCCTCCCCGCGAGCACAGTCCGGTGGCGTATCCGGGATTTGCCGGCAACGAAGTCAACATGTGAAGTGTGCTGCATCAACGGCCCATCCAGCACTGTCGTCGGTGGTCCCGTTGCAGCACTCGATGCCCTTGAGAACTACTTGAAGTCAGATGGGGACGTCGCAACTACCCGCCTGCGAGTCCAGCATGCATTCCACACCCGCCAAATGGATCCTCTGCTGGACGATCTCGAGGCGAACGCATCACGTATATCCTTCCAGCCGCCCACGCTTCCGGTGGCATCTACGTTGCTCGGCAAGATTGTGCAGCCAGGTGAAAGCGGAGTCTTCAACGCGAGCTACTTCCGTCGACACACTCGCGAGCCTGTAGCCTTCTGTGACGCAGTACTTGCGTGCGAAGCGGAAGGGCTGATCCAGGATCAATCTTTTGTCGTTGAGGTTGGGCCTCACCCGACCTGCATCAATCTCATGGCCTCTTCCCTCCAGACGGCAAACCCGAGTCGCTATCCCAGCCTGCGGCGCGGACACAACGACTGGCAGTCCATCTCTCAATGTCTCGCCGCCGCGCATCGCGCGCAGCTGCCAGTGGCGTGGGCGGAGTTCCACAAGGACCATCTCGATCAAGTCCAGTTGATGAGTGGCCTGCCAACGTATGCCTTCGACTGCCAAGATTTCTGGGTCTCATACAAGACTCCAATGGTCTCCCAAACAATTACCGACGCATTGTTGAGTGCCCCACCCTCGCGACTCTCCTCGACATCTTTGCATTCGGTCGAGCAGCTGCGCAAGGAAGGATCTAAGCTGCTTGCGACCTTTAGGGCTGACCTGTCTGATCGTCGCCTCGCGGAGGCCATTGGCGGCCATGTTGTCGACGGCGTGGCCATCTGCCCGGCGAGCATCTTCATCGATATGGCGTATACTGCTGTGGCTTACCTTGAGACAGAGGGCCGCAAGATCTCGAGGGCGTCTTTGGCCACGTACGAGCTCGCCAGCCTGAGCATGATCAACCCGCTGGTGCTCCGCAAAGATATGACTATCGATGAACTGCCGCGCGTTTCCTTAGAAGTCGCCCTTGACGAATCTACAAACGCCGTCTCAGTCCGATTCTTATCACGCGCAGCAGCAGCAATCGCCTCTCTTGTCGAGCACGGGTCCTGCATGATTTACCTGGAACAGCCGGACGAACCGTGCACTCAAGCATGGTCTCGCTTGCAGCCACTGGTGCAAGCACGAGTGCGTACCCTTGAGGCCTCCTCACGTCCAAGGCAAGTCCATGCGATGGACAGACAGTTGTTCTACAAGGTCTTTTCCGAGATTGTCGACTACGCTGCTCCCTACCACGCCGTCGAGGAGGCCATTGTGGCGGCGAACTTCCGAGATGCCGCCTTCGTCTTCCAACTACCTTCCGCAGAGGACCTCGGCACATTCACTTGCAGCCCCTTCGCGATCGACGCCGCCATCCATGTCGCCGGTTTCTTGCTGAACGCGGACGTACGCAAGCCAAAGAATGACGTCCACATCGCCAACCACATCGGCTCTCTCCGTGTGCTTGGTGATCTGTCCTCGCATGGACCGTGGCGGGCCTACGCCACCGTTCGGGAGCAAGATGCCAAAGGTGGAACGAGTCTGTGCGATGTGTACGTCACAGACGGCCAGGACAAACTCGTTGCGCTCTGCACGGACATTTGCTTCAAGAAGCTCGACCGCGACTTCTTCTCATTGCTGACGGGGTCGGCTCGTGCGCGCACACCAAAGCCTCGCGCCACGGCTAGCCCAAAGCGTGCCCAGCAACCGATCAGAGCGGCTGAATCGAGCGACAGTTCAACAGCAGCTTCATCGATTACCTCCTCGCCGTCGCCAAGCAGCCAATCTACGACTGAGGATCTCGCAGTGGAGTTATTCTCCGTGGTCGCGGCACGGAGCGGCATCAGCGTGGCTGACTTCAAGAAAGCGACGGACACGACATTCACGGACTTTGGCGTTGACTCTCAAATGAGCATCCAGATTCTCGCCGACTTGCAGAAATTCACGGGCGTCGAGCTCCCTGCGGCGTTCTTCACCAACTTCCCAACCCCAGCCGCCGTGGAGAAGGAATTGGGCATAGAACAGCTGGAAGGTTTGACGGATCTCGAGCCAAATCCCAAACGCACACCTTCAGCCCCACCCAAACATCGGAGCAGGAAGCAGAACCCAGCACCTCAGCGGCCGAGCAAGCAGCTTCTTTGCATCGTCGCCGAAGAGCTGGGCCTCGAAGCCAGTGCCTTCACGCCGACGACCACGTTCGAATCGCTTGGAATGGACAGCATGCTTTCCATCAAGACTCTCTCTGTGTTCCAGCAAGAGACCCAAATCGAACTGCCGGCCGCCTTCTTCACCGAGCATCAAACAGTGGCGGCCGCACAAAAGGAACTGGACGGGCCATTGGAGGAGCCGACGAGGAGCCTGTCTCCCGTGAAGAAGTCGCTAGTTGCTGTCATCCCCACAGCAAAGACGATGAGCCTTTCGCCTCGGCAGCAGAAGATCGAAAACGCCGTCTCCCGTTCGGTCCTGATCCAGGGGCAATCCCGGTCCCGCGCAGCGCCATTATTCATGACCACCGACGGCTCGGGAACGGTAGAGTCGTACATCCACCTGCGCGCCTTACCAGAGGGCCGCCGTATCTACGCCCTCGAGTCGCCGTTCTTAATGGACCCGGACACCTTTGACCTGTCCATCGAGGAAATGGCATCCATCTTCGTCCGGACCATCCGTAGAATCCAACCGCACGGACCGTACCTTATCGGCGGATGGTCCGCGGGCTCCATTTACGCGTACGAGGTCGCGCACCGCCTGGCCAGGGAAGGCGAGACGATCCTCGCGCTCGTCATCATCGACATGCGCGCCCCCTCCCTGATCCCGACCGCCATCGTCACTCCGGACTTTGTCGACAAGCTCGGCACCTTTGAAGGCATCAATCGCGCCCGCGACCTAGCCGAGGATCTCTCCGTCAATGAGAAGGCGCACCTAATGGCGACCTGCCGGGCTCTGTCGAGGTATGATGCCCCCGCTTTTGCGCCCGACCGCCGCCCGCAGCACAGTGTCGTCGTTTGGGCACGTCTCGGCCTCGACCAGCGAGAGGATGCTCCTGTTGCTGCTATGCTTCGTCCCGGTCTCGATATCGGCAAGCCGCTGGATCAGATGGAATTGCCGGACTTCGAGCGCTACTTCAACTCGTGGTTCTACGGTCGCCGTGAGCAATTCGGGACCAATGGGTGGGAGACTCTTCTCGGGGACAACATTTCGGTGTATGATGTGGATGGTGGTGAGCTCATCTCTATCCCTTTCCAGACCGAGGGAGGTCAATGGCTGACTGACATTTTTTGCAGATCACTTCTCCATGATGTGTCCGCCGTTCTCCGACGCTGTTGGGAAAGTTGTCGTCGATGCCGTGACGCGAGCGACCGTTGAGGAGTAAAGGACCATAAGCGATAAATCGGTAAGACGGGCATCGTAAGGCGTCGATGTGGCGATGGATCCGGGTAGAAATAGAGTTGGAGTCGGGTGCATTTCCCTCTATAGAACATATATTGATGACAGTCTCTCAGTACGTAAACATAAGAAAACCTTTGATAGTAACAAGATTGAGAGAAAAGACATTTTCTTCAAGATGTTGTGATCTTGTTGCATGTCAAATGTCAACTGCAGCAGCATCATCGGAAAGCACCACTTTCGTATCGCACTTCTTCTTCTCGACACCATCTACCCATCTGCTCGACCGGATCAGCATAGACGTTCAAACGGGACCGAGCCAATGCTTGCACTCACTCCTCGTAGCGTCTCAATGCCTAATTCCGATCCTTCAGCGTCTTCCTCACATACTTTGTGTGTCCTTGATGCTATCCTGCGCCTGGTGAGCTCCCTACTTGTAGCCATTGGCTTCGGCCCGCCCTCTCCAGGAGCTCCTCCGCCGGTACTTGTCTCCAGCGCATGATTGTATGAAATGGAGGGGAAATCGAGAATATGTTGGTGGTAGTAATCCACTGGTCATAGGAGCCAGAATGGGCCAGAATGGGCGGCGCACCGCCTCCTTCATACCCCATCGCGGCAGTCATCTCGAGAAAGCGCGAACGCACGCTTTTGTGAATGTTTGGTCGTTTGGATTTGGGGTGAGTGGAAGGATGAAAGATGAGCGTGCTCATCCGGCCGGGGTGCTGATGATGGGTAGGTACCTGCATCACCCCCTGTCACCCGGCCCGCACCTAAAAGCGGCATCCTCGGGTGAATACCCCACTGAGCTGGGGGCATCTTCTTTTGATCGCGGAGTATCGCGTGCACTTATTCATACAGTCTTCAAGCTTCACCAACATAAGACCCCTATCTTCAAGAGTGATAAACTTGATAAATAGACTTCTCTGTACGGTAGCAGTGCTTGTGTCATCTCTAGCAGGCCGCCAAATCAACTTCACCCACCATGCCTGTCTCGCAAGCGAAAGTGAAGAGCGTGCTGTCAGGAGACACTTTGGTCTTGACGAGCGTCAACAACCCTAGTCAGGAGAGGATCTTGAGCCTGGCGTTTGTCAGTGCGCCGAGAATGAGGCGGGAGGGTGATGAGGTTGGTGGAGAACCATTCCATCTCTAGGCGGAAATCACACAATGGGGGGCATTTGGCGAGAGATGAAGATGGATAGAAACTATTATGAAGGGACGTGGAAGCTGACATAGCAGACCTCCGTAGCCTTACGCGTTCGAATCCCGAGACTTTCTGCGCCGGCTATTGGTCGGCAAAGTCATTCAGTTTCACGTCCTATACAATATACCCACAGGGGTAAAGCGGGATTATGGGATCGTCACATTGCAAACTGGCCAGACACTGCCCGAGTTGGCTGTCAGTGAAGGCTGGGTGAAGCTACGGGACGACGCTGGACGCAAGGACGAATCTGAAGAAGCAAAGACACTGCTGGAGAAGTTGGAGCTCGAGGAAGCCAAGGCCAAGGCAGACTCAAACGGTCTCTGGGCATCCGGCAGCGGGAAGGTCGACGCATCATACGAGGTACCTGATCCGAAGGCATTTGTGGAGGAGTGGAAAGGCAAAAGCATCGATGCGGTTGTGGAGAAAGTCCTGAGCGGCGATCGGTTGATTGCACGACTGCTGCTGACGCCGAGGAGACATGTCCAAACACTCATACTCGTGGCTGGAATCCGCGCACCGAGCACAAAGCGAACGAATGCTTCAGACGGCAAGGAGCAACCGGCTGAGCCATACGGTGAGGAAGCTCAACGATTCACTGAATCGCGATTGCTCCAGCGGACCGTCAGAGTCGACTTACTTGGGGTCAGCCCGCAGAATCAATTAATTGGCACAGTAAAACATCCAAACGGTAGCATAGCCGAGTTCGTACTCAAGGCCGGTTTGGCTCGGTGCACGGATTTCCATTCCACTATTCTGGGCGGTGACATGGCCGTGTTGAGGCAGGCTGAAAAACACGCCAAGGATCAGAAGCTGGGATTGTTCAAAGGTCATGTCGCGCCCAAAGGGTCATCCTCAGGCGACGTTGAAGCCATCGTCACACGAGTTCAGACTGCCGACACAATCTTTCTGCGGAACAAGTCTGGCGGCGAGAAGAGGGTGAATCTGAGTAGTATAAGGCAGCCGAAGCCGACCGATCCCAAACAAGCACCCTTCTCTGCCGATGCGAAAGAGTTTCTCCGTCGGAAACTGATTGGCAAACACGTTCGGGTCGCTGTTGATGGCACGAAAGCGGCGTCCGAGGGCTATGAAGAGAGAGAAGTCGCGACGGTTAGCGTAAACAACAAAAACATTGCTCTGATGCTGGTGGAGGCCGGGTATGCATCTGTCATCCGCCACCGACGAGACGATCCGGACCGGTCACCCGATTACGATTCTCTACTCGCTGCAGAAGAGGAGGCGCAAAGGGAACAGAAAGGGATGTGGTCGCCAAAAGCACCAACAGCAAAGACGTACCAGGACTATTCGGAAAATCTGCAAAAGGCCAAGATCCAAGCGTCTGTTCTGCAGCGACAGAAGAAAATATCGGCCGTGGTAGACTTCGTCAAGTCCGGCTCACGCTTCACCGTCCTGATACCTCGAGAAAACGCCAAGCTCACGTTCGTCCTGTCTGGCATAAGAGCACCGAAATCCGCACGCAACGCAACCGAGAAAGCCGAACCGTTCGGTCAAGAAGCGCACGACTTTGCCAACCGACGCTGCATGCAACGGGATGTCGAGATCGACGTCGAGAATACCGACAAAGTCGGTGGCTTCATCGGCACCCTCTACGTAAACCGAGAAAACTTCGCCAAGCTCCTCCTCGAGGAAGGCCTCGCCAGCGTACACGCATACTCGGCCGAACAGTCCGGCAACGCGACCGAGCTCTTCGCCGCCGAGAAAAAGGCCAAAGAAGCACACAAGGGCATGTGGCACGACTGGGACCCCAGCAAAGACCAAGCCGACGAAGAAGACAACCCCACCACGGCAAACGGCACCAACGGCACGACCGACACCACCGACCCACCGGCCCCACGCAAAAAAGACTACCGCGACGTCATCGTCACCAACGTCGACGAAACGGGCAAACTCAAGCTCCAGCAAATCGGCGCCGGCACCACCGCCCTCACCGCCCTCATGCAGACCTTCCAATCCTTCCACCTCAACCGCGCCAACGACGCGCCCCTCCCCGCACCCCCGAAGGCGGGCGACTACGTAGCCGCGCGCTTCTCCGCCGACGGCGAATGGTACCGCGCGCGCATTCGCCGCAACGACCGCGACGCCCAGACGGCCGAGGTGCTGTACATCGACTACGGCAACTCCGAGAGCATGCCCTGGTCGCGCCTGCGCCCGCTCTCGCAGCCGCAGTTCTCGACTCAGAAACTGAAGCCCCAGGCTGTCGACGCCGTGCTCTCTTTCCTGCAGCTGCCGTCCGCGCCGGAGTATCTAGCCGATGCGGTCGAGTTTATTGGTGCGGAGACGGCGGACAGGCAGTTGGTGGCGAATGTGGATCATGTGGCGCCTGAGGGGACGCTGTTCGTGACGCTGTTTGATCCGAAGGCGTCGAGTACTTTGGAGCAGAGTTTGAATGCGGATGTGGTGGGTGAGGGGTTGGCGATGGTGGGGCGGAAGTTGAAGGGGTGGGAGAGGGCGGCGGAGGGGGATGTGGTGGCGGGGTTGAGGGGGAAGGAGGAGGAGGCGAGGAAGGGGAGGAAGGGTATGTGGGAGTATGGGGATTTGACGGAGGATTAGGTGGGGTTGGAGCAGATGTTTGGTGGTGTTTCGTCCTGGATGTAGTTGGTGTGTTTCTCTCTGTCTGTGTGTGCGTGAGAGAGAGAGAGAGAGAGAGAGAGAGAGAGATACAGAGATAGAGAGACGCTCTGTCCTCCCCGACAGGATCTCCCTCAACCCAACCAGACAATTTGCAAAGCGGATCCGCCCGCTATCCCCAGACGTGTCAGAAGACGTGAGCCGCAGCCGACACATGGACATGCGCTTTTCTTTCATCTCCTGTCCTTTACTCCTCCCACTTCGCCAATCCTCCAACCTTGCTACTCATCCACCTCTACTGAACCTCCACTCCACTCCACCAGGCACTCAGTCCCAAGATGCCGAGACCACCCCCAGACAACGAGAAATACAGAAAAGCACAACACCACAACCTCACACCACCTTGAAAGACTAGACGCAACTACGGTATTCGAAGCTATAAGGAGGGGTGGTGAGGAGAAGCCGAACTGCGACAAGGAGAAGAGAAGTAATGCAAAAAAGTAAAGCCATCAGACCAGACCACAGACCACAGACCACAGACCACAGACCAGACCAGACTTTCCGGTGTAGGACACACCATGACGCACCAACCTTACGGAGCAGACTTGCCTACGGTAGACTTACAACAACCTTGCCGAGCCTTGTTAGACACTCCTTCCATGTCTGATTGAGGGCAGGAGACTCTCTCATCCGTTCACGCTTTTTATCGTTGTAGCTTGGGATACTTTCTCAGCACAGCCTCAGTGTAGGATGTAGTGGGGGCGTAGTGCAACCGGGCTGCAGACACTGTAGCAAACCCAGGCTCAGACCAATTGACAGTCACAAATACTTAGGGTTTAGTGCTGCGTAGTCCATCACATCATACCATTCATTCATAACCAGTCAGGCTCGGCAAATACATAATCGCAACCCCCCCCCAACACACCCCCCAAAGAGTCACGCATCTCGAAAACACTACACCCCTCCATCCCATCTCCGCTCAAACCTCTCCACCACACTTTCCCCCATCCCCATCCCCATGCCCATGCCCATCCCCATCCCACCCCCCCTCACCCTACCAAATCAAGCCTTCTCAATCTTCTCCCTCAACACATTCTTAAGCGTAATGGCATCAGCCGCGAACTTGGAGATGCCCTCGCGCAACTTCTCGACGGCCATCTGGTCCTCGTTGAAGTCGAAGCGGTAGAGGGCCTCATCGTCGAGGTAGTTGCGCTTGGGGATGTCGAGCGTCTTGGCGTCTTTGGCGTCGAGTTTCTGGGGCACTTTGTCCGTCGAGGTGTAGAGGTCTTCGAGGAGGTTGGGCTGATGCGAAGGAACTTGTTTAGTCTTGGTTCGTGGTGTAAGGGGGTAAGGCGGTATAGAGTGGGTCAGGGGGTTTATGCGGGAGGGATCAGAGACAAGTGTTGAGCGAAGGGAAAGGATGAAGGAGAGGAACGTACAGAAATCGTCAAATAATCGCACCCCGCCAACTCCGTAATCTCCCCAACATTACGAAACGACGCGCCCATGACGATAGTCTTGTAGCCATGTTTCTTGTAGTAATTGAAAATATGCTGCACGCTCTTGACGCCAGGGTCCTCCTGAGGCGAAAAGTCCTTCTTCATGGCAGCCTTGTACCAGTCGAGGATGCGGCCGACAAAGGGCGAGATGAGAAAGGCACCGGCCTCGGCGCCCGCGATGGCCTGCACGAGCGAGAACATCAGTGTCAGGTTGCAGTTGATGCCGTGCTTCGATTGCAGGATGTGCGCGGCCTTGATCCCTTCCCACGTCGAGGCGATCTTGATGAGGATGCGCTCTTTGCCGACGCCGATGGATTTGTAGAGCTGGTGCGTGTGGGTGTGGTGTTAGCAAGAGAGGGGTGTTTGGGGGTGTGGTATGTGGGATATGGAACTGACCTCAACAATGTGTAAAGCTTTCGCGACGGAGGCCTTGGTGTCGAAGGAGAAGCGGGCGTCGACTTCCGTCGAGACTTTGCCGGGGATGATCTTGAGGATCTCGTTGCCGAATTCGACGAGCAGGCGATCCAAGGCGCAGTCAACCTTCTGGTCGAGATCTTTGCCCTACGTGTTATCGGGTTAGCTTGGGTCTTGTGGCAGTAGGAAGAGTGAGTTGCTCTACATTCTCTTTGCCATACTTGACGGCGATGTCTATCAGCTTGGCATAATCTGCTTTCTTCGAGGCGGCCAGGATCAAAGATGGATTGGTGGTGGCATCTTGAGGCTTGTACTTTCCGATGGTGGCAAAGTCACCGGAGTCGCATACGACGGTGGTGCCAGTGGCTTTGAGTTGTTCCAATGAGCTGGTCATTGTGATGATCTTGGGTAGAGAGATTGATTCGATGAGTCTTGCGATATAGGTTTACGAAGTGATATTCTTGAGATCAATTATTGATTATCGAGGTAAGAAAATTCTTGTTGAGTGGCGGAGAAAGGGAAGAGAATAACAAATGAAGATATCTTTGGTGGTTACAAAACTTACAAATAATTGGTGGGGGTTTGAAGATTGACGTTGGGTTGCGTATCACGACGGGATGACGGCGGAACCGTTGACACGAGGGGCAGTTTTGCTTAGTCATCTCTTAGCCCACCAATCACAGTCATCCTACCTTGATCATTCTCCGTTATCATACGCGCGATTTAAAGAGCACCATTCAACCATACCATGACTAATGCTCTCAATTCTGATGTAAGGTAAGTTAACAACATTAATCAGCTCCGCCCCAAAACATCGCCATTTACAAAACCAATGTACGCTCCGTATCATAATATTATACCCGAGCATGAGTATGAGAACTGTAACATACTCTCTCAACCGGACAAAGTATCCCTACCTCTCTCTTGTCCTCCAACCGTATTCAGACTCCTGTAACAATGCGAATATTCGAGACTACTCCAACCACTAGAATGAAGACCTAGATTCTAGGCATGATGTCTCGGTATGCAATCCCATTGATACTAGAACTGCCATCAGGGTACAATCCCGGCACTGCTTGGGCTGGACTTGACTCACCACTCGCCCGTCTTCATCTCCAGTATATACAGTCTGCGGCATCGGCAAGATGTAGGTGACGGCCGAAGTGACATTGAGCCCTCGCTCACTGGACTGATCGACATGGTCCAACCGCTTCACAAGGTCCAGTACAAACTTGCCTTGACGGATGACCTTGCTCCAGATCTGCCCGATGTCAGCTTGTGCGCTGCTGTCAAGTAGAAGAACACTCACCTTGACGCAGCCCTGTTTGTGGCCAGTGAACAGGATACTGCGCTCGAGCCATTCATTTCCCGTCCCTTCGTAGAACGCACATGAGACTACGTGGTCGTCTCCTGCGTCGCAAACGTCTTGGTCTAGCAGTAGTGCTCCGTTCAGAGTGTATAACGCTACGTGCCGTTTACGGCAAAGCATCACGTCGCCGGTTGTATCGTTGATCCGGGCACACTGTTCTATGTCAATGATCTAGTAATTTCGATATCTATACTTCCGGAACATACCTCAACAGGATCACCGGAGCTCAGCTCCCTCACGAAATCCAAGCGATTGAGATCCCAACAAAAGACTCGACCGTCAGTCGAACATGACACAAGTGTACTAAACGACCTCGAGAGCGCCAGCACTGTCACAGGATGTCGATGACCGAAGAGACAGGCTTTCGGCTGTAGGTCGATAGTCTTGGACGTAGACAGGACTACCCAAACCGATATCGTACAATCGGCCCCAGCGGTGATCAGCATGCGGGAGTCAGCGAACATGACACACGATAGTTGCCCCTGGTGAAGGTGTTCAAACAGTCCGATCAGCTAAAGAAAGTTAACCTCTCGAAAACAAACATCGGTACGAAGGAATGCGGACCTTCCCACTGTCCGCAGCATAGAACCGTACACTACCGTCGAAGAAACCCCACTCCATATATCTGTTGTAGTCGGGAGGGATGTTGACCTTGAACGGAGTAGAACAGAGAAGGCGCTCCAGCTTTGAGGATAGCACAAGCGACGAGACCTGCTCGTGGCTCTCTACTGAAGCTCGTTAGTCTTTCGAGCCTTGGCTGCTGCACCGTGGGAAGCTCACCAAACAATGGAGATGGGACTCGGGTCAGCGACTCCGCCGCTGTATCTAACCTCTTGAATCTAGGATGAACATCTTCCCGCTGCGGATGACCTCTCTGGAATATCTGGTGCGGAGTTTGACCGAAATTGTGGATGATCCCGATCGTTGCAAGCCGTTCTAACGGATCGTCTATGCTGTCAAGATCTTTGGCTCCATGGTATGATAGGTAATGAAAGACGTTAGTGGCTTCTATGGCAGCCTCCCCTCGTTGCTTGTGTCCAAATATAAGATCGATCCATTGATGTAAGTGTTTGCTTACATGCGGACTCTCGAGTGCTTGTCGATGCTTTGCAATGAAGATGTTAGGGTCGCCTTTAGCCCAAGGTGGTAGGACTACGGTATCGATAGGGTCACCGGTGCCTTGCCGCAAACCAAAGTTGTAGCCGTTCAAGTTCGTCAAGAATTCAGGCAAGTAGAAGAATTCTGGCGTCAACTCTCTTACATCGGTCATGTTATCACGGGACGCCGACATCCAAGCCTTCTCGATGGAATAGAACAGACGATCAGGATGGTCAAAGCTCCCGCCTTGCAGGAGTAAATATGACTGCACGAACGGCTGTAAGCGTATCAAATAAGAAGTAACAATCATAGCCGAAGAGTAATGCGTTCCATAGTGGAAGGGCGGCGAGTTGTGATCGCCCATCTCGGCGAAAGACTTATAACGGTCTCGAAACTCAGCTTCCCTACTTGCCATTTGACATCCCATTGGCTTGGATAAATCTCGGAAGGATCGCGGATCGTCTAAATCGAGCTCTTCGCTGGTGTAATCTGCGAGAACCCAAGGGAAGACGGGATACTGGGTCAGGTCGTTGAAGGTTCGTCCAGCCATGGTGTTGATGAGCATGAGGTAGTGGAAGTTTGACATCTCGCCTTTCATCCATTTCTTCGTCGCTGGATTGAGGGAGCCTTGCTGGAACACGTTGGTGAATTTCGAGCCAAACGTTTGTGGGGTGTCTTCTACGCTCTTCAAAGCTTCCAACCTCCATGAATCCTCCGGGTGTGCCAATGCCACAACGCCGGTGGCCTGCGGAGCCTTGGCGATCAGTTTGAGATAAAGTGCATTCCTCAGTGAGGATGAATCTGTTGTGAGGAGGTAGCTCCGGCCATCAGTGAAGAATAGCTCAATGGCCACATCTCGGAAAAGGAATCGACGCTTTGAGATGCTTATGACATCCTCCCACCGCCAATTCCGCGTTCGCTGTTCGCTGCCTTGGACCTGTTGTTTGTTGGATTCTCCTGACTTTCGGCCTGATATCATCTGCAAATAAGGATCTCGCTCCTCCGACGGTGCTTGCCACACATTGACGATTTCGCCATCAGACCGCTGAAATAAGCCATCAAGCAAGTACAAGAAGCCCCGTCCAAGGATAAGCAATCCCTCACAGGCTTCCAAGCCTACGATTCGAGAGACGTTGTTGACGTGCTCTACCTGGTCTCCGCGCTGCAGTGTCCGCATCACTTTGCGATTCTTATCCTCATATTCTTGCGCCGTTGCCCTAGGGTCGTCAACGAGCTCGAAGTCTTCCTCCAGCTCATTAGGATCGACGAAGCGACTGGAAGGCCCACTTGAGAGAGTGGAATCAAAATTCTGATTGCTAAAACCAGCGGCTTCGGTTTCGACCGGAGTAGAGATTGCATCAAAGCTCGATAGAGGTTGGACTTGGGTATTCAAAGTCTGGCGCCGCTTAAGAGCTGCTTCGGATCGCTTTCGCTTCGGCTGGTAATTAGATTGCTGGCCGGTGAAATCAGGTAGGATACGGAGGCGCATGCGATTGCGACCTTCCGTTTGGTCCAATCTCCATCTCGGAACTGTATGATCGTCCAAAAGCCCATAAGGCCTTTGCAGGCCTCGGTTCAGCTTCGCAAAAGTAGAAGAGATGTATATGGAGTTGTCCTGCTGGTCCTGCATCGCCCGTTGATACTTTGTGTGTTCTGAAGCATAGATATTGGTCATCCAATGATCCGCAGCAACTTCATGACGACGTATTGTGTCCTCATTAGCAACATTGTCGGTATGCCAGTAGTGCAACCTTTCTCTTCGTTTAGCTACCCTGACCTTGGCCGTCTCTTCGGTTCTACGATTCTCTTCCGCAACAAATTTCTCCCAGGTTGAGGACATGGCTCCGAAGAAAAAGGCATCCAGTTCTGGACGATGGTCATCAACCCAGTCAATGAAAGCCTCGTTGTCAACACCTGTCAACCTTTTGAACCCACTAAATAAATGCTTGTGGTCTTGGTTTGATCCTTGCCCGAGTATCCTAGAACTCTCCTCGGGCTTTTGCACAAGGATAACACGCCACAGACTGGCAGCCGTCAGCCTTACCTGAGCGTGGGTACTAATCAGTTTCGTATATAAGAGATAACAAATTAACCTCAAAAATTCCGCCTGTGTCTCTTCCGGAGTGAGAAGCACTGTCTGCCAGTAGCACAATCGGTCCATAAATGTGGTAATATCTTTCTCAGGACTGAAGTCATCCAATTCGGAGAGGCGTAAAAGCACAACTCGCAGGACCACCGTCCTTATTACCTGGACGGCTTGGCTACACAGCCGCACGCTCTTGAGTTTGGCAACTTCTGGTCGCTGTAGGTACTCCAAGATCGTACCCGCAAAGCTTAGGACCGCCTCCGCTCCGTTCAGGAACCAGCCCTCGTACAGAGCCTCGCCCAGGTGCGTAAGCATGCGTGCAAGATTAGTTAGTACTTTTGGCTCGCATAGTAGCTTCTGATCTAGCTGAATAGTGTTACCCAAATGCGAGAGTGCGTTTCGAAGTACGTAGGTTTCAAAGTAAGCCTGATGGTCCTGCAATCCTGGAGGTACCTTGATGAAGAGACCGAAGCCGGGAAAGTCCTTCCTCTCCAGAAGTTGGTCCGCGAAGACAGCGATGATGAGCTCTAGGAGGCTTTCGACCAACGAGTTGCTAATAACCGGTACCGGGTGACTGTCCGTCCTGGGAGACATTACGGCCTTAAGTCGTGCTTGAGAAGGGCTATACTGTGGCCGATCCGAAGTCACCAGAACGAAAGACGAGCCGCGCCTGATTGCGGGTATCCTTGTGTTAAGTGGGCGGGTTAGTGGCTCTAGAGTGGTAGTCTGAATAATAGGTGACATCTGAGCGGCTGCTCTTGACAAAGGCGGGATGGCACCATCGTTGCCGCTAACAGTCAACGCACTTTTCCGAGAGTTTAGTTCAATATCTGGAGTGAGCGCGTCCGAGCCGACGATGGCAGGATATAGAACGAAGAGAAGCTCTTGGACGTAACTAGAAGACACTGCAACGTCGCGGAAGCTCTGGGATTTTGAGTGTACATCTACTAAGAATCGACACACTGTGTGGAGAGTGTTTATGTCCTCGCCCGAAGGTCTCTCGGAAGGCTGCGTATCATCTATCAAAGGGGTTAGAGACAGTTCCTGATTTCTTTCTAAGAAATATGCGAGAGACACACTTATGGATATAGTATCAATTCTTGATGATTTTGACTGTGCAGAAGTATGCTCTGGTTTTGAAGTGGAGAATTTATTATCTGAACTCGTATAATCACTTCTTTCGTTTCGCAGTGGTGACCCAAGATCTTTTTGTCCGTTGATAATCGTCGTAAGACCATTCCGTAATAAGGATGTTATAATGGGCAGAACTTCAGGGTAAACCACCTTCAATCTACCGTCCACCAAAAAGGATTCGAGTAGATTAGACGAAGTGAAAGGACGCTCAAAGTCGATCACTGCTATATCTTGACCGAAGAATATAGCGAAACATGCCAGCCATATTGCTGGCACCTTCCAAAACCGTTTTAGATGGTGTTGCATAATGATGAAGCCGCTTGTCTTCTCAGCAAACTTCTTAACATAGGTGGGGCCATGGACAATCAGCATGCGGGCCAGTATTTTGGCACCAAGCACAACAACACGGGAATCGTCTTCCGCGAGTAGGTACAGTAGCCACTGTAGGACGTCAGTTCAAGCTATGTGTTTTACCATTGATATAGGTCATACCTTGTTCGTTACAGCCCTGGCAAACTTCTGAATGCTCGTCGTGCTTCTATCTTCACATAAGAGATCGCTATACATCTCCAATATGTGAATCCCTATTTCAGCTCTTGAGAGATCATCTTTGCTATCTGTATGCTTGGATCTTAGGGTGGAGGTTGACGTCGAGGCTGATGATCTTCGGAGACTGTGAACAATTTGCTGCCGAGCCCGCACTGAAGTGTTTCGAGATGGTAACTTGGAGGACTGTCGACTCTTTTGTATGGCATATGTTATGAACAGTGACAATGATCGAAGAGTCTCTGCCGATAGATTGCAAATCACAACAGATTGGAAGGCCTTCAAGAAGAAGTGGAATGCGGTTCGCGAGTATATTTCTCCCTTGAGTGGATCTAACATCTTCTTGACAATATCTGTAAATGAGCTCGTCAGTAAGTCTTGCGCACAGAAAGGGGTCCTAGATGCCTACGCATGCGTGATAGTCGCTTTGCATTGAACTTATGATTCTTGCATTGCATTCCAAAGGTGATGAACTGGTCGTAGTAGAGCTGTTGCACGGGAAGTGTCGCTTGGCGCCAAATGTCGAGGTCTACCAGAAGGGTCCTATAAGCTAAAGGATTATTGATAACGGAGTTGTCTGAACTTGCTTGATCGTATCCCAAAAAGGCAAGGATAAGATTCAGCAATTCGTACAAGAGCTTCTCCCGCTCCTCGTCGGAAATAATCAGTCCCGGTAAGGTACCAAAATCGGTGTTGTGATTGGTTTGCCAAGCTCCGGTTTTGCTCCTTAACAGAGCCGCAAGAATGCTGAATCCATTATCTCTTTCCATTGCCTCGCTGTTTCGCCAGCTTCCCTTGATACTCTCGAATAAAATGTCAACTGAGCGGATAAGGCCCTCACAAGTAGTCGCGAGCTCAACAAGCTTGAGGCCCACAGCCGCACAACCTCCGATGCGCCAACTTGCAGCATCCAGTGAATGGGGTCTGATCACGAGGGGGGCTCCAGTGAGTACGGCTACTCCATGAGGCCTGACCAACGCTTCGTTTATCGCCGGAACGGCACCATTCAAGATGATAGCATTTCCACCCAACCGTACTAGCTGTTTAAAGCTTTTTCTCGCCGACTTTGACATATAATTGAGAAGATAAGACTCGTCACCACGATACTGATCCTTGACGCCGAAGACTGTTGCCGGTGAGATATTGAGTATGATGTGCGATTCTGGCAGCAGGCCGGAGGCTTTGTGACGAATCGCTAAGACAATGTCTGATCTATCTACACTGTCAGGATGTAGATTCTCGTTACGCAAGTTGAGCGCCGCCGAAGCCTTATAAGTAAGAAAGGAACCTAAGCAGTCTTGGAAGTTCCCATTGTACTGCGGACCCAGCTGGTAATGTACGGCGATAAGATCATCGCTGAGAAGTTCGGAGAAAAGCTGGGCAGAGGCAAGAGACCAACGAGTCGAGACCGCACCTCGGCCGAGCTGTGAGGCAAGATCCTGTGGAGTACCGAAGAAAGCTTGCACTTGGCGCGGCGCGTTGGGTAAGGCGCCGATAGATGCGGGAGTTTTGCTGGTCGTGCTAGAAGGCAGAGGGTTTGAAGGATATTGGGATTTCACTAGCTCCACGAATTCTCCATTGATGAAGAGACTAGCTCTTGAGGAGGATGTTTTGCCGGGGCGCCTGTGAGCTATGCAGATATGGTACCACTGACCTTTTTCGAACTTCAAAGACTTGAAACGCACGCTCGGTCTAGGAGAAGTGATTGACGTCTGGAGAATTAGATTCTGGGTATCTTTTTCAAGATAAATTAACACAAAACACGTTTGGCTGATATCAAAAGCTCCGAAGATCGTGGTATGCAGATTCGAATCAAACTCTTCGAATCGCGCCCAGATAGAGATCGTATATCCTGCGCTCGGAGAAGAAGGGGGAAAGGGTTGACCTAAGCCCGGAAGTTCCACTGATGCGTACCCATGCAATGATAAGTCGAATTGGACATATGCAGGACTTTGAGAAGATTTCAAAGCTTTGAGGAGAAATCGAGCAATCCCCGAGGAAGTGGTCGCCCTTCTATATAGAAAGTAAGCATCTTCGAGTGAGTTTGGGCCAAGGGCAGCAAGCGCCTCAGCAAGGCCCCAGAGCAAAGATGTTACAGAAGAAGTAGTAGACGCTTCTTGTAATTCCGGGAGAATCACACTCAGTATTCCCGTGGAGTGAACACAGGCAAGGCTATAATGGGACGAAGTAGCTAGGTGACAAAAAGCAGCGAGAGCTGGAAGAACTTCGGTCTCATGGACAGCTTGCTGGGACCCAGTAAGGCGTCGTTGATTCAACAATATTGAGGCTATTGCGGGTATGATTTCTGGATTTTGCCAGTATGCTTTGGATCCGAGCACCTCCCGAAGTTTACTTTGAATGACCGAGAGATACTTTTCTCCCTGTGACAGGAGGGTGACAGATTCTGCGGCGCTTGAGCCTGCACAAACCAGGTCGGCGTGCTTCCTTAAGCTAACAAACAGGTCGTCCACAGCATCATCTCCCAAAGCGAAGGCGTACAGTATGCCAAGAAATCGGTCGTTGTGTCTCTGCTTGCGAGGTCCGTTAACCAGACAGCTACTACCGCCCATCGATCCAATTATCCCAACAAGCGCGGTCCATCCTCCATCGTCTACCCTCTTCGTAAAGTACCTTCGATTACCCCGGTGATCTTTGATACTCTCGGAGAGTACACGGAGTGTCGCACGGAATAGGTTTAGGAGGTCTTCTGATTTGCCCTCCACTACCTTCTCTGAAGTATAGAGTGAGATGGACCTCAAGATCTCGAGTAAAGCCTGAAGCCCGTCGTGATGTCGGAATGCATCCTTGGCTGCGTTGGAATGAGGGGCATCGACTAGCCTTTGACGGATTCTTTGCAAGCTTTCAGCCTTTCCGAGTAGATGGCGAAGAGTCTCACTATCGTTCCCTAGCGGGGCAGCCTGTAAGAGATCCTCGACCAACGGTTTCAAATCTTGGTTGACTGCCAGGTCCTCCGTCGAGGTGGGTTCTGCAATGACAGACTGAACGACAGGCTGGCGTGGCAGGGCAGGACTTGTCATAACTCCGACACCGTCCCAAGTATCAAGATTTGCTGGGCCGGTTCATGAAGGGCATAAAAGAGACTCCACTCGTCTGGTGCCAAGCGACTCTTCGCGCATGTGTCTTGTGCTTCGTACGTTCGTCATTAGCGATCGACTTGCTGCCTTAGGCGCTCCACGATTCCAGGGTCAAGAGGTTGGGACCTCAACCAGCTCCACAGAGACTCTCAGTATCATTGAGCCGGCCCAATGCACTCGTACTCGCACCTCTCCTGAAGGTAGTCATTTGACCTAAATCTGTGAAGCCATATCATGAGTACCGGGAGTGTTGTTAGAGCGGCCTCGGCTGTGGGACCAATCACATCAAATCGCACTTATGATAAGAGAAGATCTACCTCTGTACGAAGTACCTTGGATAAGATATGCGTACTCAGTAAGGTAACTTAGCTGCTAAGCCACAATCGAAGCGTCCTCGTGTCGGAGCTGCCTGGTACGGTACTTACCGACCAACCTCTCGTGTGATCATCGACCACCAACATTTACATCTTGTCCACTCCCTCTTACTCTGCTTCCCTCTTCTTCAACCATCCTTTACCGGAGATCAGGTACTTGTCGTCTTTCTATCGCTTTCTCTCTATCTCTTATACTCAACGCTCAGTCCAGTATCTTCATCGTCATCATGAGAGGACTCGCCAGTCTTGCGCTGCTGCCATTACTCGCCTCGGCTTCACCAGTGCTGAATACCCGCACCATCCACAATGATGCCGCTCCCATACTCTCATCAACGCAGTCAAAGGAGATCCCAGACTCCTATATAGTTGTCTTCAAGAAGCATGTGTCGCAAACCTCAGCGGCTGCTCATCACGGCTGGGTCCAAGACCTTCACCTGAGCACGCAGAAAACAAAGCGCTCGCAGATACCCTTCTCCGCAGACATCCTGGGTGGGTTGAAGCACACTTATGATATAGTCGGAGGCCTACTTGGCTACTCTGGTCACTTTGATGATGATGTTATCGAAAGGATCCGGCGGCATCCTGATGTGAGTCATCCAACACCGCCACAAGCTGCTCAAAGCTCGACACGTGAATATCATTGCTCGATCATCACAAGACTGAGCTGACTGGATCCGGTGTTTACTAGGTTGATTACATCGAAAAAGACTCGGAAGTTCACACTTTAGCGAGCGGTGAGACCGAGAAGAACGCTCCGTGGGGCTTGGCCAGGATATCCCACCGTGACAGCCTTAGCTTCGGAACCTTCAACAAATACCTCTACAGTGCCGACGGCGGCGAGGGTGTTGACGTCTACGTCATCGATACTGGTACGAACACTGAGCACGTCGACTTTGAAGGTCGAGCACACTGGGGAAAAACCATCCCCGCCAATGACGAGGATGCTGACGGAAATGGTCACGGGACTCACTGCTCGGGTACGATTGCCGGCAAAAAGTACGGCGTCGCCAAGAAAGCGAATGTCTACGCCGTCAAAGTCCTAAGGTCGAACGGATCCGGTTCCATGTCCGACGTTGTCAAGGGTGTCGAATGGGCCGCCATCAGCCACACCAAGAAGGTGGAGGCTGCCAAGGATAAGAAAGGTAAGAAGGGTTTCAAAGGAAGTGCCGCCAACATGAGCCTCGGCGGTGGCAAGTCTGTCACTCTAGATCTCGCCGTCAACGCCGCTGTTGACGCTGGCATTCATTTCGCTGTCGCTGCCGGTAACGACAATGCCGACTCTTGCAGCTACTCTCCTGCAGCCGCAGCCAAAGCCGTAACCGTTGGTGCTTCGACCTTTGCTGATGAGCGTGCGTACTTCTCCAACTACGGGAAGTGCAACGATATCTTTGCTCCCGGTCTCAATATCCAGTCGACCTGGATTGGCAGCAAACACGCTACAAACACGATTTCGGGAACTTCCATGGCTTCTCCACACATCGCCGGTCTTTTGGCTTACTTCCTCTCGCTACAACCTGCCAAAGATTCGGCCTACGCTGTTGCGGACATTACGCCCAAGAAGCTGAAGGAGAATCTCATCGCTATTGCTACGGAGGGATCTTTGACTGATGTCCCGAGCGACACCAAGAACGTAAGTAAACCACATCTCGTATCGCAAATGCTAAATTAGATGGCATACTGATTGGGCTTATAGATCCTTGCCTGGAACGGAGGCGGGTCGTCCAACTACACTCAGATTATGAAGAAGGGTGGTTATTCTGTGGGTAGTGGAGCCAGTGATATGATCACCGAGATCGAGGAATTCGTCACCGCTGAGATCAAGGGCTTGTTTTCCGAGTTGCGCGAGGTTGCTATATAAGCTTCGTTGGGCATTAGATTAGAGTGGCCCCGAACCCTTGTGATGGCGTTGAGCTGTGGTTTCGGATGTCCATAAGTTCTTGTCACACTGTCTAGTCTGCGTAAGATTTCCTTGGCTTTCCTTTCTTATATTGCGACAGACGTGGCTGTGGTGGCTCGTGTTCGGCAGGTCATGACTTCTCCTATTTCCTGGCAGTTGTTTCGGGGATGGTGTGAGGTGTATCGAAAGGCGCAATATTCTTAAATCGTGCAAGTTCTAATCGTCCGTTGGCCGTGACAACATATAATAGCCAAGATCGTTCCCGTGGTTCGTGAATCAACAGTACCCGGATCCGAGTGTACGGTCCTATCACTCTCCTCTCGAATATGCCGATAGGAATGGCTATTGGCTTTATCTCGTCAAATCATTATCAAAGTGACAAACATCCTGCTCGTAGGGAGATATTCGGTCCTCACTGTAAATCCCTTCTACTCCTGGTGCACCACTTGCACGTTTAGGATCGATCACGTGCGATCAGTTCACGTGATTTGTTCCAACGTTGAAAATCTAGGGTTAACAGCAACGGCAGCTCCATTGTTGAATGGCCAGCAAGACCATGATTCAAACATCTACTAACGTCTTGCTAAGAGCAGATCTCTTGCGTATGATAATTTCCTTGTTACCAAGTAAAGAAAATTCCAAAATCGCTGTAGATATTAACGACGTTGAAGTCCTTGGTGCCTTCCGAGTCTCTGACTTGATACTAGGTACCTTACCTACATCGAGGAGGATTTGTCATGCAAGTTTTCTATGATATTCCCTGTGAGCTGTTCTATGATTTTAGATCAAGGGGAGCTCCTGCGTATCCATCATTTATCTGTAAATCTCAAGTCGTTTCCCATATCAGCTTTTGCTACCGTGGCAGTGGCTGCTTCCTCAGTCAAAGTAGCAAGTACCATCATGCAGATACCTACCTTCCTGTGCGCAGAAGTACGGAATCTCAACCTGTGTAAGAGCGTTGGAGAGCTTTCGTCTGAAGCCTGTTCCTTCTCTAGTCTTGAGACATTGCCTGGATTGAATTTGCTATGTGATCAGGTTGTAGTGATGGAGGCAGGTGGCGTCGTCGTGTTGCTACTGGGCTTTCCACACGGAAGGCTTGGAAGGGTCAATGGTGATTGAGTTGCACCTATCTTATGTGCATAGAGCGGAGTCTTTCTGGGAGTGGGCTCAATAGATGCCGGGTAGGCTCAATCAGACCTCTCTGGGTCACAGGAGAAGGTGTTCCCTCGAGCTCCCGAGTTTGGGCCGTGGCCGCCTTCCCTTGTTGGCTTGTTACAGTTCGCAGGAGGAAAGACTCGGAAAGTACTCATCGCATTCATTGCGCTATTGCAAGAGATTGGGTAAGGTAGTTGTCAGACTCTCTTGCCTTGTTCGTGGTGTTCTTTGGCGTCTCCTTCCCTTGTGGTTGTGCACTTGGAGCACCTCCCAACACACTAAGGGTCGGGTGAGTGATCCAGCGGGACTCAATGGACTATATAATACTTCCTGAGCCGTCTCTTTTTGTTTTCTTCTTCTTCTTTTTTCTTCCTCATACTCCGACATCCTCCACGAACGACATAACAACCAATACGACCACAATGTCATTCCTGGAGGTGCTCCCAGCATTCCTCCTGGTAGTAGGACTTTTGTCCTACTACCACGTCAACGGCTACTATGCCGTAGGTATGGAGCACCCCCAAACATACACATTCATCTCGAGAACCAAACCAACCTCACCGAACAGAGACTGTTGCCGCGCCGGCCCCCCTCTGCGCCTGCAGCGGGGCCTGTGTGGCCCCTGAGGTCGTCGAGACCTCAAAAGGTATGAGTATCTCCGTATTACTTGTTTTTATCGTAGCATCTAACCAAACTTCACTGAATAGAGATCCTCGTCCCGGCGGCCCCCGCCACTCCGGCGCCCGCCCCCGGCCCTCTCTCTGGCGCTCTGCGCCTCTCCTCCGCCGCCTCCCCCTCTCCCCTCCGCACCCCGAAGGTGTGGAGAAACACCTTCTCCACGGACCAAGAGTCCGTGGATAGCCTCCTCCGCTGGATGAACCAGCGGTTCATGGAGGGGGACGACGACGTGAGTGCAACACAACAGCAATAGTGATAGGGACAAAAGAGCTGAAACAAGTATAGGATGACGACCCCTAGTGGGGAGTTGTCGTCGTCGCTGGCAGCGGTCGTCGTTGGGGACCTCGGGTGAGGAGGTGCTCCCGTTCTGCGGTTGAGCTCTTCGAGTCTGGGTTGAACCTGGCGGCCGCTGCCAGTTGTTTTTACATTTTGGTGAGTTCATTTTATCAGTATCTTCACCCAGTATCTTCACCTATGAGCATCACTACCTTACTACTACATCTTTATTTGCATTATTTTGGCCTGCAAAGACTCTTCCTCCACGCGGTGCAGGCTGGGAACCTGGAAGGCTTGCCTTCCAGAGCTAATAGAGTCAAAATGTATATAACAATTACTCGATCATTGCATATCATGTGCAATACAATGTAAAGTCAAAATCTATACACAGTACAGGCAAAGTCTTTGCAATATTAAGAGTATCTTTGAGATGAATGCAGAGTTTCCACTCGCTGTTATTGGAGACTTTCAGGATCATAGGGACGGTGACCGTGAAGAGCCTTGTTGAGTACCACAGTAGGGTAATCCCCTACTGTATTCATCAAGACCTGCACCACTGACCGTAACGTCATTGATGTTTTGCTTGCATTGGTATATGATCACTCTACCAGGTTATTGCGCGAGATGTTCGGGGAGAAATGTTTTATAGGGAAAATTAGTGGTAAGGTAAATAAGAGATATACCTTAGGGAGGTCTCGTTATGGGGTACATCTCAGTAAATTGCCAATCACTCGGCCAATATCACGTGATGTTGAACTACGCCTGAACCCACCAGCTGCTACTTTTACCTGTCAGCCAGACCTCTGTCAGATCAAACGATGCGCTTCCATGCCGCATGGGCAGCGTTGGTCGTATCTTGTCTCCACCTCTCTACCGTTCAGGCCATCTTCGCGGATGACGCCTACCAGATAGACTACCATCACGCTCTTTTAGGAGTTCCCCAGCAACACACCACTTTCTTCCACCGGCCGCAATCCAGCTCGCGAGCCAGTCTTCTGTACACGCTTTCCGAAAAATTGGTGCTTGGCGCGGTCAATCCGAAAGATGGAACGATAGTCTGGCGGCAGCAACTCGGTGGTGGGAATGCTACTACTGGATTCCTTAGAGCTGGCGAGAAAGAGGACACCGTGATAAGCGCTACTGGGGCTGGAGTTCAGGCGTGGGACGCGTTGAGTGGGAAACTGATCTGGGCTAATGAGTTCAACGATGGGGAAACTAGGGACTTGGAGGTTGTGGAGTTGGAGAGCGGAAAAGAACGAACAGCCAAAGACGCGATCTTGCTTTCTGGGAGCACGGAGGGGGTGGTCCGAAGGCTGAACGGAAATACAGGCAATGTGATGTGGGAATATAGGGATGATAGGTAGGGTCGAGACTCTCAGGCGGTATAAAGAGAGAAGCTTATGATTCAGTCGTGATATACCATTTCAAGTGTCGACCTCCGCGTCTAGTATCTACTACGTTTCCCTACATCCGGCGGTACTCAAGGGGTTCAAGATCAAGGTTACGGAGTTGGATCCAGTCTCAGGAAGGCAAACGGGCCAGAACACTCTTGCCTCGGAAGGCGACGTTCTCACACCTGATGCGATCCGGTTCGTCGGCGCCAATTCTGCCTCTCCATTGATCGTGTGGACGGATAAAAGCCACAAGACTCTCAAGGTCAACCTCATAGGGTCGAGGCATGTTAGCTCTTTCAGCATCAACAATGATAGCGGCGAGGACATCGAAACAGTCACCATCCACGCACCCCACCTTTTACAATCACAGCCACACTTCCTCGCGCATTATCAAACTCTCGACTCGCACTGGGCAGAAATATACCATGTCGACCTCGCCACCGGTTCAGTTTCGAAAGCTTACAACCTCCCGAAAGTAATCGGTAGAGGAGCTTTCTCGACCAGTACGCAAGACGCCAATGTGTACTTTACTCGCGATACCGACCAGGAGACTACACTAGTCTCCTCAACATCTGATAGTGTACTTGGTAGATGGGCAGGTCGGTATAGCAGGAGCCATGTCCAGGAAACCCTCGAGGGTCCGCTTCATGCAGTTTCGGAAGTCTTACTCAAGGGTGAATCAACTTATGCTGTGAGGAGTGCTGCTGTACTACCAACAGGGGATTGGAACCTCATTCGGAACGGTGAGCCAATCTGGGTACGCTCAGAGGCTCTAGCTGGCATTGTGGCAGCTGAGTGGGCCGAATTGAGGCCAGAAAAGGACCTAGCTAAGGAACTTGAGATTGAAGGCCACGAGAACGTCTTGAGTGCGTATGTGCACAGGGTGACACGTCATCTAAAAGACCTGCAACACCTTCCAGCATGGTTAAAGGACTTACCCTCAAATATAATGGCAAGTTTCCGTGGTGAGCACGTCGACACGACAGGACTCGGGTTCCTTCCTGATAATTTCGGATTCCGCAAACTCATCATTGTTGCTACGGAAAACGGTCGCCTTATGGCTCTGCACGCTGCCGACCAAGGAAAGGTTATCTGGAACACCAAAGCTGTGGATATTCCGGCCGGAGGACGGTGGAATGTTAAAAGTATTGATATCAATCACGACCTCGCAACGATCACGGGAGATGCAGGGCAGATCTTGTATGTGAGGTACATGACAGGAGAAATCTTCCATGAACCAGAAGGGTCAGCACTTTCATTGAAGTCTTCCGTCGCAACGGTGGACAGAGCAGGCCGTAAGGTCCACATTGCAATTGACGAAGATGGCAAACCTGAGGCTCTACCAGCACAAACTTTCGAGGGCGGAACTGTGCTCGTCAGTCGAAGCCGAACCGGCGTCTTACAAGGCTGGAGTCTGGGCCAAGCCTCAAACCCAACATTGGCATGGCAATTCGCACTACCAGCGGGTCAACGAGAGGTTAGTGCTATTTCTCGGCCCCGACATGATCCAGTGGCTTCCATTGGAAAGGTGCTCGGGGATCGGTCGGTCATGTACAAATACCTCAACCCCAACCTCCTTCTCGTCACCACAGTCAACGATCCATCATCTACCGCAACTTTCTACCTCCTCGACGCCGTCTCAGGAGACATCCTATACAGCACCACCCACTCCGGCGTCGACACAAAACGCACAATCTCCTCCGCCATGTCCGAGAACTGGTTCACCTACTCGCTCTGGGCCGACACCACCTCCTCCGACACCAGCACGTCCCCGTCCTCCTCGCCTGTAAAAGGACACCAACTCATCATCGCCGAGCTCTACGAATCCCCCATCCCCAACGACCGCGGCCCGCTCCGCTCCGCCCCCAACGCCTCCAGCATCCACCCCATCACCAGCGACGACCCCACCATCCCCCGCCCGCACGTCCTCTCCCAGGCCTTCCTGATGCCCGAGGAAATCGCCACCATGGCCGTCACCTCCACCCGCCAAGGCATCACCTCGCGCTCCCTCCTCTGCACCCTCCCCGCCTCCAACGCCATCGTCGCCATCCCCCGGCCCGTCCTCGATCCTCGCCGTCCCGTCGGCCGCGACGCCTCTTCGGCCGAAGTCGAAGAGGGCCTGTTCCGCTACTCGCCCGTCATCGACTTCGATCCGAAGTGGTACGTCACGCACCGCCGCGAGGTGCAGGGGATTCGGAAGATCATCGCCAGTCCCAGTCTGTTGGAGAGTACGAGTTTGGTCTTCGCGTATGGGAACGGTGGAGATGTGTTTGGGACGAGGATCGCGCCTAGTCAGGCGTTTGATATGTTGGGGAAGGGATTTGGGAAATTGCAGTTGGTCGGTACCGTGTTGGCGTTGGGGGCGGGGGTGGCGGTTTTGGCGCCGATGGTGAGTCCTTCTTTTGCGTCCCTGGGTTGATGGAGGTTGAAGGGGTCGGATGCTAATCGCTGGTCTTTCTGTTCTGTAGGTGCGGAGGAAGCAAATTGATGCGCTGTGGAAAACGTAAATTCGCCAATCACCAACCGTAGTAGAGGGATAGATAGATAGACTTGTCGCGCAGAATAGTGTTGATACCTCGTCCATCGAAGTCAAGCGTCTGAGCCCACAACCTCATCCATAGGGTCGAACAGGGTGACTGAAAGGGCACTCACACTGAGGACATGTCCTAGCCAACCTCGGCCTGACCTTTTCAGAGCTAAGACCTGCAGTCACGCACACCATGCACGCTGTTTATGTCTCACGTAACAGTGTGCATTGCTTCCCTTCAATATCTTCTCCCTCCCTACCCCATCCATCTAAAGCGCGTTGTCTACAAGTACATCCCCTACCATGGACTCCGACCACAGCGAGAACCCTTGCCCTCATCGGTATCGCGAAATCAAGAGTTGGTAGGTTCCCTCTATCAGTTTCCCGTCCCCACCCTTCCACAACACCATCACATCCATCTCCGAACTCCGACCATCAAATCCGTAACGCATCCATCTCCGCCACCAGTCCTTCCCCCACCAAACCCCGCGGCCGCTCTCCCCCAACAACCAACCCCACGCCCTCAACAGCCCCATCCCGCTCATCAAAAGCAACACGCAGAATCTCAGCTGCAACCCACCTCGCCGTCCGCGTATGCAGCGTCGGCCCCCTCTCTCCTCGCCCCGCTTTCCCGCCCCCCTCCCCATCCATCCCCTCCTCCCCATCCCCATGCCCACCCTCACCACCGCCGTCCACGGACCCGCCAGACGACCTCACACAAGTCCTACCCCGCGCCAACGCAGCAAACACAACGAGCTGGTCCTCCATGAAGCTATCGACAGCGCCCCCCGCCTGCACCTCGCTCCACAGCGCGGCCACGATGCGCTCGACCAGAACGCCGACCGCGTCCGCGACGTCCGCTATCTTGCGATCGTACAGCCAGTCGCGCCCGAGCCGACACCCGCTGCGCGTCTCGGCGACGAGGAGCAGGTAGAGACGTTTAGCGTGGCCGGAGTCCTCGTCGACGGGAAATTCGACGGCGAGGTCTGGGTCCTTCCAACGGGCGCGCACGGCGGCCGTGAGGGCGGTGCGGATCTGTGCGCGGGTGGTGGCGGACGGGGCGAGGATGGAGGCGTGCAGGGCGACGACGGGGTCGGAGGCGGGGTGGCGGGCGAGGGAGAAGGCGGGCAGGGGAGCGCCGGGGGGGAGCGGGGTGAGGGTGAAGGATGCGGAGCCGAGTTGTGTGGGGCCGTGGGTCCAGCCGCGGCGGTGGAGGGTGAGGGTTATGGGGGGCAGGCCGATGCGGTGCAGGGTGGGGAGGAGGACTTGGGTGGTGTATTCGAGGCTAGGGCTGGCGGAGACGTTGGTGCCGCCGTGGATGGTGAGGGTTATGGGGAGGGGTTGGGGGCAA
>JAABUJ010001814.1_pt1 | contig 29163 bp, 24 predicted proteins | sample 5559131 | NCBI WGS metagenome assembly JAABUJ01 (sample SAMN10711875, study PRJNA513366) | rock metagenome | isolation source: Antarctica rocks | place: Antarctica: Victoria Land, Mt New Zealand nord | collected 2016-01-07
GGCAACTCGACCGCTTGACGGTCCTATCTGGAGACGGTATACCGTACTCCGTTTGTGCCCGCAACCAGAGGCTTTCCCTCTGCCAAACTACCCATGCCTCGTCGGTCTGAGGCGGAGCCTCGTTAGTTATCTTGCAAACCTTGGCGTCTTGCCCTTGCGTAAAACGGCCGCACCTGTAACGATGAGAGGGTAGAGCGAGCCGGACCACACGGCTATGGCTTGACCGGCGACTATCGAGAGGAGTTCACCATGAGCGGACCCACGGCCACGGACCGTACGACCACGGCCTATCGCCGTCCCACTGCCCTTATCTCGTCCCTCGTCCTGGGCCTCGCCCTCCTCCCCGCCGCAGTCGGTGGCCCCGGCGCGACGTCAAGGTCGTCCGCTTCCGCCGTGAGCGGCGCCGCGGCCACACGGGAGGCGGCCAGGAAAGCGACGGCGAGAGCCTACCCCGCCCTCCCCTTGAGCTTCGAGCCGAATCGGGGGCAGACCGACCCGCGCGTGCGCTATCTCGCCCGCGGCCACGGCTACACGCTCTTCCTTACCGCTAGCGGCGCCGTCCTCAACCTCACCCATCCCGTCGCCCCCACCTGCGCGCCAGGGTCCGTGCTTTCACACGCGGGGCGGACGTCGGCGCTCGCGAACGCCGGACGAGCCGCACAGACAGCCACGCATCGTGACCTTTCAAGGTCCGGTCCCTGCCATGACCTTTTAAGGTCAGGCCACGGTGTAGGCCCACGGCAGTCGGGGGGTGAGGGCGTCCTCCGCCTGACATTTCCCGGCGCCGCCGCCCATCCCGCCATTATCCCCCAGAGCCAACTGCCCGGCGCCGTTTCCTACCTCCACGGCCGCGATCCACGCCACTGGCAGACCGGCCTGCCTACCTACGCCCGTGTCGCCTACCGTGATGTCTACCCCGGCACGGACCTCGTCTACTACGGCCACGCCGGCCAACTCGAGTATGACTTTGTCCTCGCCCCCGGCGCCGACCCGCGCAATCTGCGCCTGCGCCTCGATAGCGGGGCACATGGGGCGGGCGCGGCGCTCAGACTAGACCGCTCCGGCGACCTGCTCGTGTCCGTGCCCGGCGGGACGCTGCGCCAGCGCGCCCCCGTCGTCTACCAGGGAGCCGGCGCGTCCCGCCGCCTCGTCGCCGCGCGCTACGCGCTGCGCGACGCCCACACCGTCGGCGTGCGCTTGGGCGCCTATGACCATCACGCCCCCCTCGTCGTCGACCCCGCCCTCAGCTATAGTACGTACCTCGGCGGCAGTGGCGCGGACTACGGCTACGGCGTTGCCGTGGATCGCAGCGGCTCCGCCTACGTCGTGGGCAACACCGACTCCACCAACTTCCCGCTCGCCAACGCCGCGCGCGGCACCGCTGGCGGCGCCTCCGACGCCTTCGTCGCCAAGCTGAACCCGGCCGGCAACGGCCTGGTCTATAGCACCTACCTCGGCGGCGGCAACGACGACTTCGGCCTGGCTATCGCCGTCGGGTCCGACGGCGCCGCCTACGTCACCGGCCAGACGGGCTCGGGCGACTTCCCCATCGCCAATGCCTTGCAGGGCAACCTCAATGGCCTGGGCGGCAACGCCTTTGTCGCCAAGCTGAACCCGGCGGGCAATGGCCTGGTTTATAGCACCTACCTCGGCGGCGGCATCTTCGACGTGGGCCAGGGCATCGCCGTCGACAGCGCCGGTGCCGCCTACGTCGTGGGTTACACCGACTCCTCTGACTTCCCGCTGGCCTCGCCCCTCCAATCAAGCTTCAACGGCTCGACCACTGCCTTCGTCAGCAAGCTCAACCCGGCCGGCAACGGGCTGGCCTACAGCACCTACCTCGGCGGCAGCGGCGACAATGACCAGGCCAACGCCATCGCCGTCGACAGCGCCGGCGCCGCCTACGTCACCGGCCAGACCAACTCGCCTAACTTCCCCACCACGGGAGGCGCGTTCCAAAGGACGTACCAGGGCACGGTCGGAACCGCCTTCGTCAGTAAGCTCAACGCGGCCGGCAACGGGCTGGCCTACAGCACCTACCTCGGCGGCTCCGACAGCGCGGGCAATGGTATCGCCGTCGACAGCGCCGGCGCCGCCTACGTCACCGGCGCCGCCAACTCCGCCAACTTCCCCACCGCCGCCCCCTTGCAAGGCGTCGCCGGCGGCGCCGGTGACGCCTTCGTCAGCAAGCTGGCGCCCGACGGCTCCGCCCTGGCGTATAGCACCTACCTCGGCGGCTCCGGCGGCGACACGGGGTACGGTATCGCCGTCGACAGCAGCGGCGACGCTGTCGTCGCCGGCCAGACCAACTCGCCTAACTTCCCCACCACCAACGCCGCGCAGGGCGCGCTGGGCGGCGCCGATGACGCCTTCGTGGCCGCTCTGGCCCCGGCCGGCAACGGCTTCGTCTACAGCACCTACCTCGGCGGCTCCGGCAGCGACATCGCGCGGGCCGTTACCGTCGACGCCGGCGGCAACGCCTACGTCACCGGCCAGACGACCTCGCCCAATCTCCCCACCGTCGCCCCCTTCCAGGGCTCCTTCAACGGCGGCTCGTACGACGCGTTCGTAGCGAAACTTGGCAATAACCCGATCCCGGCCGCCCCGCCGGCCGCGGCGCCTTCGGCCACGCCGGCCCCGCCAACCTTCACCCCGGTCCCGGCGACCGCGACCGCTACCCCCAGCGCGACGATCGCGCCGACCGTGACGATCACGTCATCCGCGACGGTCACCCCGGCCGCGACGATCACGCCGACCACCCCGCTTACCGTGCCGGCACGCGTCGTTCCACCGCCTTTGGTCGCGCCGTGCTCCAGCAGGTTTACTTTACCGCTCGCCCTGAGCGGCGGTTCACACGGCGTCGTCAGCAGCGGCGGCCTGTTGACGTTTACCGCGCGTACCAGGCCAGCGACGCGCGTCACCGCCACGTTGCAGGTCACGGCGCAACGGGCGTTCTACGTAGGCTCTGGGAAGAAACGCCACCGTGTCCTGCGCACCGTGCTGGTCTACGGGACCGCGACCGGCGGCGCGTCCAATTCCAGGGGCCTCTTCACGGGCCGCCTCCGCGTCACCTACAAGCCGGCGTCCCCGGTCCGGGCCCGCCTCAACGTCACGGGCTACCAGATCTGCGGGCGCGCCACAGGCGCCCTCACGGTCACGATTCAGCAGCGTCCGCCCGTGCTCACCACTAGCGCCCCGCGCGCCGTGCGCGTCGACCGCGTCCTCACGGTTGTCTTGCACACCGCGCGCGGGGCGCACGTCACCGCCACGCTGCAGGTCACGGTACGGCGCACGATTACCATCGGGAAGGGTAAGAAGACCGTCCACACCACGCGCACTGTCGTGCTCTACCACACCGCCGTCCACGGTATGGTCGACCGCCACGGGACGTACACCGCCCGCCTGCATGTCACCTACAAGGTAAAGAAGGCGACGGGAGCCAGCGTCATCACCACGGCCACGCTCTACGGCGTCACCGCCACGCGCACGCGCGGCGTCGCTATTCTGCCATAGTGGCGAGTGGCGAGTGGCGAGAACTCGCCACTCGTCACTCGTCATTAAATGATGAACTGCCCATCCCGCATGATCGTCCGCCCGTCTACCTCGATCGTGCAGCCCGACACGACCACGTCGACGTGCACCGGCGAGTCCCAGTCGGCCCCCGTGAATTGCGGGTAGGGGTTGCCAAACGCGACGTGCAGACCCGGCATCTTCTCGTCCTGCAATAGGTTGCCCGACAAGCCGCTCAATCCTTCCAACGTGCCGATAGCGTACTCGCCGGCGCGCCGCCCGTTGTGGGCGTCCCAGAAATGGCGGCGCAACTCCTCGGCCAACGCCGCGTCGGACGCCTCGATCGACTGCATCACGCCGCCCGCGACCACGAACGTGACGGGCTCGCGCAGCACGCCGTACTTGGCGCTGAAGTAGTCGCCCAACACGTCGGCTTTGATGACCCCGTCCAGCGTGGCCGGCGCGGTAAACGTTTCGCCCTCGGGCAGGTTGCCCCATAGACCCTGTTGATCGTAGCGCCCGTGACACGGTATCCACGTCCAATCGGGACGGAACGTCGCCGTCACATCGCTGCCCTTGGTCGAGGTGACATGGATCGTCCTGGCGTCCTTGACGATGTCGTACACCTGCATTGTGCGCGTGTAGACGCGGTCGTAGTCGGCGCACATCGCGTCGGCCATCACGTCGGGTGTGATGCCGATCATATGGCCGTGGCGCACCTTGAGCTCCTGCGCCAGGAACGGCAGCAGCGGCTGGCGCAGCCCCAACTCGCCCGGCTGCGCGGTGGCGATGTAGTAGGTCGCCGTCGGGTTAGCCGCCACGATATCCGCGCGCAACGCCTTGGGGAACGTGGTCAGCGGGCGCGGTCCGTACTGCTCCAACTCGCGCATCGTCGTGACGCCGCCGCGCTCCTCGCAGGCGTGCGCCACCAGCGCCGCCAGGTCGGCCCGCGCCGCGTCGGTGATGATGAACACACGGTCACCCGCGCGTATGTCCAGGCAGGCCGCGGCGTTGCGCGCGCCCTGCCGCAGCCGCTCCGGCGTCGCCTCCGGCCGGCCCTGTGTCGTGTGTGTCGTATCGGTCATGCTATCCCCTAAAAGTAATTAGTAGTTAGTTGCTAGTGACTGGTTGTAGGGACGGGTCTTGCGCCTGTTCGCTACTCGTCCCCCCGCGCGGCTATACGATCTCTCGCCACTCCCTGGCATCGAGCAGTATTATCCTACTCATCGGCAAAGAGGGGCCGTGCGGATAAACGGTCTTCGTCGAACGCGTTCTTGAGTTGAGGCCACGTCTCCTCGTCGTATCCAGTTTCGTCCGCTATCCATTCAGCGAACAGACGCCTCATCCTCTCAGCGCTCTCCTGAGGTGTCATTTGGACTGCTTCCTGTTGTTGCGTTTCGACATCCGTACCGGCCATGTCACTCTCCTTATCTTGCGCATCCACGGCGCCGGTCTCGCGCACAGGCTTTCCCTGGCATACTATGACGATAGCACACGTACGCTAACCGTCATCAGGAAGAGACGCGGTAACCACGATTTGCGTCAGACAACCCATCCGTACTATCATCGAGTCATGTACCGCTACAAACCGCATCGCTCTATCGCCGCGACGCTGCCCCGCGCCCTTCCCGACGCGACAGCGCTCCCACCCCCAAGAGGCCGGCCACGCGGCCGGCGCCGCTTCCTGCCCCTCGGGCTCTCCGCCGTCGTAGCCTTGGCGCTAGCGCTCGTCGCGGCCGGCGCCCTGCTGCCGCGCCAGGCCGCCGCGCCAGCCGTCGCGCCGATCCTGCCACCCCTCGACAAGGCGGTCGTGCGCACGGTCGCGGTCGGGCCTGTCCCCTTGGACATGGCTGTCGACAGCGGCGCCGGGCGCGTCTTCGTGGTCAGCCGCGGCGTGATCAGCGTCATCGACGCGGCGACGGGCAAGCTGCTGCGGACGACGACAATCATGGGCGGCGGGCTCGGCGCGGCTGTCGCCATCGACGCGCGGCGCGGGCGCGCCTTCATCGCCAGCTGCGGCATGCCCGGCCGCTTTGGCGCCCCAAGCGCCGGCACGATCAGCGTCCTCGATACGCGGAGTGGCCGCGTCGTGCGGACCATCAGGCTCCCGGCGCAAAACATCGCCCTCGACGCGGCCACGGGCCGCCTCTTCGTCACCTCCGGCAGGACGTTTCGTACCAGCCACGGCCGCCTGCTCGCGGGGCGCGTCACCACGCTCGACGAAAACGGGCGCGTGCTTGCCAGCATCCTCCCCGGACCGTTTCCGGGCGCCATCGCCGTCGACGCGGCCACGAACCACGTCTTCGTCACAATCGCCGGACCTTTTTTCAAGAGTCCCGGCGCCGCCGTCATGTTCGACGCGCGTAGCGGGCGCGCCCTGCGCACGATCCCCCTGTGGGGCGCGAACGGCGCCTATCTGAGCGCGCGTACCGGACGCGTCTTCGTCACCACGTCGTACGGGACCGTCATCATGCTCGACGCGCGCAGCGGCGGCATCATGCGCACGATCGCCGGCCGCGCCCCATTCCCGTTCAACAGCCTGACGGTGGCCATCGACGATCGCCGCGGCCGCGTCTACGTCGCCACCGGCGGGAGCGTCCTCGTGCTCGACGCCACGACCGGCCACGTCCTGCGCACGCTCCGCGTCCCAGGCGACATCGTCGCCGTGGACGCGGCCACCGGCCACGCCTTCGTCGCGGCGCAAGGCGGCCAGGTCAGCGTCCTTGATCTCTCGCGCCGATAACCGCCGGTCCTGGCCCTAAAAGGTCATGGCAGACGACGGACCTTGAAAGGTCTGTCTGAGCGCCATACACGCACGTCCCCCGCTCGCCTCGCGCGGCTGGTGGCGGCGTGACCTTTTAAGGTCCGGTCCCTGCCATGGTCCTTCAGGGCCAGGCCGCGCCCCTTACACCAGTCCCAAGCCCTCCAGCACCGCGGCCAGCGCCGCGTCGGCCGCTTCGCGCGCGGCGCGCGCCTGCCGCAGGTCGGCCAGGATCTCCGGCAGCGGGCGGTGCGTCGCGCGGTCGCCCACCTCGACGTACTGCGACGGGCTCAGGTTGTAGTCGGCCGCCCGCGCGTCCTCCAGCGTGATCACCCGGCTCAACCGTTCGCGCGTCTCCCACGCCCCGAACACCGCGGCCGCCGCCGCGACGCCCGCTGCGGTCAGCACGTTCTTGGGCTTCTCTTTTACGACGTACGCCGACGCGTTGATCAGGATGATGTGGCCCCGGCGCTCCGCCGGCTTGGCGCGATTGAGCAGCAGCACGATCCCCGGCGCCGTGGTGTTGTAGAACAGGTTCTCCGGCAGGAGGATCACGCCCTCGATCAGGTCGGCTTCCACGAAGCCCTTGCGGATCGTGCGCTCCTTATTCGAGCTCTTGCCGCCGGAGCCGCGTGAAACCGCGCCCGTATCGAGCACGATCGTCGCCCGCCCCTTGTCGCCGAGCGACGCCAGCATGTGCTGCGCCCAGCCCCAGTCGGCCGAGCCGTGCGGCGGCGCGCCGTACGTGAAGCGGTCGAACGGGTCGTTGTCGTAGAAGCTCTCGTCGTAGTTGTCCTGGTTCCACATCGGATTGGCCACGACGTAGTCGAAGCGGCGCAGCCCGGCGCCCTCACCCCAAACCCAGGGTTGCGGAAGGTGTCTCCGATGGCGAAGATGCTGTTGGTGTAGTCGTGCAGGAACATGTTCATCTTGGCGATGGCGAAGGTCGTCGGGTTGAGCTCCTGCCCGTAAAGGCGCGGCGCCTTGCCCTTCTGGTCGGGGTGGCGCGCCTCGTAGTGCGCTCGCGCCTTAATAAGCAGGCCGCCGGAGCCGCAGGCCGGATCGCAGACCGTCGTCATGGGCGCGGGGTCGAGTAGCGCGGCCATGAGGTTCCCGACCTCCTTGGGCGTGTAGAACTCGCCCGCGCTCTGACCCTGCCCCTCGGCGAACTTGCGCAGCAGGTACTCGTAGGCGCGGCCCAGGATGTCCGGCTCGGCGTTGGCGAGCCCCAGGCGGTGGCGGCTGACCACCTCGATCAGTCCGGCGAGGCGGTCGTCGTCAAGGGTGCGCTGGCCGCTCTGCCGCTCGTTGTAGTCTTTGACGTCGAGCACACCCTGCAGGTCGGGGTTGAGCCAGGCCACGGTGCGCATGGCCAGGGTCACGAACTCGCCGAGCGTCTTGTCGATCGGGTGGTTGCGCAGGGTGTCCCAGCGGTACGCGCGCGGCACGTAGAAGCGCACGATCGGCCGCCGCCCCGTCTTGAGCGCGTCGGCGTGGTCCTCCTCGACGATCGCGGCCGCGACATCAGGGTCGCCGTAGGTCTCGACGTGCGCGGCGAGCTCGTCGTCGAACACGTCGGAGAGGCGCTTGTAGAAGACCAGCGGCAGGATGAAGTCTTTGAACTTGGGCGCGTCCGTGGCCCCGCGGATAGCGCAGGCGGCGTCCCACAGCCACGTCTCCAACGTGCCGATATCCAGGCGCTCCGCAGCGCTCGGCGTCAGCGGCAACGGAGGTTGCGCGGCTACGCTCGTCCCGCGCCCGCCCCCGCCGGTCGTCCGTCCCGCCATCGTCCACCTCCCGCGCAACACGCGTTTCCTCGCACACCAGTCCCAGTATGACATCTCCGCGCGCCACGGACAAGCGCGATCATGCGTTACAAGGTCCGTGAAAAGTCCTGGGACCCGCCGACTTTTCACAGACCCTGTCATGCGTTAGACGCGCGCCGCGGGACGGCGTCCCTCTTCCACTGTCGGCGAGAAGGAATCGAGGTAGGCGCTAGGCGCTGCCCGCTCCGACGGCAGCCGCACCGTCACCGTCGTGCCCTGCCCGCGCCGGCTCGCGATGTCCAGGCTCCCGCCATGGACGGCCACGATAGCCTCGACGATGGACAGCCCCAGCCCCGTGCCCCCCGTCGCGCGGCTGCGCGCCTCGTCGGCACGATAGAAGCGCTCGCGCACGCGCGGGAGATCCTCCGGCGCGATACCCGCGCCATCGTCGCGGACCGTCAGCACGGCGCTGTCCTCCTCCGCGTGCAAGGCGAGCCCGATATGCCCGCCCGGCTCCGTGAACTTGACGGCGTTGTCGATCAGGTTGGCCACGACTTGACCCAGGCGGTCGGCGTCGCCGCGCACGAGCGCCACGGGCGTGGGCAGGTCTAGCGTGACCCGGCGGTCAGGATGCAGCAGCCGCGCGCCGGTCCACGCATCGCGCAGGATGGCCGCGAGGTCGACGCCGGTCCAGCGCAGCGCGAGTTGTCCGTTGTCGAGCCGCGCGAGCGCGAGTAAATCGTTGACCAGCCGCGTCATGCGATGCGTTTCGCCGCGCATGGCCTCGAGCGCTTCGGCCAGGTCATGCGGGTCCGACGCCGCGCCAAGAAGCAATACGTCGGCGTATCCGCCGAGCGCCGTCAACGGCGTGCGCAACTCGTGCGCGGCGTCGGCCACGAAGCGGCGCTGCGTGGCGAAAGCGTCCTCGACCGCGGCGGCCATCGCGTTGAACGAACTCGCCAGTCGCCCCACTTCGTCGTGAGCGGGAGGCACGGCCACGCGGCGCGCGTAATCCCCGGTAGCCATCGCGTTGGCGGTGGTCGCGACGCGCGTAAGCGGCCGCAACGAGCGGCGCACCAGCAGCGTCCCCAGCGCCGTCGCCAGCAGCAAGGCCAGACCCGCTCCGCCCAGCGTGAGCAGTCCCACCTCAGCGGCCGTCGTGTCGACGGACGCCAGACTCTCAGCCAGCGCCAGGACGCGTCGCGATGACGCCGTCTCCGTCGTGTGAGGGCTTCTGGGAGCAAACGCCGCGCCCGATACAGCCGGGGCGGGCGCGTCGGCGGGCGCCTTGGGTCCTTTGCCGGCGGGCAGGGCGGCCACGGCCACGAGGTAGGGGCCGCGCGCGGTCGCGGCCTGATAGGTCGCCACGGCCGCCGGGCCCTCAGCCAGCGCGCGGTCTATGTCAGGGAGATGGATGAGGCTTGGCACGGCCGGCGTCTGCTCGTTCTGGGCGGCGGCCACGATCGACGCTCGTCCCGCGGCGTCCACCAGGATGGCTGTGATGCCCGGTCCGGCGCGCAGCGAGACCGTGCCGGTTCCGGCGCGGAGAGGCTTGGCCGCGGCGCGCGCGTCGGCGAGGACCGCGGCGCGCAGGGACTCGCTCGTGTTGTTGAGCAGCAACGCGTGTACCGCGACGAATTGGAGCGCCGTCAGCGGCGCTAGGGCGAGCAGCAACACGAGCGCGTAACCCAACGCCAGCCGCCAGCGCAGCGAGAGTGCGCCGACCCAGCGGCGCGCCGGCCCCAGTGCGGGCGCCGCGCGCCTCTCCCCCTCCACGCGTGATCGTGCGCTCATCTTGTGTGCTACTCCATCTCGTTGTAGTGTAAACCACGTAGTATAAACCACAGGGAAACGGGGGACGGCGCGCCGTCCCCCGTTTGACTGATGATATGGACATCGCGGGGGCATATGGCTAAATGCTCCGCGATTGAAAGGAGGTCTAACTCCCGCTCGTCGTGCCAGGGGTCGCGGTCGTACCCGTACCACTCGTGGGCGCGGCCGGGCGCGCCGGGGCGATGAGGATGCGGCGCGCCGTCAGCACGCCGTCGCTGCCCAGCGTCCCCTCGGCGTTGATCCGCGTGCCGGCGGTGATGGAACTCAACGACGCCGGCGACGATGACGATGACGATGACGATGACGATGTTGATGTTGACGCTCCGGGCCGCCCGCCAAGCGCGTAGGTCGTGCTGCTGGTCACCAGGACCGTCGTGGTCGTCGCGGGAGTCGTGGCCGTGGTCGTCCCGGTTGTGCCCGGTGTCGTCCCCGCCGCGCCGCGTGGCCCACGCCCTCCGCGCGGCCCCATCCGTGTGACCGTCAAGCTGGCGCCATTAACGGCGCTGACGACGCCACGGACACTCGGCAATTGGATGATAATGGCCGTAGCGTTCACGCTGTTGGTCCCGCTGCTCGTCCCCTGCACGCGAATGCGGCTGCCCACCATGACGTCGGAGAACGACGCCGTACTGCCGGCCTCGGTGTACACGGTCGTCGAGCTGACCTGGACCGTCTCGGTGATCGCGCGGCCCGTCGCGGTGATCGTGCCGCCATTGACCGCCGTGACGACGAGGCCGCCGCCCTTGCCGCCAGGACCGCCCTTGCCGCCGGGACCACCCTTGCCGCCCTTGCCGCCTCTGCCATGCTTCCCGCCGGGCCCTCCGGCGCCTTTGGGGCCCCGCCCGGTCCCCGTTCTAGGTTGTGTCGTCCCGCCACGCGTCGCGCCGGGCTGTGTCGTCCCACCCTGCGAGGCGCCGGGTTGAGGCGTCACGGGCGCCCCGCCGCCGTTCGCGCGCGCCGTGGCTCCGCTCGAGGCGAAAGCGGCGCCCGTGAGGCCGGCGGCCAGTACGGTCGCGCTGGCCGCTGCTACGATAGTTCTTGTGATAGTGTGTCCCATGGTGTAATGTCTCCTGAATGATGAACGATTCTCTGCGATTGTCACGCCTACCAGGCGTGTCGTCTGTCATGTGTCGTGGTTGACGTGTCTGCCTGTTGTGCCACTGAATGCGGACTAACGCATCATGATTCTCCTTTCGCCATCTACGTCCAGTGTCGCGCGCCAACCTGAAAGACAACTGAGGAGAGACTGAAAAGTTGCTGAGAGTCGCTAACGAACGCTCCCTTGATAAATAATTACTTATTGACAAAACCGAGATCCTGCTGTTCGCGGCGCTCGAACGGCCCGAGTTGTCCCGGCGGCACTTCGAGGAGAAGGAGGTGATCCTCTTGATCGAGATCAACCGTTAAAACCTCGATGTCTTCGACGCGCGTCCTGGTTTCGATCACGGCATCAGTCTCCGCTGTCGACGGTAGAAACATTAGCCTGCATTATTCATGAACGTCTGTTGCACCATGGAGACACGGAGACACGGAGATTTTTAGCGTGTGATGGAGCCCTGCCGCACGGCGTCACAGGGACGTTTGCCCCGCTCTCTCCGTGCCTCCGTGCCTCCGTGTCTCCGTGCCTCCGTGTCTCCGTGCCTCCGTGTCTCCGTGCCTCCGTGCCTCCGTGCCTCCGTGCCTCCGTGCCTCCGTGCCTCCGTGTCTCCGTGTCTCCGTGGTGAATAAGCCAGGTTAGGGGATCAGCACGATGCGGCCACGGGCGCCGGGGCGCGCGAGGGCCTCGTGGGCGCGCGGCGCGCCGGCCAGGGGATATTCCTCACCGACGACCGGGCGGAGCGCGCCGGTCTCCAACCCCGCGTCGATGGCCGCGCCGCTACGGGTCCACTCGTCCGCGCTGCTACGGCCCAGGTCAAGGCCCACGATGGACAGATTACGCCCCATCAGCGTGGCCGGGCTGATCTCGACCGGCGTGGGACCGCCGACGCCGACGACGACGGCCCGCCCGCGCGGCGCCAGCACGCCAAGGTCCCGCCCTAAGGTGGCGTCGGCCCGCATCTCCAGGGCGATATCGACCCCCTGGCCGCCGGTCAGCGCCATGATCCGGTCGGCGAAATCGGGCGCGTCGTAGCCGAGGACGTGCCGCGCGCCCTGCTCGACGAGGAGCTGCCGGCCCCGTTCCGTCCCGCCCGTGCCGATGACGCTCAGGCCCGCCGCCCGCGCCAGTTGCACGGCGGCGAGGCCGACGCCGCCCGTCGCGCCCTGCACCAGCACCGTCTCGCCGGGCCGCGCCTGGGCCTTGTGGAAGAGGGCGGCATACGCCGTGCCGTAGGTGGCGCTGATCCCCGCGCCTTGCGCGAACGACACCGCCGCGGGGAGCGGGTGGACCTGGTCGGAGGCGCAGACGACCCGTTCCGCGTAGGCGCCGCCGCGCACGCCGGTGACATAGACCCGGTCGCCGAGCGCTACGCCCGCCACGTCGGGGCCAAGCGCCGCCACCGTCCCCGCCGCCTCCCGGCCCGGCGTGTAGGGGAGCGTGGTCTGACCCATCGGGTCATGTCCGGTCCGCGTGAGCGCGTCGACCGGGCTGACTGCAGCCGCTGCTACCTGCACGACAACCTCCCCGGCGCCGGGCTGCGGGTCCGGCGCCTCCTCCAGACGCAGGACATCGGGGCCGCCAAACGCGTGAACACGGATCGCTTTCATTGTGAACTCCTTTCCATGACTGTCAACATTCTTTCGACGTTTATCCCGCCCCTTCCGCGCGTGGGGAAAGGGACGATCGCGACGGGACGACGACGGCCTCGGTCGTGGCATGTGTCCCCGTGTGGTCCGGCCCCGCGCTATTGTCCCACGCGGGCGCGAGCAAGTCGGAGCTCTTGACCAGCAGCGCCGAGGCGACCGCGCCGACGGCCAGGATGACGGCGGCCACCTTGAGGATGTCGTCCAGCCCCAGCACGAACGACGCGCGCGCGGCCTGCTGGACCTGGTGATACAGCGGCGTTCCCGCGTAGGGGCTGGGGTGCGCCGGATCGTTGGGCAGACCGAGGCTGCCCGCGATGGTCCCGGCCTTTTGCACGCCGCCGATGATGTTCTGGCGGATGGCCGTGGTCAGGTACGGCGCCTGGAGCGCCATGATCTTAGCGTGGATGTAGCCGTTGTAGCGGCTGGTCAGCACCGCGCCCAGGAAGGCGATGCCGAATGCGATGCCAACCTGGCGACACACGTTGCTCACTGCCGAGGCCATGCCCGCCCGCGCGTGGCCGACCGTGCCCACGGCCACCGTCGAGATGGGCGGGTTGACCAGACCGCTGCCCAGGCCCGCCAGCACGAAGGCCGGTATGAGGTAGACCCAATCGCCCTGGTGGTCGCTAGGTGAGATGCGCGTCATCCACAGTACGGCGCCGGTGAGGATGACCATGCCCGCGACGAGCAGCGGCCGAGGCCCGATGCGGTCGGTCAGCGCGCCCGAGAGCGGCGCGCCGACGAGGTTGGGCACGCTCAAGGGCAGGAAGCGCAGGCCGGTGGCCAGCGCCGCGAAGGCCAGGAAGTTCTGAAAGTACAGCGCCAGGAAAAAGAAGAGCGAATACAGCCCGGCGGCAAGGGTGAAGCCGGCGATCGCCGCGCCCGTATAGCTGGCGTTCGTGAAGAGACGCGGATCGACCATCGGGTTCTTGATGCGCAGCTCGCCGACAACGAAGACGACCAGCGCCACCGCCGCGATACCAAAAAGCGTCAGGATATACGGCGAGGTCCAGCCCTTATCCTGGTCGCCGCCCTGGATCAGCGCCAGCACCAGGCAGAACACGCCGGCCGCGCTGGTGACGAGGCCGAACACGTCGACGGCGCGCGGCGCGCGCTCGTCGCGCGACTCGCGCACTGCCCAGGCTGTGAGCAGGATACCGGCGACGCCGATGGGCACGTTGAGGTAGAAGATGGACTGCCAGTTGACCTGCTGCACCAGCACGCCGCCGACGACGGGACCGATGGCCGTGGCCAGGCCGGCCACACCGCCCCAGATGCCGATGGCCGTGCCGCGCTGCTTGCCCTGGAAGGTGGCCGAGATGATGGCCAGCGAGAGCGGCAGCATGATCGACCCGCCCACGCCCTGGATGGCGCGCGCCGCCAACAGGAGGGTGATGTGCGAGAGACCGCCGATGGTGATGTCCGCCGACAGCGCACAGAGCAGCGAACCAAGCATGAAGACGCCCAGCCCGGTCATGAAGACGCGCTTTCGTCCGAAGATATCGCCCAGGCGGCCGGCCGTGACCAGGAAGACGGCCAGGGCGATGGCATAGGCGTTGAGAACCCATTGCAGGTCGGCAAACGAGGCGCTCAGATCGCGCTGGATCGTGGGCAGCGCCACGTTGACGACGGTGACGTCGAGCAGGGTCATGAACAGGCCGAAACAGGTCGCGGCCAGGGCAAACCACTTCCGGATGTCAGGCGTCGTGTGTCCGCCTGCGTTGGACGGAATGGCAGGAGCTGTTGTTGTGGATGGTGTCGCCATGGGATGTTCTCCTTTGAGTACGGCATCTGTCCCGCTGGGGCCTCGATGGGAGCGCGTCAGGAACCGGGCTGCTGGAGCGGCGCGCTGTTCTCGCCGGAGAGGCGCGCGATCTCGGCGTCGATCCACTGCAGATCGGCCTGCGCGACATGGAGGCGATGCTCGAGCGTGCGCAGGATGTACGGCCGTTCGGCCTCCGGGATCGCCGGCTCCAGCGTGATATGCCGGCGGCTCGTCTGCATATAGTCGTGGATGAATTGGACGTAGCCGCGATAGTGCCTCACGATCGCCAGCCGCTGCTCCTGATCCACATGGTGGAAGTTGCTCATCTTGATGGTGAACAGGACGGGATAGTCGGCGTCATACGCGCCGGGCTCCACCATCAGCGCATAGAACCGCGCCACCCCGGCGTCGGTGATGCGATACAGCTTGCGCTCGCGCCCGCCACCGCCGGACTCCTCGCGCGCGATAAAACCGCCCTGTTCTAGCCGCCGGATGAGCGGATAGAGGGCGCCCCAGCTCATCTGCCGAACCGGCCCGATCACCTTGGTGATAATGGAATGCAGCCTATAGCCATGGAGCGGCTTATCCATCAACTCCCCGAGCACAAACAACTCATACACAACGTACCCCTATCACATCGATATATCCCTTTGCTATATCAATAGAGTATATCAAGCTGATATGTTTGTCAAGAGGAGAAATATCGCGCCGGGCTGACGTAGGGGTACAATCACAGGACCACAGGGAACCGTAGTGTCCTCAAAAATGGGCCACATAATTTGACACTCCACACGGCTAAAGCCGTGGGATTCTTGGCTCATCCAGCAGCCTTGTCCAGTTGGGTTACCCCAAGCGGATAGAGGGCAGACTGTCCCCAAGCGTTCCTTTCGGCGTGCCCCGCCGTAGTTTCTTCCAGGCGCCTCAATCCCAGCGCCAGGATGTTGCGTGCCGCGTTGTGGTCGCGGTCGAGCACGGTTTTGCAGCGCGGGCACACATGCGTCCGCTCGCTCAACGCTTTCTTGACGCGCTCCCCGCAGTCCGCACAATCTTGAGTCGTGTACGCGGGCGGCACGGCCACGACCACCTTGCCGTAGACATGGGCCAGGTAGTCCAGCCATGACACGAACGCCCGCCAGCCCGCATCGCTGATGCTCTTGGCTACATGGCGATTCTTGACCATATTCCGCACCGTCAGGTCTTCGTAGGCGATCACGTCGTTGGACATGATGAGCGCCCGCGCCGTCTTCACGGCGAAGTCTTTACGCTGCCTACGCACCTTGAGATGCTTGCGGGCCAACCGTCCCCGTGCCTTTGCCCGATTAGCCGACCCCTTCACCTTGGACGATACGCGCCGTTGCAGGCGTTTCAGCGCCCGTTCTGACCGCCGCAGGTGGCGCGGGTTCTCCACGGTCGCGCCCTCGGAGTCGGTGTAGAAGTGGGCCAAGCCCAGATCGATGCCCACGTTACGGCCAGTCGCTTCGACGGACACGCGCCGGTCGGCGTCGAGGCAGAACTGGCTATAGTAGCCATCGGCCTTCTTGACCACGCGCACGCGCTTGATCTGGTCAAGCGCGTAGCCCAAGAGGTCGCGTGTGCCCTTGAGCTTGAACGTGCCCGCTTTGAAGCCATCCATGAACGTGATCGCCTGCCGTGCCTCGTCCAGTTTCCAGCCGGTCTGCTTGTACTCGATAGATCGGCCATCTTTCTGGAACTGGGGATAGCCTTTCTTGCCGGGCTTCTTCTCGCGGCAATTCTTGTAGAAACGCAAGACAGCCGCGCCCGCACGCTCGGCGGCGGCTTGCCGCGCCTGCGAGTTGAGCTTGCCGACGAAGTCGTACTCCTTGGCGAGGACCGCGCAGTATTTGTTCAAGTCGTAGGGTTTCACGCCGCGTTCGTCGCGCCACTTGCGCACACACTTGTTCCTGATGAACTGCGTGGTACGGATGGCCTCATCGAACGCGGTGTACTGGCTGGCAGCCCCCGCAAGCTTGAACTCTAGCACGATCATACCCTGAGTATATCATCTTTAGACGCTAAAATGCGTCTAAAGATCACGATACGGACAGTCCCGACGCGCTGACGCGCGTGAAGGACGCCGATTCATCCCACGGCTAAAGCGGTGGGTTTCTCGTCGGGATTCTATAATATAATGAGGAAAGGCCCTTCCGATTGGCGCTTGTATCAATTGATCCCAAAATACAGGAGGCCCACAGTGCAGGAATCAGTATCTCCCCCCGAGGACAGCTTTCCCGGTGGGACGCCCGACGAGCGGGAGTTGTTCTTGCGGTGGCTGCGCTACCTCCGGAGGGCGGTCGTGCGCAAGGTCGCGGGGTTGAGCGACGAGGACGCGCGGTGGACGCCCGACGGCGCCCTCATCTCTCTGCTCGGCATCGTCAACCACCTCACCCACGTCGAGTGGCGGTGGATCGACGGCGGGATACGCGGCCAGGAGGTCAGCCGGAGCGAGGAGGAGTTCAGACCGGGGCCTGAGCTGACCGTGGAGGCCGCCCTGGCCGCCTATCGAGAGCGGGCGGCCGCGACGGATGCCGCCGTCAGAGCGCTGCCCTCCCTGACCGAGCTCTGCCGGTGGGGCGAACAGACCGACCTCCGCTGGGTGCTCCTCCACTTGATCAACGAGACGGCACGCCACGCCGGACACGCCGACGCGACACGCGAGCTGCTCGACGGCGCCACTGGAGAGTGACCATGCCCGGCCAGGCGCCGACCATGTCCCGCGGGGCGCGCTGTGCGCGTATCGGAGAAAGCACATGAGACACACGACGTATATTGCCTTGCTGCGCGGGATTAATGTTGGCGGGCATAGCGTGAAGATGGATCGCCTACGGGGACTGTTTGGCGAGTTGGGGTTTGATCATGTGCGATCCTATATCCAAACAGGGAATGTGTTCTTCGAGAGCAGTGAAACGGATAAGCGAGCACTGCGGACGACGATTGAACGCCACCTGCGGACGGCTCTGGGGTATGAGGTCGCAACCTGCGTGCGGACGGTCGACGACGTGGAAGGGCTTTTCACCCGCGATCCCTTCGGAGGGATACCCGTGACACCGGAGATACGCCGTGCGGTGACATTCCTGGCCGAACCCGCCACCGTCCCGCTCCCTGTGCCCTATCTGACGCCGAATGGCGCGTTCGAGTTGATCGGGATGACCCCAACCGAGTTGTTCGTCGTGTGGCGCCTGCAAGACGGCAGGCCGGGCAATTCCTACAGTCTGCTTGAGAAACGAGTCCCGGTCCCAGCCACGACCAGGTTTTGGCATACCACGGCGAAAATCCTGGCGGCAGCCAAGGATAGTCGACGCTGAACACAGCACTTTATTCCACCCTCTACCTACCCTATACTAAGGAGAGAGCGGCCATGAGACTTACGGTGTTCGGCGCGTCGGGCGGGACCGGGCAGCAGGTGGTGCGGCAAGCGCTGGAGCGTGGCCATGAGGTGAGCGCCGTCGTCCGGCGGCCTGCCGCTGTCACCCTGACCCATGAGCGCTTGCGCGTCCTGCGGGGTGACGTCCTGGACGCGGATTCCCTCGCGGGCACGATGGAGGGCGCGCAGGCCGCCCTATCGGCGCTGGGCGCCGGCACGCAACGCGCGCCGACGACTCTCTATTCCGCGGGGACGTCCCATATCATCGCGGCCATGCGCGCCGCGGGGGTGTCGCGATTGGTGGGTCTGTCCACCGTGGTCGCCGGACCGTGGGGCGACGCCAGCCCCTTGGAACGCCGCCTCCTGTACCCCCTCTTGCAGCGCTTCTTCGGCGCCAGCTACGACGATATGCGCCGCATGGAAGACATCGTGGCCCACAGTGACATCGACTGGACCATCTTCAGGCCGCCGCAGCTCACCAACGCCGCAGCCATGGGCGCGTATCGGGCGTCGACGGCGGGGCCCGTGCGGCGGGCGCGCGTCATCACCCGTGGCGACCTGGCGCGCGCCATGATAGACGCGGTCGCGGACGACAGTCTGGTCGGACGCGCCGTCACGATCGCCAATTGACGCTCCAGTGACACCGGCGATTCTATTCCCGCGCCCGCAAGACGAGCTTGCCCCGTACGGCGCGGGCCTCGATGCGGCGGTGCGCCTCGGCCGCCTGGTCGAGCGGCAGGACATCCGTCACGTCCACACGCACCGCGCCGCGCGCCACCAGACGCAGCGCCTCCTCACCGGCGGCACGCACGCGCCCAGGGGACCGCGCGCTGAGCAGCGCCAGGTTGAAGCCGAGTACGCCCCTCCCGCTGAACCACAGGTCGTTCGCCGAGACCGTCACGTCGTCGGCGTTGCTCGCATTGCCCATCGCCACCAGGCGGCCCAGCGTGGCGAGGCTGCGCGTCGGCGCCTCCCCGCCGACCGGGTCGACGACGACATCGACCCCGGCGCCGCCGGTCGCGTCGGGGAGCGCGTCGGCGAAGCCGTCGTTGAGCAGCACGGTGTCGTAGCCCAAGGCTTTGGCGGCGTCCACCTTATCCGGGCTCCCCACCGTGCCAATCACCTGGCCCGCCCCCAAGGCGCGGGCCATCTGGCCGAGCACGCTGCCGGCGCCGCCGGTCGCCCCGTGGATCAGCACGCGCTCACCCTTTTGCAGGCGGGCGACCGTGGACAGGACCAACAGGGCCGTCGTCGTGTTGGAGGGGAACGCCGCCGCCGCGGCCAGGTCCAGGTCGGGAGCGAGCGTATCCAGCGGGAAGACAAGCGGCGCCGCGACGCGGACAACCTCGGCGTAGCCGCCGCTGTCCACGGTCGTCAGCGCGGCGACGGGCTGGCCGGCGCGCAGCCCCGTGACGCCCGATCCCAGGGCGCGGATGTGGCCGGCGACTTCGATGCCGGGGGTGAACGGTAGCGGGACGTCGACGTCGCTGCGGCGGTACAAGACCTCGGCGTGATTCACACCGGCGTAGGCCACGTCGACGGTGGCCTCGCCCGGCCCCGGCTCGGGCTCCGGCAAGTCACGGACCTCCAGGACCTCGGGGCCGCCGAAGCGGGGGATGACAACAGCGCGCATGACGGTTTCCTTGTGAGCGTTACGCGATTTCCTTCGTCAGCGTCGCCAGGAACTCGCGGTTGCTGTTGGTCTTGGACATACGCGTAAGCAGGATTTCCGTGCCCTGGTTCGGGTTGTCCAGTGCGCCCAGCATGCGCCGCATCAGGTAGACGCGGTTGATCATCGCGTCGTCCATCAAAAGTTCCTCGTGGCGGGTGCCCGAGCGCGGGATATTGATGGCGGGGAAGATACGCTTCTCGGCCAGGGCGCGCTCTAGGTGCAACTCCATGTTGCCGGTGCCCTTGAACTCCTCGTAGATCAGTTCGTCCATGCGGCTGCCGGTGTCGATGAGACACGTCGCCAGGATAGTGAGCGAGCCGCCAAACTCGATGTTGCGCGCCGCGCCGATAAAGCGCTTGGGCGGATACAACGCCGCTGGATCGACGCCGCCCGACAGCGTGCGGCCCGACGACGGGACAGCCAGGTTGTAGGCGCGGGTCAGTCGTGTAATCGAATCGAGCAGGATCACCACGTCCTTGCCGCCCTCGACGAGACGCTTGGCCCGATCCAGAGCCATCTCGGCCACGCGTACATGGTGCTCCACCGGCTCGTCGAAGGTGGCGCTCACCATCTCGGCGCCTTTGACGGAGCGCTCCAGGTCGGTCACCTCTTCAGGGCGCTCACCGATCAGCACCAGCATGAGATGCACGTCGGGGTGGTTCTGCTGGATGCCGGTGGCGATGTGCTTGAGCATCATCGTCTTGCCGGCCTTGGGCGGGGCCACGATCAAGCCGCGCTGGCCCTTGCCAATCGGCGCGACCAGGTCGACCAGGCGCGTGGGCAGAATCTCTTTCTTGGTTTCGAGGGCCAACTGCTGGTTGGGGTAAATCGGCACGAGTTTGTCGAAGTTGGGGCGGCGCTTCGCCACCTCGGGGTCGAGCCCGTTGACGGCCTCGACGCGCAACAAGCCATGGTATTTCTCAGTGTCCTTGGGCGTGCGCACTTGCCCTGACACCATATCGCCCGTGCGCAACCCGAAACGACGGATCTGCGAGAGCGACACGTAGACATCGTCGGGACCGGGCAGGAAGCGCGCGCGACGCAGGAAGCCGAAGCCCTCGTCGACGATATCGAGCACGCCAACGCGGAAGATATTGCCCTGCTGCTCGGCTTGCGCCTCCATCACGCGGAAGATAATCTCGGATTTCTTGAGGCCGGTGAGCCCCGTCAACTCGAGCGCCTTAGCTATATCGCGCAGCTCGGTCAGCGTCTTGCTCTCGAGTTCGGAGAGCGCCGGACCACGGCTGGCCTCGCGCTCGCGTTCGCGTTCACGACGGTCGAAAAAGGGCCGGCGGCCACCGCGATCGCGCTCGCCGCTGCGCTCGCCGCTGCGATCGCCGGAACCGTTCATAGTCGAATGCGGCGCCGCGCCGTTGGAACTATGGGCGCCGTTGGCGAAGCCGTTCGTGGTAGCGGCCGGCGCGGTGAGCGGTGACGTCGTCGTCTGGCCGTCGGACACATAGTCATCGACGGCGCGGCCATTGCCATTGTCATGACCATTACCGCGCGGCTCATGAGCGACGATTAGCTCGTCGGGCTCGATAACGGCGGTGGCCTGTGGGGAGAGGGTTCCCTCGTCGGTGAGGGGAATACGGGGGGTACGGGGTCGTCGGGTACGTGGCATCTATCTAACTCTTTTTACCTATTGCTATTTGAGTGAACGCGGTGTCGCACGGGTGCGATCGCGCCACACCTGTTGGTCGTAGGGCGTACCGGCGTACGCCATCAGGCGCTCCCAGCGGTGTTGCGCCTCGATCCAGCGGGCCGTGCCCGAGCGGGATCGCATCATGAGGGAGTGGGTGCGTGCGCCACGTCCGAAATACTGGACGCCGCGCAGTAGCTCGCCATTGGTGACACCCGTGGCGGCGAAGAAGACGTTGTCGCTCTGGCATAGGTCATCGATCGTCAGGACACGCCCGAACTCCGCCGGGTCCAATCCGCTGGCAATCGCCTTCTGTTTCTCGTCCTCGTTGCGTGGCCACAAACGGCACTGCATGTCGCCGTCGCAGCACTTCAAGGCGCAGGCGGCGAGGACGGCCTCGGGCGCGCCCCCGATGCCCATTAGCATATCGACGCCGGTGTGCTCCTCCATCGCCGCCATCAACGCGCCCGCGACATCCCCATCGGAGATCAACTTCAGGCGCGCGCCGGCCTCACGGATGCGGCGGATCAGGTCCGTGTGGCGGGGCCGATCCAGGATGATCACGGTGAGGTCGGACACATCGCAGTCTTTCGCCGCCGCCAGCGCCCGCAAATTCTCCTCAGGGGGGGCCTCGATGGAGATACGCCCGCGGCCAACCGCGCCGACCGCGACCTTGTCCATATACATAATGTGCGGCGGATAGTACATCGAGCCGCGCTCGGCCAGCGCGACGACGGTGAGAGCGTTTGGCAGCCCCTTCGCCAGCACCGTCGTGCCGTCGATCGGATCAACCGCCACATCCGTGCGCGGCGGTTGGCCGTTGCCGATAGACTCGCCGATATAGAGCATCGGCGCTTCATCCTTCTCCCCTTCGCCGATGACCACGACGCCGTCCATATCGACACTGTCGAGCGCGAAGCGCATCGCGTCGACGGCGGCCTGATCGGCCGCCTCTTTGTCTCCTTTACCCATCCATCGCCCGGCGGCCAGGGCGGCCGCCTCGGTCACACGCACCAATTCCAGGCCAAGGTTGCGGTCCAGGTGCTCGGTCATCTACAGGGGTATCCTTCCTGCCACAACGGGTCGCGTCGCCGAATAAAGTTGTCCGGCGGCGCGTGCTGCGCGAGGTCTGTGCTTGTCGGGACTTCAGCCTTATATGTATCCACAAGCGTGAGGGGAACGCGGAAACGGCCTACATTTGCACAGCGTTACAGGCCGGGAGGCACTGGCCCGACACCGCATCACCGCACTAAACGAGGAACGCGCATACGCGGGTAGGGGATGGCGCGTGGGAGAATCGCGGAGACAGCCCCCAACCGGCGAGGATAATAAGAGATGGATGGTTAGTAGCCAGTGACGCGACATATACGCGCACCGCGTCACGGTGTGAGGAGAACCACCTACACATAGTATAGGAACTTCGGTCAACCTTGTCAAGGGTTTCGTTGGGGCGTACTGAGGTGAGGTATGCTGGGGCGTGATACGTCCATTTTAAGGTACATCCCTGGTCTCCTATCCAAACATGCGCTTGAAGCCCAGTCCCTTCTTGGCGCGGCGCTGGAAGGCTTCGTCGACGAGGAAGGCGATGTCGTCGGGCCGCATGATGCGCTGGAACGGGCCGAACGCGCCATTGGCGAACTCCACGCCGCCAACGGCGACGAACTCCTCCAGTTCGGTGACGGTAACTGCTTCGGCCAACCCCTGGTCCAGGCGGTGGCCGAGCGCGCGCAGGAAGTCCTCGTACCCCGACGGCAGGAGCGGGGAGGACGGCCGCCGCGGGTCGCCCTTGCCGCGCGCCGCGTAGGCGTTGGCGACGACTTGCGCGAAGTCGCGGTCGGGGAACTCCAGCGCCTCCGGCACGCGGCTGTTGCCAGGCGGGAGGGCGCGGACGAGGAAGCCGCCGCCAATCTCCATCAGGTTGACAGCGCGATACTCGTAGAGGTCCAGCTGACGCCCGATGACGCGCAGGCGATTCTCGTACGTGGGGCGGAGCAATTCGTCCGGGATCGCGCCGTCGGTCGCCGGCGCGATCATCGCCTCCGTGGTGGGGAGGTTATGCATGCGCTGCCGGACGATCTGGGCCACGGCCTCGATATAATCGCTCTTCTTAGGGATGTAGTCGACGACGCCGGCGCGGAAGGCGGCGACGGCGACGCCCTCGGACTTGGCGTTGGACATCATGATGACCGGGAGGTCGGGCTTGCGCTGATGGATGCGCACGAGTGTCTCCAGCCCGTCGATGCCGGGTAGCTGGTAGTCGAGCAGGCATAGGTCGCATGGGTGCGCTCCCACCCACAGCACGGCCGCCTCGCCGCTCGGTGCGTGGATGGGACGCGGCAGATCGAGGTGTTCCATGGCGCGCGCGATGCGCTGCGCCTGGTCTTTGTTGTCTTCGACGAGCAGCACGACGGAGTCCCGGGTCACAGGTTCTCTCCTTCCCACATGGGTTGCACGGGCCGCAGGGGCGCGCGCTTCATGGCCGACCAGTAGAGCAGTGTGTTGCCCAGCACAGCGCGCAGGTCATGCATGAGGCTCGGCTTGCTGATGTAGCCGCTCGCGCCGAGCTCGTAGGCGCACGCGATGTCGGACGACAACTCCGACGAGGTGAGCATGACCACGGGGAGCCGCCGAAGCGACGCGTCCTCCTTGATCCGAGCCAGCACGTCGAGCCCTGAGAGCCCCGGCATATTGATGTCGAGCAGCACGAGATCGGGCGACGCGCCCTCCGCCGAGTGCAGCAGCGCCAGCGCCTCCGTCCCATCGCTCGCCGTCTGTATCTCCGCCGTTTTGTCCGATTCCTTGATCGCCCGCGTGATGAGCACGGCGTGGTCCGGGTCGTCGTCCACGAACAGGACGCGCAGCGCCGGAGTGTAGGTTACCATAATATCTCTCCCCTCTTAATGCGCCGTCAGCTGACGGCTGGCGGCTTTTGGCAGCGTAAAGTGGAACGCTGTTCCCATCCCCTCCTCCGACTCTATCCACACGCGGCCACCGTGGGTCTCGATGATGCGGGCGACGATGGCTAACCCCACGCCTGTCCCCGTGGGGTTGAGCGTCTTGCCGGCCGGAAGCCGCTGAAAGATCTGCAGCACCTTGTCATGGAATGCGGTCGGGATGCCCGCGCCATTGTCGCGCACCTCAATCTCCCAGGCCCCGCCCGCGTTACGGGCCGTGACGCGCACCAGCGGTACGCGCTCTTTCGGCGTGTACATGACCGCATTGTCGATCAAGTTCGTGAAAACCTGGACCAAACGCTTGCTACACGCATAGACGACCGGTAGCGACGGCGCGACCTCGACACGCGCGCCACGAACGGTGAGCGTGTGGTGAAGTTGCTCCGTCACGTCCTGGATCACCGCGCTGAGGTCGACCGGGCCGTACTCGTCGTCGACGCGGCCGATCCGCGAGAGTTCGAGCAGGTCGGCCAGCAACGCCTGCATCTTGTCGGCGTTGGCGACGATACGCTCGAGGTAGCGGCGACCGTCCGCCCCCAACACCGCGCTATAATCCTCGATCAGGATGCCGGCCATACCCTGCACCGAAACGAGCGGCGCTTTAAGGTCGTGCGAGACGGTATAGATAAACGTTTCTTGCTCACGCGTCTTGGCGTTGAGGCGATCCTCGATGCGCTTGCGCTCAATCGCGTACCGCAATGAGCGCACGAGTAGGTCGCTCTCGACACGACCCTTGACGAGGTAATCCTGCGCTCCCTCGCGCACCCCACGGATCGCCTGCGTCTCGTCTTGATTGCCGCTCATAATGACGATCGGCACGCGCGGCGCCGCCGCGTGCAGGTGGGTGACGATCTCGATGCCGTGGGCGTCGGGGAGCGATAAATCGAGCAAAACCACGTCAAACGCGGTGTCCGCGACCTGTTCCAGCGCTTTGGCGAGCCGATCGACGTGCGTCACCGTGAAGCGCGCGCCCTCGCTCGCCCCCTCGGCAAGCATATCGCGAACAAGGTAGGCGTCGGCAGGGTTGTCCTCGACCAACAGCACCGCCAGCGGCGCCAGCCCTGACGCCACCTCGGGCTCCGTGTCCAGGGCATCGCGCTCTCCATCCATAGTCATGGTGTACCCTTGACGCACAACTATGCCCCCGCCCGCGCCCAGCGGGCCACGGTCGCGTACAGGGCCGCCAGCTCGAACGGTTTGGCTAGCCAGTCATTGCCGGGCAGCAGCGCGGCAGCGGCGCGCAGCCCCACCTGCCCCGACATCACCACAATGGGGATGGCGGCAGTGGCCGGGTCGTCGCGCAGGCGCCGGCTGAGCGCCGCGCCGTCGAGCCCCGGCATGTTCAGGTCCAGCAACACCAGGTCCGGCCGCCGCTCGTGGGCCACACGCAGCGCCTCCTGGCCCACGGCCGCGAGCACGCCGTACCCCGCGTCCTCCAGCGCCGCGCGCACAAGGTCGACGATGCCGGGGTCGTCGTCGATCACCAGCACGGTGCGCCGCCCAGCGTCCCCGCCGGGCGGCGCCGTGTCGATCCGCGGCGGCGCCAGAGGGCGGCGCGCCACCGCCAACCAGAATTCCTCGATCATCCCCATGACACGGAAAAACTGATCCAGGTCGGGCGATTTGCTGACATAGCAGTTGGCGTGCAAATCGTAGCTCGTCGCGATATCCGCCTCGGCCTCTGAGGTCGAGAGCACGACCACAGGGATGCGGCGCAGCGACGGATCGGCCTTGACCGCAGCGAGGACCGCGCGGCCGTCCAGGCGCGGCAGGTTCAGGTCAAGCAGCACCAGATCCGGCCGTGGCGCGGCGGCGTAGCGTCCTTCACGGCGCAGGAAGGCCAGCGCCTCCTCCCCGTCCGGCGTCACCGAGAGGTGCAGGGGCACCGTTCCCTCCCTCAGCGCTTCCTCGGTCAGGCGCACGTCGGCGGGGTTGTCCTCGACCAGCAGCACCTCCATAGCAGTCTGTGTCATGCCGCGTCGTCCTCTCTCTCGTCTTTGTCGTTCGTCGCGTCGCGATCCTCGCGTGCGGGTAGGGTGAACAGGAAGGCGGCGCCCTGGCCGGGCGCTGACTCGACCCAGATGCGGCCGCCGTGGCGCTCCACGATGCGCTGGCACACGGCGAGCCCGATGCCCGTGCCCTCGTACTCCGTGCGGGTGTGCAAGCGCCCGAACATCTGGAAGATGCGCCCCGCGTGCGCGGGGGCGATCCCGATGCCGTTGTCCGTCACGCGCACGAGCCAGCGGTCGTCCTGCCGCTCCGCCTCCACCCGCACGCGGGGCGGCGTGTCGGGCCGCGTGAACTTGAGGGCGTTGCCGATCAGGTTCTGGAACAGCTGGCCGAGTTGGGCCGCGTCGCCGTGCACCGCCGGCAGCGCGTCGTAGACGACCCGCGCGCCGCTCTCCGCGACGCGCGCCTCCAGGTTGGCGACGGCGGCAGCGACGAGGGCGCCGCAGTCGGTTGGGCCGAACGCCCCGCCGTGCGTGCCCACACGTGAGTAGGCGAGCACGGCTTTGATCAGGGCCGACATGCGCTGGGCACCGTCGGTGGCGAACCCGATGAACTCGTCAGCGTCCTCGCCGAGCTTGCCCTGATAGCGGCGCTGGAGCAGCGTAAGGTAACTCGTGATCGTGCGCAGGGGCTCCTGTAGGTCGTGCGAGGCAACGTAGGCGAACTGTTGAAGGTCGGCGTTGCTGCGCTCCAACTCGGCCTCCATGCGTTTGCGCGCGGTGATGTCGTGCATGGCCACCACCGCCCCGATCATGCGCCCCGCGGGGTCGCGGATAGCCTGCCCGCTGGCGAGGAGCGTGCGCGGCGCGGCCCCCGTCGGGACGATCACCATCTCCGCATCCCGGACCTGCTCGCCGCGCAAGGCGCGGAACAGCGGGATCTCCTCCGGGCGCAGCGGCGTGCGCCCGTCCGGCCCGTATAGATTGTAGTGGTCCGCCCACTGCTCCGGGGGCAGCGGCTCCTCCGGCAGCCCGTGCAAGGCCCGCGTCGTTCGATTGAAGAGTGTCAGGGCGCCCTCGGCGTCGCAGGCGACGATGCCGGCCTGCACATGGTCGAGCACGGCGTCGCGGAAGCTCCGCTCCGCGGCCAGCGCCTCCTCGGCTCGCACGCGATCGGTCACGTCCACGCACACGCCGATCACGCCCGTCACGCCGCCCCGCGCGTCGCGCAGCGGGGTCGCGCGGGCGTCGAAGGTCCGCTCCCCCGCCCGACGGAGGAAAGAGACCTCCTCGCCGACGAGGGCGCGGCCCAGGTGCTCCAGGATCTCCGGGTGCGCGGCGTGGACGTCTCGATAGGGCCGGCCGACCACCTGGCCCGGCGCGACCCCCACCGTAGCGAGGCCGGCGCCGTCGGAGAGGGTGAAGACGCCGTCCGCGTCCAGGGCGAAGAGGATGATGGGGAGGTGCGTGATCAGGGTGCGCAACCGCTCCTCGCTTGTGCGCAGACGCTCCTCCGCCTCCGCGCGCGCGGTCACGTCGCGGCTGGTCACGATGACGCCGCGCACGGCCGGGTCGGCGAGCCGGTTGGTGGCGACGCACTCCAGGGTGCGCCAGGAGCCGTCGGCGTGGCGGTGGCGGCAGGTCAGTGTCATAGAGGGCCGGCCCTCCATGACGCAGGCGGCCAGGGCGGCGTGGACATGGGCGCGGTCGTCGGGGTGGATCGCGGCAAGAGGGCCGCCGGCGCCCTGGTGCAGGTCCTCGATAGGCGCGCCCAGGATCCGCGCGTAGGAGGGGCTGCCATAAAGCGCGGCGCCGTCGGGGGCGAGGACGCACACGAGATCGCTACCGTGCTCCGCGAGAGCGCGGAAGCGCGCCTCCGACGCGGCGAGTTCGTCGGAGCGGGCCTGCAATTGTCGCCGCATCGCATCCATCTCCGCGCCCAGGCGAACAAACTCGCGGGCGCCCACGACGGCGACGGGTTGCGTGAGGTCGCCGTGGCCAATGGCATGCGCCGCGTGGCGCAGGGCCGCGAGCGGGCGCGTAACCGCGCGGGTAGCCTGCCAGCCTAGCAGCAGCCCCAGGCCGATCGCGCTGGCGAAGAGCGCGGCGAACAGCTGGTCGATCGTGACACTCGTCGCCACGCTCACGCGCAGGTCCTTCTGGCGGGCGGCGTCGAGATGGGCGATGACGCGGTCTGTGGCGGCGCGGTAGCGGTCGAAGAGGGCCTTGCCGTGGTCTTGCTGGGCGACGATGGCGGCCGCGCCGCGCGGGGCCGACGAGGGATGGGCGAGGACGTCCGTCGCCCAGCGGCCCCAGGCGTCCCCGGCGCGCCGCTCCACGCGCACCAAGGGCAGCGCGGCGGGCTCGGCGGCCATGAGCAGATCCTGCCGGTGGCGCAGCGAGGGGAGCGCGCGCCGGGCAGCGTCGTAGGGCTGGAGGAAGCGCGGCCGGCCGGTCAGCAGGTAGCCGCGCAGGCCGGTCTCCTCGTCGTCGCGCAGCTTGGCTCCTTGCAACACCGCGCCGGAGAGGGCGTCGATGGTGTTGACGGTATGGGCGTAGCTGGCGCGGAGCCGATCGGCGCTGACGGCGGCGCAGAGCCAGGTCAGCCCGAGCAGGGCGACCACGGCGAGAGTGCTCGCGGACAGGCGGACGACGATGCTACGGCTACGCCTCATCGGGCCGCGCTCCTGGCGAGAGGGAAAGGCGTCGGGCGTACGCGGCGCCATCGGCCGGCCGGAATCGGACGTGACCACCCGGCGCCCCGGCCACCGGCCTGATCGCGCCGCGCGCGATAGCCCACAGAAAGGTGCGCTTCTCCAACCCCAAGAGCGCGACAATCTGACCCGAAGACAGATGTATGGGATCGTCATGCCATTGATTCATCACCGATGCCTCCGCTCGTCGCGCTCGCCGCGCCCGTCGTGTATACACATATCGGTATCGACGCATTCGGCTCGCGCCGCAATGCCCCATCCGTCATCCCCCGCCCTTCCTAATACCCCAAGAACGCTAACAAGGACGCGCCCTGTCCGTCCTCCCAGGGACTGTGCTTGAGGGCGCTAGTAGTCCGTCAAGCGTCATTTTGACAGTGAGTGTTTCGACGGGGCATCCTCAGGTGTAGGAGCAAGGATACAGAACGGAGGATGTCTCGTGGCTAAGAAGTATATCGTGACGCTGACCGCCG
>JAABUJ010001816.1_pt1 | contig 29144 bp, 24 predicted proteins | sample 5559131 | NCBI WGS metagenome assembly JAABUJ01 (sample SAMN10711875, study PRJNA513366) | rock metagenome | isolation source: Antarctica rocks | place: Antarctica: Victoria Land, Mt New Zealand nord | collected 2016-01-07
CGGAAACCCAGGGTTTCCGCACGCGACCGCGCTCTATCATGTACAGGAGCTAGAGTAGCGTTACAGGCAGGCCAGGCTCTTGGCCGGAAGCGTGACCTTGGGCGGCAAGACGGAGAGCGCGGTCCGCGCACTGCTTTTTTGGTAGTGCGACAGCGTGGCCCCGAACGAACCGGGCACGCCCCACTTGACGACGAGGCGCCCCCGCCCTGTCGTATACCATACGTCGAGCGGCGCCTGCGCGCCCTCGATGAAGCGCACATGTACTGTCGCGACCTTGCCCAGGATCGTGGCAAGCGTCTCGTGTCCCAGGATACGGTATGAGGCGGCCGCCGTCGGCCGCTTGCCGTAGGGATCGAGGACGGTATAGGTGACCGGACCCGTCGCGTCGGGCGCGATCGTGCGCAGCAAGTCCTGCATCATGCCATAGGCCACTGTTTTCGCGGGGGTGAGCAAGCCCTTGGCGACCGTACAGCCCTGCCGTGGAACACCGGAGGCTGGCCCCCACGATTGGTATGAGGTGTAGTCGAGATGCGAGCCAAAGAGCGTCGCGCGCAGCACGCTGCCCGCCGGGACGGCGTCGGGATCGTTGGACTGGCGCAGGCCCACGGCGTCGTAGCGCCGCAGCGCGTAGGTATTCGTGTCGAAAGCGGTGCGGCTGGCGAAGGTGGTGACGCTGGGCAAAAGGGCGTAGCGCTGCTGCTGCGTCAGCGTGTAGGCCGATGTGTCGATCCATTGGTGGCTGGAGCGCGTGAACAGTTGGTAAGCGGTCCCGCGCGTGATGTCGCGGCCAGCGATCGTCCACTCGTAGTATTCGCCCTGTGCCCAGGGGACGGCGCCGAAGCCAGGGTGTGGATTGGGTGTGGCGCGCGCGGTCACGGTGGCGCGCGTGGTCACGGTGGCGCGCGCCGCCACGGTTGGGCGCGACGTGGCCGCGCGCATCGGAGCCGGCGACGCCGTCGCGGTGATCGTGGGCGTCGTGACCGTTCCCGTGGCGCTGACGACGGCGGTCCCCGTGATAGCGGCCCGCGCCGTCCCTACGATGTCCGGCGTGGGCGTCGCGCCGCCAACGATCGTGGTCGCGGTCGGCGCCGGCGGCGTGGGCGCCGGCGTAACGGCGCCGGCCGCGTGCGCGGAATGATAGCTATGCAGGGGTAGCGCGGCCATCGCGACGACGGCGGTAAGGGCGCAAGAACTGACGGCAGTAGTGATACGGCGCACCGTGCTCTCCTCCGAGGACGCCCACGAGGGGCGCACTGATATATCAAGACGCTGGCGGGGGGGGACGCCTGAGGGGACGCGTACACGGGAACGCTTGCCTATCCCTATGCTACCCTTTTCCACGCCAAGCCCCAACTTCTCGCGGCAGGATCTGTGAAAAGTCGGCAACGTCCCCTGGGAGCGCGGACGTCTCGTCGGCCCTGGGAGCGCGGACGAGACGTCCGCGCTCCCAGGACTTTTCACAGACCCTGCTTCTCGCGGTTAGGGCTCGACGGTGATCGACCCTTCCACTCCCTGGGACAGCCGGCCGATCACGGCCCCGGTCGCGCCGCGCTGCCGCAAGCCCTCCAGTAGGGCGGGGCACGCGGCGGGATCGATGGCGATGAGCAGGCCGCCGCTCGTCTGCGCGTCGCCCAGGACGAGGCGCAGGGCCTCGGGAACCGCGGGGTCGAAGACGAGCCGATCGCCCAGTGACTGCAGGTTGCGCCTCGTGCCGCCCGGCACGACGCCTTGCTCCGCCAGTTCGACCACACCGGATAGAACGGGAACCGCCCCCGCCGACACCGTAGCCGCCAGCGCGCTGCCCGCGGCCATCTCAGCGAGGTGACCGAGCAGCCCGAACCCGGTGATGTCCGTAGCGGCGTGCGCGGCGGAGGCGATCATCGCCTCCGCCGCGTCGCGGTTCAACGTGGCCATCAGCGCGATCGCCGCCTCTTTCAGGCTGGGGGATGCTTTGTCTTGCTTGATCGCCGTCGAGGCGATGCCCGAGCCCAAGGGCTTAGTAAGCACGAGCAGGTCGCCATCGCGCGCGCCGGCGTTGGTGAAGATCTTGTCGGGGTGGATGAGTCCGGTCACGCAGAGCCCGTACTTGGGCTCAGTATCGTCCACGGTGTGGCCGCCGACGAGCGTGACGCCTGCCTCACGTACCTTGTCGCTCCCGCCGCGCAGGATCTCAGCCAGCACGTCGAGCGGAAGCGTGTCGACCGGGAAGCCGGCGATATTGAGCGCGGTGAGCGGACGCCCACCCATGGCGTAGACGTCGGAGAGCGCGTTGGCTGCGGCGATGGCCCCGAACCAGTACGGCTCGTCCACCACGGGCGTGAAGAAGTCGACCGTCTGCACGAGGGCGGTATCGGCGGACAGGCGGTACACGCCCGCGTCGTCGGCCGTGTTTGTGCCGACGAGCAGGTTGGGGTCGCTTGGCGCGGGTAAGTGGCGTAACACGTACGCCAGGTCAGTCGGGCTGACCTTGCTGGCTCAACCGGCGCAGCGCGCGAGGCTCGTGAGCCTGATCGTCTCGTCCATTGGATAATCTCCTTACTGCACTTTAACACAGGTATCGCGGCACCGGTGTCGGGTTTGCCCCGCCATCCAGGGCTCGTGGATAATGCACGAGCCCTGACGAAAGTGCAAACACCCCTAGCCAACAGGGGATAAATAGCGGTATACTGGGCCTGTTGTGGATAAAAGTGGGGATAAGTGGGGGTTCCGGTGGATAACTTGGGGGCCAGGCCATGTTCCTAGGCGAATACGAGCATAGTCTCGACGCCAAGGGGCGTATGGCCGTGCCCGCTCGTTTCCGCGCCCTGCTGGGCGAAGGCGCCGTCATTACGCGCGGCTTCGACCGCTGCCTCGTCATTTATCCACCAGACGTCTGGCGCTCGTTCGCCGAGCGCCTCGACGCGCTTCCAGTGACGCAGGCGGCCGCCAACACGGTCAAGCGTTTCATATTCGCGGGCGCCACGGAGTGCGAGTTCGACAAACAGGGCCGTGTCCTGGTGCCGTCTCCGCTGCGTGGCTACGCCGAACTGTCGGAGACGGTCGTCGTCGTGGGGCAGTACAGCCGCATCGAGATCTGGGATCGCACACGCTGGCAGGAAATCAGCGCGCGCGCCGAGGAGGAGAGCGGCTCCATCGCGGAGCAACTGGCGGGTTTGGGTTTGGACATCTAAGTGGACGCGGTGGACGCGCACGAGCCCGTCCTGTACGAGGACGTATTGGATGGGCTGAATCCGCGGTCAGGCGGGCGCTACGTGGACGGCACGGCCGGACGCGGGGGGCACGCCGAGGGTATCTTGCGGCGCGGCGGCCCTGATGGGCTGCTGCTGGCGCTTGACGCGGACCCGACGGCCGTGGCGGCGGTACGCGCGCGGTTGGCGCCCTTCGGGGCGCGGGCCGCCGTCGTGCAGGCGAACTTCTCCTCACTTGAGGAGGTCGTGCGGGCGCACGGTTGGGACGAGGTGGACGGGGTCCTCCTCGACCTGGGCCTGAGCTCGCCGCAATTGGCGACCCCTGAGCGGGGCTTCAGCTTCATGGCCGAAGGCCCGCTGGACATGCGCTTTGACCCGACTGGGGGGACAACGGCGTCCGATCTGGTCAACAGTCTGACCGAGGAAAATCTGGCACGGCTCTTTTACGAGTATGGTGAGGAGCCGCGCGCGCGCCGTTTGGCGCGCGCCATCGTGGAGGCGCGGCGGCGCGGCCGCATCGACTCCACCACGGACCTGGCGCGACTGGCGGAGCGGGCGCTGGGGCGGCGCGGCGGGATACACCCCGCCACGCGCGCTTTCCAGGCGCTGCGCATCGCCGTCAATGAGGAACTCGACGTCCTCGCGGCGACGCTGCCGCGGGCCGTCAATATCTTGCGGCCCGGCGGCCGCGTGGCGATCATCGCGTTTCATTCACTGGAAGACCGTATCGTCAAACGATTTTTGCAACGGGAGATGACCGGATGCGTCTGTCCTGGCAAGCAGCCCGTCTGCACATGCACGCACCAGCCAACCTTACGCGCCGTTTCAAAAGGCGCCATCAAGGCGGGGACAAACGAGGTGCGGCGCAACAGACGAGCGCGCAGCGCACGCCTGCGGGTAGCCGAGCGCCTCTAGCCGCGCTGGGCCGCCTGGCGCAGGCAATCTGGCAGCGCATGTTGTCCCGGCCACGGCCGGGCGGCGGCGCGCGTGGGCTTGCGCCCACGATGCCGCTGCTGTGGTCGCCGCCGATCCTGCGCGTCCTCTCTCTCGTGGCCCTGCGCCGCGCCGCGGAAACGCGGCCGTGTGCCGGCCCGCGTCCCTATCTCCTGCGCGCCTATGCCCAATCCCGCTGGCGTCTGGCCGCGGGGTGGGCGTAGGCGCCTCCTCTTTCCCAACTGTCGCGACATAGAGCCCCTGTCTGCCCGTGCGCCATGCGGTCGCGCTAGCGCCATGTTAAGTCGCTGACACGTTGCACTATCGCGCCTTTTCAGCCCTCCCTCTTTTCTCTACGGCCGCCGCGCGCATCTGTAGCGCGCGTCGTAGCCGCTGGCGTCTTCGCGGCGCCTCGATCGTACTCTCGTTAAATTGTTGCATGACATACTACTGTGTTAGAGTACTGTTGGAGATAGGGAATAATGACTGCTACTCCTCGCATCGTTCGCACCGTCGCGCTTCCATCCGCCCCACGCCTCCGTCGCGTCACCGGCGTCAATACCCGTCCCCTCGGCAAGATCAGCCTCGTCCTCGCCGCCACCTGCGTCCTCGGGTTGACCGCCCTGGGCTACGTGGCGCAGACCGGTCAGGCCGTGCAGACCTCCTACGAGATACAAAAGAATCTCAACCCGCGGCTCGCCGTGGCCCTGAATACGCAAACGGCGCTATTGAACCAGATCCGGAAGCGCCAGACCTATAGCGCCATCTACGACAGCGCGCTCAAGCTGGGCTTGACGATGCCCGATCCGAGCACGGCGCACTTCATCCCCGCGCCGGGCCCGGTCACCATCAAATATGTCATCTCCTATGCGCCACCGCGCCCAGCCGTGCGCAGCGTCCACGTGGCGACGACGAACGCGGCGATGACCTCGTGGTGGCAGGGCCTATGGTCCGCGCTCTACCATGTGACGCGCTAGGGGAGGGCACAGACATCATGATGCAACGACTGATTCGCCGCGGTTGGCGCCAACTCACCCTGCTCTCCGGTATGCTCCTCTTCGCCCTGCTCATCACGCAGAACCTTGCGTATTGGCAGGTGATGGAGCATGCGCGGCTGGCGCGCCAAGCGCAACAAACCTACGACCAGACATCCATCGTCCCCGCGCCGCGCGGCGAGATCCTCGACAGCAAGGGTATACCGCTGGTGATGAGCGCCCAAGTCAACAAGCTGTACGTGGACCCCACGGCGCTGAACCCCAAGGGGCTGCCCGCCGTGACCGCGCGGGACGCGCGGGCGCTCGCGCCCATCCTGGGCCAGGACGTGGCGACGCTCACACATGAGTTGACCTATCGCGGCGCGAACGTCCCTGGATCGCAGCATGTCTTCATCGCCGATGGGTTGAGCGATGATACGGCCAACGCGATCAATGCGCTCAACCTTGGACTGGGCATTATGCTGGAGGCGCGCCCGCGCGCCTCCTACCCCGATGGCGCGCTCGCCGCGCCGCTGCTTGGCTTCGTCGCCAACGATGGGCATGGGCACTACGGCATCGAGCAGGCCTACGATCCGGTCCTGCGCGGGCAAGACGGCACGCGCCTCAACTTCACCAACGCGTCGACCCGCCCCCTGGCCGCGCCCGCCCGCCCGCGGCCGTTCGTGCCCGGCGCCGATGTCGTCTTGACCATCAACGAGACGATCCAGCAGATCGTGGAGAAGCGCCTCACGGAGATCATCTCGCACACGAACGCATTGGGCGCCGAGGCCATCGTGATGGACCCCAAGACGGGGGCGATTATGGCTATGGCCAGTTTGCCGTCGTATGATCCAAACAGCTACAACCTCGTGACCGACCTCAACCGCTTCAACAATAGGGCGCTCCAGAATTATCAGCCCGGCTCGACCTTCAAGGTTGTCTCGGTGGCGACCGGCTTCGACACCGGCATGTTCAACCCCACCACGATTGTGAACGACCCCGGCATCTTCCAGAGCCCGGCCTACGGTGATCAGCCCATCCGCAACTGGGAGGCGGGGGGCTGGGGCAATGAAACGCCGGAGATCATGCTGCGCCACTCCGCCAACGTGGGCATGGTGCAGTTCGCCGCGATGATCAAGCCGCAAACGTACTACAACTACCTCGTCAATAATTTCGGCTTCGACCGGCCGACGGGCCTCGGCCTCGGCGAGGAGACTGGCATGTTGCGCTTGCCAACCGGCGGAGACTGGCGCCCGCTCGACCAACTGGTCAACGCGTACGGGCAGAGCATTGACGTGACGCCGCTGCAACTGGTGATGGCAATGGGCGCGCTGGCCAACGGCGGCAAGCGCATGCGCCCCTACGTCGTGCAGCGCGTCGAGTATCCCAGCGGGCGCGTCGTGGCGACGCAGCCGAAGGTGGCGGCGCAGGCCGTCACGCCTGCCACCGCCGCGACCATGACCGCGCTGATGCACCGCTCGGGCCTCAGTCAGGACCTCATCGACCGTAACCCCTATGGCGCCTCCGAGGCGACGTGCGCGCTGACCCAGGGCTTCCCCATCGCCGCCAAGACTGGCACGTCGACGGTCGACATAGTGAGGTCCGGGGCGCAGGATATCGCCGCGGGCACGGTGGCCTCGCTACTCGGCTACGCGCCGATCGACGACCCCAAGTTCGTGATGCTCGTCACCGTTGACCACCCCCAGAAGTTGCAGGGCGACACCCCAGGAGGCAGCCACATCTACGGCGCCATCACGGCGGCTCCGGTGTGGCACGACATCGCCGAGAACCTCTATCGCTACCTGGACATCCCATCGCGCCCGGAACCCCTGCGCAACGATCCGATCCTCAGCAGCGACAACATTCCGCTGTTCCAGGGTCCTCAGGGTTGGGGTTGCGAGTTCGCGAAGCCGAATCAGCCGTAGCCATGGACACGATGGATAACATGCCACATTGTCAAGTGGACGATTCTGGGAGCGCGGACGTCTCGTCCGTCCCGGTGCTTGGGGGGCAAACGCTGGGGACGGACGAGACGTCCGCGCTCCCAGGGACGGACGAGACGTCCGCGCTCCCAGATGGTTCACGAGTTGTAGGTACTGCATGGGACGGCCCGCGCCTCGGCGACGTGCTGGAGCTGACGGGCGCCACGCCCGTGCTCGATCCGCCCGGCGCGAACCTCGATGCGCTGCGCGACACGCCGGTCGCCGGCGTGGCGATCGACTCGCGCGCTGTCGCGCTGGGGGAGCTGTTCGTGGCGCTGCCGGGCGCGCGCACCGACGGCGTGCGCTTCGCCGGCGACGCCTACGCGCGCGGCGCCCTGGCCGCGCTGACGACGCAAGCTCCCGACCCCACGCCCGCGCAGCGCGCCGCGCGCCAGGCCCTCGGTGACGCCGGGCAGGCGTCGCCGTTCGCCGCGCTTGTCGTGCCCGATGCCCTGGCGGCGCTGCAAGGGGCGGCGGCCGGCTGGCGCGCCCGGCACACGGCTGTGCGTGTGGTTGGCGTGACCGGCTCGGTTGGTAAGACGACGACGCGCGAGGCCATCGCGGCGGTACTGGGCGCGGCCATGCCTACCCTCGTCTCGCCGCGCAGCTACAACAACGAGATAGGCCTGCCGCTGACCCTGCTGGGGCTGCGCGGCGGACTGGGAGGACACCGCGCGGCCGTGTTGGAGATGGGCATGTACGTGCCCGGCGAGATCGCGGCGCTCGCGGCGATGGCGCGCCCCGAGGTCGGCGTGGTGACGATGGTCGCGCCGGTACACCTGGAGCGCGCGGGCTCGATCGAGGCCATCGCCGCGGCCAAGGCCGAGTTGGTGCGGGCGCTGCCGTCCCATGGGGTGGCCGTGCTCAACGGCGACGACGCGCATGTGCGCGCCATGGCCGGTCTGACGGTGGCGCGCCCGATCTTTTATGGGTTGGACGAGGGCAATGAGTGGCGCGCCGTGGACGTGGAGGACCGTGGGCTCGACGGCCTGCGCTTCACGCTGACGCACGAGGGCTGGAGCGCGCATATCGAAACGGCCGTGGTGGGGCGTCACTTCATCCATGCCCTGCTCGCCGCCGCCGCCGTCGGCGCGGCGCTTGGCGTGTCCCGCGACGAGATCGCCGCCGCTTTGCATAACGTACGCATCGACGAGCGGCAGCGCTTCTTGCGCGGGCGCGACGGCGTGCTGATTATCGATGACGCCTGGAACGCCAGCCTGCCCTCGATGCTGGCCGCGCTCGATGTCCTAGCCGCCGTGCCGCGCCGGCGCGTCGCCGTGCTCGGCGGGATGCGCGAATTGGGGGCGGAGAGCGAGGCGGCGCATCGCCAGGTGGGACGACGCGCTGGCGCGGTCGCACGGTCGCTCGTCGCGGTTGGCGCCGAGGGCGCGCTGATCGCCGAGGAGGCCGTGCGCGCCGGCCTGCCGCGCGCGCAGGTCCGTCTCGTGGCATCGACAGCCGAGGCGCCGGCCGCCTTGCGCGCCGCCTTGCGGCCTGGCGATGTCGTGCTCGTCAAGGGCTCACGCGCGCTGCATCTCGAAGACACAGTGCAATGGTTGGTGGGCGACGATGACCCCTCACCCTCCGACCCATGGCTAACTGGTCCCTCGGCTGCGGCCGACGGCCAGCGCGCCTCTCCCTCACGGGGCGAGGGGGAGCGTCACGCGGGCTCCCCTCTCCCGCGTCAGGGAGAGGGGTGAGGGTGAGGGCCGATGATTAGTGTCGCCGCGCAGGGCGCCGGACTCGCCCTAGGCGCCGGTATCGTGTCCCTGCTGCTGGGGCGCCCCTTGCCCGACCTGCTGCGCCGCCTCGGCGCCGGCAAGATCATACGCGAGGAGGAGCCGTCCGCGCATCAGGTGAAGACCGGAACGCCCTCGATGGCGGGACTGCTGTTCATCGGCGTGGCCTTCGTGGCGGGGGCGCTGCTGATCGCGCCGTTCTACCCGTCCGTCCTGCTTTTATTGTTTCTCCTAGCCGCGACAGCGGCGCTCGGGTTGGTCGACGACCTGTCGTCGTCGGCGCGCTTCCGGCGTGGGGGCATGCGTGCGCGCGTTAAGTTCGCCTGGCTGGCGGTCATTGCCGTCGTCGCCGTGGCGGGGGCGCAGGCGCTCCTGCACCGGCACACCATCCAGATCCCGTTCGCGGGTATGGTCGACCTTAGCTCGATCCTCTGGCTGTACTGGGTGATCTGGGTCGTCGCTATCGTCGGCACGGCCAACGCGGTCAACCTGACCGATGGGCTCGACGGTCTCGCCGGGGGGACCGGCGCCATCGCCGTCGTCGCCTACGCCGCGATCGCGCTGGCGCGTGGGGGGACGCAAAACGGCGTCGCACTCTTCCTGCTGGCGCTGGGCGGCGCCCTACTCGGCTTCCTGTGGCACAACGTACATCCGGCGCGGTTTTTCATGGGTGACACGGGCGCGCTGGCGCTCGGGGCCGTGCTGGCCGGGGCGGCGCTGCTGACGGGCGACCTGCTGGCGCTCCCAGTCGTGGGGGCCGTGTTCGTGGCCGAAACGGTCTCGGTCATCGCGCAGGTGGCCTACTTCAAGCGCACGGGCGGCAAGCGCATCTTCCGCAGTAGCCCGCTGCACCTGCACTTCGAGCTGGGTGGGTGGAGCGAGACCCTGGTGGTGCAGCGCTTCTGGCTGGCCGGCGCGCTCGCCGCCCTCGCCGGGGTGGGGTTGGCGTTGACATGAGCGTTGACATGAGAATGACCGCTAAGCCTGCGCTTGAAAGCGCATGGCAGGATACGGACCTTAAAAGGTCTGGATGGATAGCGATGCCGCTTTGCACGCTTTACATGCTGGAAACGCTGTCACCCTGGCGCGCTTTTAAGCGCCGTGCCCTGCCATGCGCTGTCAGGCCGCTGCCTGTTAAGCGCAGGCGGAGGGTGATGCGATGAATGCCGCTGGCAAGAGGGTGACGGTGGTGGGCCTGGGGCGCGAGGGGCTGGCGGTGACGCGCGCCCTCACGCGTGAGGGCGCGCGCGTGACGGTGAGCGACGCGCGCGATGAGCGGGCGTTGGCGCAAAATATCGCCGCGCTCGACGGCCTCCCCGTGCGCTACGCGCTCGGTTCCAATAGCCCCGACGCGGCGCTCGACTGCGACCTGCTCGTGCTCTCGCCGGGGGTCGATAAGCGCGCGCCGCTGGCGCGCGAGGCGCTGCGGCAGGGTATTCCCATCACCAGCGAAACGGAACTGTTTTTCGCACGTTGTCCCGCGCCCATTATTGGGATCACCGGCAGTTCCGGTAAGACGACCACCACTACGCTCATCGGCGCGATGCTGCGCTATGACGGGGCGCGCCCCGTCTATGTCGGGGGCAACATCGGGCGTCCGTTGCTGGAGCGATTGGACGAGATTACGCCGGACGCGCGGGTCGTGCTGGAACTCTCGTCGTTCCAACTCGAGTGGCTCACGATGAGCCCAGCGGTCGCCGTGGTGACCAACCTGACGCCGAACCACCTCGACCGCCATGAGACGATGGACGCCTACGCGGCGGCCAAGAGCAACATCGTGGCTCACCAGGGACCCGCCGGTACGGCTATTCTTAACGCGGATGACCCGCTCGTCGCCGCGTTTGCCGGTCTGACGCCGGGACGCGTGCTATACTTCTCCCTGGTCTCACCGGTCGAGCACGGCGCCTATCTGGCGTCCGACAGCGAAACGCTGCTGCTGGCGCGCGACGGCCAGACGAGCGTGCTGTGCCGGGCGAGCGAGCTACGCGTCCCCGGCCGGCATACCATCGCCAACGTGCTCGCCGCGGCGTCCGTCGCCACGTTGTACGGCGTCGCGCCCGAGGCCATCGACGCGACGGTGCGCGCCTTCGACGGCGTACCGCACCGGCTGCAACGCCTCGGCACGGTCGCCGGCGCCACATTTTACGATGATTCTATCGCGACGACCCCTGAGCGCACGCGCGCCGCGCTCGCGGCTATCCCCGATCCAATCGTGCTCATCCTGGGTGGGCATGACAAGAAGCTGCCGTGGGAGGAGTTGGCGCGCGACGCCGTACGGCGCTGCCGCGGGGTTGTGCTGATCGGGGAGGCGGCCGGGCTGATCCGGCGCCATCTCGATGCGGCGCTACAGGAAGAGAGCGACACGCCTAAGGAGGCGGCCGCCGCGCCGCTATTACGGTCCGCCGCCGTCGTCGACGCCGCGTCGACGACGGCGGCGGTGGAACGCGCGCTGGAGTTGGCGCGGCCGGGTGACGCCGTGGTGTTGGCGCCGGGCTGCGCGAGCTATGATATGTATCGAGATTTTGAGGAGCGCGGCGACTTGTTCGCGCGAGCGGTGGGCGTGGTAGGAGGCTGGTGAGCGGTGGCGAAGCTGTTCGATAGACCGGCGCGCAAGACCGGGGCGCGCAAGACCGGAACCCGGCGGGCCGTCGGGATAGCGGGACGTCCCTTGAAGATTTCACGCGAAGGTGAGCAACAGGCGCGGCACGCGGTGCGCCGGCGTCCGCCGCTGCACGAGCGTCTGGCCGCGCGCGTCAAGAAAGAGACGAAGCGCTGGGAGCCGCCCAAGGACGTCAGCATCTCTGGCTTCGTGCGCCGCCTGCCGCGCAACATCTGGGATGCTGTGCTGGTCAACGATCCGCGCGACGTCGAGTTGCGCAAGTTGAGCGGCGAGCCCATCATGGCCCTCGTCGGCGCGGTCGATCTCGTGCTGCTCGCGATCGTGACCGCGCTCGTCGTCGTCGGCACGGTCATGATCTTCTCCTCCAGCATCAACTTCGCGCTCGACAACAACCACGCGCCGAGCTACTACCTCATCCACCAGACGCCGGGGTTGCTGCTTGGCGGCGTGGGCATGTACGTGGCGATGCGTGTGGACTACCACCGCTGGCGTCCCCTGGCGGGGCTTGGCCTCGCCGTGGGCGCCGTGATGCTGCTCCTGGTGTTCACCCATCTGGGTGTCAGTCATCAAGGGGCGACGCGTTGGCTGCGCACCCCCCTCATCGAGCTGCAGCCAAGCGAGGTGGCTAAAATGGCGCTCGTGCTCTATGCGGCGCACTGGTTCGCCGGACAGCGATCCGAGTTGCGCCACTCGTGGCGCGGGCTGCTGCCGTTCGGCGCGGTCATCGCGTTCATCGTTGGGTTGATCGTACGACAGCCCGACCTGGGGACGACAATCGTGATCGTGGCCTCGCTCGGCGCGCTCTATTTCGTGGCCGGCGCGCGGGCGCGCCACCTGGCGATCATCGTGATCGTGGCCGCCGCCGGTTTCCAGTTCTATATTCACCACTTGCAGCCCTATCAAAGCGCGCGTCTAGAGGCCTACAAGAATTGTGTGATCACAAGTATCACCGACATCTGCTACCAACTCAATCAAGGTCGTCTGGCGTTGGGATCGGGCGGCCTAACCGGCGTGGGGCTTGGACAGAGCCAGTTGCGGCAGACACTGCCTGAGTCCTACACGGACAGCATCTTCGCCATCATTGGTGAGGAGTGGGGCCTCGTTGGGGCGCTAGGCGTGCTCATTCTCTTCCTGCTCTTCGCGTGGCGCGGCATGCGCGCGAGTATGCTGGCGCCGGACCCGTTCGGCCGGCTGCTCGCCGCCGGGCTGACCTGTTCGATCGTATTCCAGGCCCTGGTCAACATGGCCGTCGTATCCGGGCGTATCCCGTTCACCGGCGTCCCGTTGCCGTTCATCTCGTACGGCAGCAGCTCGCTGATCGTCTCGATGGTGGCGGCGGGTATCCTGCTTAGTATCTCCAAGAAGGCAGTCAACATAAGGGAGGACCGTGACCCTGCGACTTCTTATTTCTGGTGGCGGAACCGGCGGCCACATCTACCCATCGCTGGCCGTCGCGCGCCGTCTGGCGCCCGCGCCGCCTTTAGCCGTCAGCTCTCAGCCGTCAGCCGCCAGCCGTCAACCAGCGGACGGCAGCGCGCTGCCAGCGGTAGACAGCAATCAGCGATCAGCGATCAGCGATCAGCCGATGATGAGCAATCCGCCACTGCCGGGAAGCGAGTGGCCACCGGACGCTGGACCGCCGTTGGCAGCCGCCGACCGGCCGGCCGCTGACGGCGCCGAGGACATGTTGTACCACGAACACGCGCAGGAAGCTGATAGCTTGGCGCCGATAGCCGATACCCTCTTTTGTGTGATCGGGCCGCGCCCGCTCGACCGCGACATCGTGAGCGCGGCGGGGCTGCCCTACGCGCGTCTCAGCGTGGGCGGCGTGAATGGGCTGGGGCCTTGGCGGGCCGCGCCGAACCTGCTGCGCTTCGCCCTCGCCGTCCCGCGCGCGGCCGCGCTCATCCGCCGCTTCAAGCCCGATGTCGTGCTTGTCGGCGGCGGCTACGTGTGCGCCCCGGTCGCCGTGGCCGCGGCGCTGCTGCGCGTCCCCGTCGTGACGCTATGCGTCGACGTCGTGCCGGGGTGGGCGGTGCGGCTGGCCGCGCGCCTCTCCACGCGCGTCGCCACGGCCTTCGCGGCGTCGCTGGCGTCGCTCCCCGCCGCCAAGACGATCGTGACCGGCTACCCGGTGCGCGATGAGTTCCTCCACGCCGACCGCGCCGCCGCGCGCCGCCGCCTCGGTCTCCCCACCGACGCCCGCGTCGTGCTGGTCTTCGGCGGTTCGCTGGGCGCGCGCGCCATCAACCGCGCTCTGCGTGGCGCGCTCGACCGCATCCTGCCCGTCGCGCACGTCATCCATGTGACGGGGCGCCAGGATGACACGGAGGCGCGGAGCGAGGATACTGTACCGCGGGAGTACAAGGACCGTTACCATGCGCATACGTATCTCGACGCGCCGGGCATGGTCGACGCCCTCGCCGCCGCCGACCTGGCGATTTGCCGGGCGGGGGCCGCGACGATGGCCGAACTCCCGGCCACGGGGACGCCGGCCGTGCTGATACCGGGCGAGTTTTCCGAACAGGAAGGCAACGCGCGCGCTCTCGCCGCCGGCGGCGCCGCTGTCGTCATCCTCGACCGCGCGCTCGACGCGGCGCGTCTGGCCGACGAGACACTGGCCCTGCTCGACGACCCCGCTCGCCTCACGCGCATGGCCGCGGCCTGTCGCGCGCTGGCCCAACTCGACGCAGCCGACCGCATCGCCGACCTCGTGCGGGAGACGGTGAGCCATGAATAATCCTTCTCTCTTGCCTCCTCCGGCCCACGTCCACTTCATGGGCGTCGGCGGCATCGGCGTCAGCGGCCTCGCCCACATCCTGCTCGCGCGCGGCTATCGCGTCAGTGGCTGCGACCTCACCCTCGGGCGCCTGACCGATGAGTTGGCGGCGCGTGGCGCCACGATCTATCAGGGTCACGACCCCGCGCACCTGGACGAGGTTGACCTGCTCGTTACCTCGGCGGCGGTGCGCCCCGACGAGCCGGAGTACGCCGCCGCGCTAGCCAGGGGTATCCCAACGGTCAAGCGCGCCGCGCTGCTGGGCCTGCTGCTGCGGCCCTTCCGCACTATCGGCGTCGCCGGCACGCACGGCAAGACCACGACGAGCGCCCTCGTGGCTGCGGTCCTGCTCGACGCGGGGCTCGACCCCACCGCTTTCATTGGCGGCGAGGTTCCGGCACTGGGCGGCGCCGCGCGCGACGGACAGGGTCACTGGGCCGTCGCCGAGGCCGACGAATACGACCGCAGCTTCCTGCGGCTCACGCCGGCGGTCGCGGTGGTCACCAATGTCGAGGCCGACCACCTCGATATCTACGACGACCTGGCGGGGGTGATGGAGGCGTTCGCCGCCTTTATCGCGCTCCTGCCCCCGGATGGCGCGTTGATCGTCTGCGCCGGCGACCCGCGCGCGCTACAACTGGCCGCGGACGCCCCCTGCCGTGTCGTCACCTACGGGCTCGACGGGACGGATGTCCCCGTCGATTGGCGCGCGCGCGACGTGACGCTCGACGCGCGCGGCGCGCGCTTCACGCTCGACGCGCCGGGCCACGCCCCCCTCGCGGTGGTCACGCCGCTAACGGGGCGGCACAACGTGTCTAACGCCGTCGCGGCGCTGGCGGCGTGCGCCGAGGCCGGCGTCGCGCCAGAGCGGGCCGTCTGTGCCTTGGCCGATTTTGAGGCGCCGCGCCGTCGCCAGGAGGTCAAGGGCCGTGCGCCCGGCGGCGCCCTGGTGCTCGACGACTACGCCCACCACCCCACGGAGATCCGCGCTACGCTGGCCGGCCTGCGCGCGCGCTATCCCGACAAGCGGTTGCGCGTCGTGTTCCAGCCGCACACCTACACGCGCACGCGGGCGACGCTGGCCGAGACGGGGGCGAGCTTTGCCGACGCCGACGAGGTGGCGATCGCCGAGGTGTATGCCGCGCGCGAGCGCGATACGCTTGGCGTGAGTGGGCGCGACGTCGTCGCCGCGGCGCGCGCGGCTGGGGCACGCGCCACGTTCGCGCCCACGCTCGACGACGCGGCGCGTTGGCTCGCCGCCGCCGCCGGCCCCGACGTGGTCCTCGTGACGTTGGGCGCCGGCGACATATGGAAAGCCGGCGAGCGCGTGATGAGTGGCGAGTGGCGAGTGGCGAGTGGCGAGTGATGAGTGATGAGTGGCGTGTCTACTGGGAGCGCCGGCTTCCAGCCGGCAAACGTTTGTGGGCAGGCCGCTTGGCGATATCGAGCCGCTCGCCCGCGACCGTATGCCGGCTGGAAGCCGGCGCTCCCAGTAGATACGATGACGCACAAACTAGTTGACAATGCAGAGAAGAGTGATGGCAGAGTTTCCCCCAATTGGCGACCTGGCTCGACAACTCACGGAGTTGCTTGGCGCCGCCAACGTGCAGCCTAACGCGGGCGCGGCCCGCTACACGACCTGGCGCGTCGGCGGCCCTGCCGCCCTGCTGTGCGTGGCCCGCGACGCCGTAAAACTGCGCGGGGCCGTGGAGACGGCGTGCGCGGCGAGTGTGCCCTGGATCGTGCTGGGGCGCGGCTCCAACGTGCTCGTCGGCGACGACGGCTTCGATGGGGTGGTCATCGTCAACCGCGCCGCCGGGTTGTCCATCGACGGCGCGCTTGTACACGCCGAGAGCGGCGTGTTGTTGAGCGTGCTGGCGCGCCGTACCGTGGAGGCGGGCCTGCTGGGGCTGGAGTGGTGTCACGACATCCCCGGCTCCGTCGGCGGCGCGGTTGTCAACAACGCGGGGGCCAACGGGGGGACGATAGCGGACACGCTGCGCGCCGCGCGCCTCCTATGGGCGGACGGCGCCGCGCGCGAGGAAACGGCGGAGAGCCTATGCTTGGGGTACCGGCGCAGCAGGCTACGGCGCGAAGAGCCGGAGCCCGCGTCCGCGCGTCCCGTTGTACTGGACGCTTCTTTTGCCCTTGTACATGACGCCTCCGAGGTGATCAAAGAGCGCATGGGCGCGCAGCGTGAGCGGCGCAAGCGGACGCAGCCAGGAGGCGCCAGCGCCGGCTCGACCTTCAAGAACCCCGCAGGCGACAGCGCGGGCCGCTTCGTGGAGAGCGTCGGACTCAAAGGGTATACGGTGGGTGACGCCTCGATCTCGACGCTGCACGCCAACTTCATCGTCAATGGGCCGCGCGCGACCGCGCGCGACGTGCTGGCGCTCGTGGCCGAGGCGCGACGCCGCGTCCGCGCGGAGCGCGGCGTCGTGCTCGAACCGGAGATACAATTTGTCTATCGCGACGGCCGCATCGGACCGCCGCCTTTAGTAGAGGACACATGAAAACACGAGGGTTTGACTTGTTGCGTCCCCCACGGGGCCGGCCGGTGCGCGGGCGGCGTCAGATGCGCACGCGGCGGCGCTGGACGTGGCGCACACTGTTACACGCGCCGATCCCGCATCTTGTCGTGCTGGCCGTCGTGCTGGGCGGCCTCTACGCGCTGGCGACCTCATCGGCTTTCGCTATCAAGACCGTCGACGCGGTGGGCGCGCCGGATTTGCAGCACCTGGCGCAGCAGAATTGCGCCTGCCTCGACCGCAACATTTTCTTCGAACGGCCCGATGCGATCCGTGCGCGCATCACGTCCAACGTGCCCTGGGTGGACGTGCGGCAGGTCTACGCGCGGCTGCCTAACCGCATCGTGATCGACGTCTCCTACCGCCAGCCGGCCGTCATTTGGCGCACCAAGGTGACGACCTACACCGTCGCGGCGGATGGGACGGTGCTCTATGAGCTGAAAGCGCCGCCGATACCCGCGGCTATGGTCCCGACGACGGCGACGGCGCCGCTGATATTCAGCCCCAATGACACGACCTTCCCGCCGCCCACTCAGGGCGGTGGAAAGGTTCCCGAAGCCGCGGTACAGATGGCGTTGGCGACGAAGCGAGGGTTGAATCCCGACCTGGCGCGGACGATAGACCGCTTCCACTGGAGCCCCTACTCGGGCCTGGCCGCCCATAGCACACGGGGCTGGTGGGCGTTTTTGGGGATCTTCCTGAACGGAGACTTGCAGCAGCGGCTCACCGATCTGGAGCAACCCGCTACATTCACATGGGTGAAGCAGGACAACTGTAACTACATCGACGTGCAGGTCCTGCCCAATGCCCACTGTAGCAACGAGGGACAATGGGGGCCGAACAAACCGCTGGGGCCTGGCTCGTAAGGCGCCCTCATCCACAATCCGTCCGCGGCCTGCGCTTGAAAGCGCATGGCAGGGGACGGCGCTTAAAAGCGCAACGTGACGGCGCCAATGCGTATAGCGGCTCCCTCGAAAGACCTTTCAAGGTCCGGTCCCTGCCATGACCTTTTAAGGTCAGGCCGCGGGCGTATCTTGTTACCCTGCCGGTAGGGATGCTAAGATACTACGAGTTACACCTATTAAAATCGTGCGTCAACCCTGTCTATCAGGCGCCTCTGCTATCCATCGCCAGGCCGGTATGTCCGGTTTGCGAAGGGGCGCCGCGCCGAGCCATCTCCCAGTAGGGAGGCATGGATAATGACCAGGACTATCGCTTCACCCCCATAATGTAGGAGAACTCAAGATCATGGCCAGTGACCAACGGGTCATCGTCGGGGTCGACATTGGGACCACCAAGATTTGCGCCCTGATCGGCGAGGTAGACGAAAACAACAGGCTTACCGTCGTCGGCGCCGGCGTGGCGCCGGCGCAGGGTTTACGCAAGGGCGTCGTCGTCGATATCGATGACGCCGCCGCCTCGATCCGGACCGCGCTCGACCAGACGGAGCGCATCTCGGGCTACCAAATTGGTACCGCGTTCGTCGGTATCGCTGGCCAGCACATCATGAGCAACAATAGCCATGGCGCCGTGGCTATCTCGCCGCAGAAGCATGAGGTGACGCAGCACGATATCGACCGCGCTATCGAAGCGGCACGCGCCGTGCCCGTACAGCACAACCGTGAAGTTTTGCACGTCATCCCGCGTGAGTACGTCGTGGATGGAGAGGACGGCATCAGGGACCCCCTCGGCATGTCCGGCTATCGCCTGGAGGTTGTCACGCACATCGTGACCGGCGCGATGGCCTCGATCCATAACCTGGAGAAAAGCGTGCAGAAGGCCCGCATCGAGATCGACGACATGGTGCTCGAGCCGATGGCCTCGGGCGAGGCCGTGTTGAGTCAGGCCGAGCGCGACCTCGGCGTGGCCCTCGTGGACATCGGCGGCGGCACGACCGATATCGCGATCTACGTCCACGGGAGCGTCTTCTACAGCGCGGTGCTCCCGATCGGCGGCAACCATCTCACCAACGACATCGCCGTGGGGCTGCGCGCTCCATCTCATGTAGCCGAAGAGATGAAGACCCAATACGGGTCGGCGATCGCGGCGACGGTCGAGAACGACGAGATGGTCGAGATGATGACCTTCGAGAACGCTGGAGCGGGGCAGGTGTCGCGGCGCTTCCTGTGCGAGATCCTGGAGGCGCGCGCCCACGAACTATTGTCTATGGTCGGTGAGGAGATCAAGAAGTCGGGCTACAATGGCGTGTTGCCGGCGGGGATCGTGTTGACGGGCGGCAGCTCGCAGCTTGCTAAGTTGGACGACCTAGCGCGCGGCGCCCTGGGCATGCCGGTGCGGCTGGGCCGCCCCGAGCATATCCAGGGTCTCTCCGATGACTTCAGCAGCCCGGCCTACGCCACCAGCGTCGGCCTCCTGCTGTGGGGTCTCAAGAATCAGGACCTCGTCCACGCCGAAGCGCGCCGCCCCGCCGATGCCAAAGAGCCGGGCTTCATGAGCCGCCTGTCGAGCATTTTCAGGGTGTTTCTGCCGCAGAGCCAATGACGAGTGTTTAGTGTTTAGTGACGAGTGTTTAGTTCCCACCCACGATAGTTCCACGACATGCTGATCAGCCAGCGATTACTAAACACTCAACACTCGTCACTAAACACTCGTCGTGTGGACAATAAAAACCGCACACATAGGGCCTTATGCTATACTGCCGAACGGATACTAATGGGTATGGAGTCTGTATATGCACAGGAGGCCGGGAGTATGAACGTCCCGTCCATTGCCGACCACGCCATCATTAAAGTGGTGGGCGTGGGTGGAGCAGGGTGTAACGCTATTAACCGCATGATCTCTTCGCGGATGCAAGAAGTCGAGTTCATCGCCGTTAACACCGACAACCAGGCGCTCGTGGGTTCGCTGGCCCCTGTGAAGATCCGCATTGGCGATAAGCTGACCAAGGGGCTCGGCGCTGGCGGCAACCCCGAGATCGGCGAGAAGGCAGCCGATGAGAGCATTGAGGAGTTGCGCGAGGCGTTTCAAGGCGCCGACATGATCTTCGTCACGGCCGGCATGGGCGGCGGCACCGGCACCGGCGCGGCCCCTGTGGTCGCGCGGATCGCGCAGGAACTTGGCGCGCTTACGGTCGGCGTCGTGACCAAACCCTTCATGTTTGAAGGCGCCCGCCGCCGCCGCCTAGCCGACGAAGGCGCCAACGCGCTCAAGGAGAAGGTCGATACGCTCATCACCATCCCCAACGATCGACTGTTGCAACTGGCCGACAAGAAGACGACCATGACCAACGCCTTCGCCCTCGCCGACGACGTGCTGCGCCAGGGCATCCAGGGCATCTCCGACACCATCACCATCCCCGGTCTCGTCAACGTCGATTTCGCGGATATCAAGTCGATCATGATCAACTCCGGCTCGGCGCTGATGGCGATCGGCCGCGCCTCGGGTGACAACCGCGCTGTCGAGGCCGCGCGCGCCGCCGTGGCCAGTCCGCTCCTCGACGTGTCTATCGACGGCGCTAAAGGCGTGCTGCTGACCATCACCGGCGGTGATTATACGCTCTTCGAGGTCAACGAGGCCGCGCAAATCATCCAGGAGGCCGCCGACCCTGACGCCAATATCATCTTTGGGGCCGTGATCGACGAGTCGATGCAGGGCGACCTGCAGATCACCGTCATCGCTACTGGCTTTGACCAACGCAGCCCCAACCGTGTGGCGCAGCAGCGCCCGCAGCAGCCCGATGCCCAACCACAGCAAGCAGCGCAACGGGCGCGGCAACCCGAGCGCACGCAGGACCAGTTCGACGTACCCTCGTTTCTGCGCAATCGCTCGTAGGCGGCCCCACTCCCTAATCGTGGGAGAGGGGGCGGGGAGCTTGGCTATCTGGCTGTAGTGCCTAATATATCGGCCTGCTACACTTCTTAGCATGACGACCATACCCACCTCATCTCCGCGCGTTTTGCCGTCCGCGGACGACCTCGCGCACACTATGCGAGCGGTTCGCGGCCGCATCGACGCCGCGGCGACGCGCGCCGGACGAGACGCCGCAGCGGTGACTCTTGTGGCGGTCAGTAAGACCGTCCCGCTCGACTACCTGCGTTCCGTCGAGGCGGTTGCCGGCTTCACGGATCTGGGTGAGAACCGCGTGCAGGAGGCGGAGCCTAAGGTGAACGCGCTGGGAAAGGACGGCCGCCCCATCGCGTGGCACTTGATCGGGCATCTGCAGCGTAACAAGGCCATGCCGGCGGTCGAGTTATTCGACCTGATTCATTCGGTCGACTCGCGCGGTCTCGCCGCGACGCTCGATCGGTATGCCGAGAGCGTTGGTAAGAGGCAACGTGTGCTGTTTCAGGTTAACGTTAGCGGCGAGGAGAACAAGAGCGGTTTCGCGCCGGATGCGTTGCGCGCCGTGGCCGCGGACCTGGCCTCGCTCGCGCATCTACACCCCGAGGGCCTGATGACCATCGCGCCGCTCGGAGCAGGCGAGCGGGAACTGCGCGCCATCTTCCGGTCGTTGCGCGCCCTGCGCGACGAACTCGCGCCGGCCTTCTCCGACGCGGGCGGCGCGTGGCGCCATCTCTCTATGGGCATGACCGACGACTACGAGGCGGCGGTCGAGGAAGGCGCCACGCTCGTGCGAGTAGGCCGGGCGATCTTTGGGCAGCGGCCAGCGCTACCAGTGCTATAAGAGGGCAGGAAGAGGGCAGGCAACGTGGATATAGGCTATTTTCTTTACGAGTTCGTGACTATTTTCGTGCAAGTGCTAACCTGGGCTATTATCATTCGGACCTTGCTTAGTTGGTTCAGCGTCGGCGGTGGAGGGATACAACCTGTCTTCAGGCTGCTCTTCGAGATCACCGAACCGGTGCTGAGTCCAATCCGCCGCGCGCTGCCTACCATAGGCGCCATCGATTTCTCACCCCTGGTCGCGCTGCTGCTCGTACAATTTCTGGGCGGTATCCTTGCCGGCCTGGTCAGGTCTACAATACTATAGGTCACTAATGACATGCTGATTATTCCCGCGATCAACATTCTGGATGGCAAAGTCGTGCGGCTGCGGCAGGGCGATCCAGCTCGAGGCCCTGCCTACGCGGACGATCCGCTCGCGGCGGCGCGCCGTTTCGTCGACATCGGCGCGCGTTACCTCTACATCAACGACATCGGCAGTCTACAAAGCGGGACAGCCGCTTTCGTTGATTTGGCCGCGCGCATCGCGACCGAGACCGCCGTCCCCGTCCAGTTTAGCGCGGCGATCCGCGACGAGGCGGCGCTGGACGCGGCGCTGGACAAGCCCTTTGCGTTCGTCGTGCTGCGGGCCGACCGCATCGCCGCCACCGCGTTCCTGCGCCAGTCGCTGGAAGCGCACGCGGAACGCCTCACCGTGCGGCTCGACGTCCGCGACGGCAACGTGCGCCTACAAACCCCCGCGCGGAGCGGGCCGTCCGATCCGGTCGTCCTGGCGCGGGAGTTGATCGACCAGGGCGCGCGCCGGCTCATCTACAGCGACCTCAATCGCGACGGTATGCTCGGCGGTCCCAACTACGCGGGACTGCGCGCGCTGCTACGCGTCGCCGACGTCCCCGTGACGGTGAGCGGCGGTATCGCGCACCCGGACCATATCCGCAACCTCGAGCGCCTCGGCGTCGAAGCCGTGATCATCGGCAAAGCCCTCTACACCGGCGACCTCAACCTGCGCGGCCACCTCGACGAGCAGGGGAATTGGCGAAAGTGAGGAGTGTTTAGTGACGAGTGTCTAGTTCGCCGCCGGTCACTAAACACTCCTCACTCACCACTAATCACTCGTACCCGTTGGGATGCGCCTGACGCCACTCCCAGGCCGAGGCGATAATCGACTCGATGTCGGGGAACTGGGGCTGCCAGCCGAGTTCTTGCTGGATGCGCTCCGAGGCCGCCACGAGCACGGCGGGGTCGCCCGCGCGCCGCTCGACCTCCTGCACTGGAATGGGGCGCCCTGTGACCGTGCGCGCCGCCTCGACGACCTGGCGCACGGAGAAACCCAGCCCATTGCCGAGGTTGTAGACCGCGCTGCGCTCATTGGTCACATCGAGCGCCATGATGTGCGCCCGCGCGAGGTCGGACACATGGATGTAGTCGCGGACGGCCGTGCCGTCGGGCGTCGCGTAGTCCGTGCCAAACATGTGTACTGTTTCGGCGTGGCCTAAGGCGACGGCGAGCACATTGGGGATGAGGTGCGTTTCGGGGTGGTGTTCTTCGCCGAGACGCCCAGCCGCGCCCGCCGCGTTGAAGTAGCGCAGCGCGACCGAGTGTAGCCCGTACGCCTCGTCGTAGCGCCGCAGCATCGTTTCGACCATCAGCTTGCTCTCGCCGTAGGGATTGATCGGCCGCAACTCGGCGTCCTCGTAGATCGGCGTCGAGACTGGTTGGCCGTAGACGGCGGCGGTGGAGGAGAAGATGAGGCGCGACACGCCGGCGCCGCGCATGGCGTCGAGCAAGCTGATCGTGCCCGCGACATTGTTGCGGAAGTACAGCGCCGGCTCGGCCACCGATTCGCCCACGAGCGAGAGCGCGGCGAAATGCATCACGGCGTCGATCACGCCGGCCCCGTCTTCTCCGCCCGTTCGTAGCGTCCGCGCCAGCAACTCGCCGTCGAACAGGTCGCCGCGCACGAAGCGCGCGCCGTCCGGGACTGCGGCGGCGTGGCCTGTGTAGAGATTATCGTAGACCGTGACCTCGTGCCCATCTCGCAGCAGTTGCGCCGCCACGACCGAACCGATATAGCCCGCCCCACCACTGACCAATACGCGCATACAGTACTACACCCTCACCTTCTTGTATCTTCCATCGCATCCTACCATGCTTGCGCCGCTCAGTGCATCGGATTCCGGCCTATGCCCAGGGCTCGCCGCGCATTATCCGCGGGACCAGGGCGTACGACGCTGCGTAGGGGCGTATGGCTATACGCCCGTAGGCGACCGCTGGGCGTATAGCCATACGCCCCTACGATAAGTTACGAGTCCGGCGCCTATGCCCCGTTGGGCAACGCATCCGGCGGCGCGTCATCCGCGCCGCCGGCCGCGACCGGGACGGCCCGCTCGACGTCCAGCGTCCCCGTCAGCGCGACGGTTTCCTCGGCCTGCTCCACGGATGCGGGCGCTTTACCATCGTCCGTACCCTGGCCCTGGCGCGCGACGTGGATGGTCAACACCTGCGCCTCGCCCGGATTCATCAGGAAATCCAGGCGTTGCTCCTGCGCCACCAGCGGCGGCCGCAATGTGAGCGTCACGCCCTGCCGCTCGGGGACGCCGATGAACAGCACCATCTCCTCCGCTCGGCGCAGCGCGATCACGTAAGCATTGGTGTCGACGAGGCGGCTGACATCCTCGTCGAAGACCTCGAGCGGGTAACCCGTGTCGACCTGCTGCGACGAGTAGATCGTGCCGCGATGGTAGAACAGGCTGAAGCGGCGGCCGCGGTAGGGCACGTCCTTGATGGCCAACCATTGCCAACTCTCCGGCAGGTGCGGCTGCACGCTCAACTCCGTCACCTGGGGGCGGAAGCCCAATAATCCGTCGATAGCCAGCCAGATGAAGGTGGCGGGCATCCACGGCGAGAGGGCCATGCCGCGGCTCTGGAAAGAATCGCCGTGTAGGCACTCGGGGAACTGGCCCGGCACCACGTTCTTGAAGGCCAGCGGGTTCTCCACCTCGCTGACGCGGTAGATGTTGCGCATGCCCTCGATCATCTTCTCGGGGTGGTCGATGCGGCTGGCGTAGGCGACCCAGCCCGTCAGATTGGGCCACACGCCGCCAATGAGGCGCACGCCGTACTCAGGGTCATACTCAGGCTCATTCTTGGGCACCGTGCGCACACCGTAAGGGGTCCACGAGTCCTCCTCATAGAGGCGTTGCAGCACCTTCTCGCGCATCTCCTCGTCGGCCACGCCGAACATCACCGGGAAGACCATGTCGCCCGTGACATTGTGGCGGCGCTTGCCACTGTCATCGATGTTGAGCAAGTAGAGCCCAGTCTCCTCGGACACGAGCTGCGCGTTGATATTCTGCTTGAGCTCGAGCGCCTCGCCGAGGAAGCGCTCCGACTCCTCGAATTCGCCCACCATCTCGGCGCAGCGCCCGGCCAAGCGCAACGCCATGTAACACTCGGCGTTGATCTCGGTCACGGCGCCGTTGATCTGGTACTCGGGGATGATGTTGCGCCAGGAGGCGATGCCCCACACGTTGGACTCCTCGGAGGTGCACCAGATCAAGCCGCCGCGCTTCTGCGCCAAGATCCAGTTGGCGGCGTCGCGCACGGTCGGCCACATGCCGCGCAGGAACGCGTCATCGGCGGTCAGGGCGTAGTGGTGGTGTACGGCGAAGATGAAGAGTGGCGTGTCATCGTTGATGTTGAGGCCGTAGTTGGACTTGAAGGGCGGATTCTCGCAGGCCATGATGTACTCGGTGATCTCACCGCCCGGCTCGACGCCGTAGTCGCGCACCAGTTCCATGACGCCGCGCGAGAAGTCGGGCGTGAGATAGTCGGAGCCGACCGAGAACCAGGCGATGTCGCGTACCACCAGGATATCCTGCGGCGGGTCGTTGGTGAAGCTATTGCCGATGGGGTAGTGGCGCTGTTCGCGGACCGTGTTGATCTTGGACCACTTGATGGCCCGTGTGATGGCGGGGTCGGGCGTCAGGATGTCGCTGGTGCGCAGGATGTCGCCTACGGCCTGCTCGGTAGCGGCGAGCACGGCGCCGGGCGCTTCGGCGACGCTGGCCTGATAGCGGGCGATAGCGTCCGCGGCGCCCTGGTTGGAGATAACCACGATGAAGGGGACCTCGCGCTCCTCGTGCGGCCCCAGCGTCACGCGGTAAGTCAGTGTGGCCGTGCGCGCGTCGAACGCTGAGGCGACGAGTTCGGCCGCCGAGGTACCAATGACGCGCGCCTCGCTTTCGCGCCCCTGCGTCGTCGTCACCACGAGGCTGTCGCGGGCCTCGGAGGTGACGAGCTTATTTTTCTGCGTCATGTCGGGCAGTTTGCTGAACTCGGCGAAGGCGAACTGAGGGTACTGCACGTTGAGCGTGATCTCGACGGTCTGCTCGACTGGCTGGAAATTGCGCAGGCGCGCCACCTGATAGACACGGCGGCGGTCCAACTCGCCGTAGGGGACGAAGAACGTCTTGCGCGCCTCAATGTCGTGGCCGACATACATGGTTTGTTGGCTAACGGGCATGAAGGTGGTGGTGCGCGCCTCCAGGCGTGCGCCGTCGACGGCGATGTGCATCACCATGCGCCCGATGTAGAACTGATCGTCCTCGGCGCACCACAGGCCGCCGAGGTTGGAGCGCGCGTCGGTGCGCGTGAAGATCTCGATATTGCCGTAGCTCCCGCCAAGCCACAGCTTATTGACGTCGTACTCGTAGCTCAGACCCTGCATAATACGCTCACTCAACTCCTTTGAGTTCTCGTCGGTATCATCTCTACCTACATTGTCCCATGCTCACGGCAATGGCGGGTAGAGTGCTAGCTAGGGCGCACTCGCTAGTTCTCGATGTAGCTCCAGAAGGCCGCCGTAGCCGCGCTGCATCGTCGGCTAGCCTCTACCAACTCGGCCAGGCGGCGTTGGGCCGCCTGGGTCGCCTGCTCGGGCCTGCCCGTTGCCAACGCGGCCAAGACAGGGCGGATTGTGTCGAAGCTATAGCCACCATGCCGCAGCAGCGCAATGACCTGTACCCGCTGCGCCTCGGGGGCGTCATAGACACGGTAGCCGCTTGCAGGGTCCCGCCGCGGTCGGATTAGTTCATACTTTTCCCAGAAGCGCACGGTTGAGACAGGCACGCCAACGCGGTGAGCCACCTCACTGATTCGGAGCGGTCGGTCTATTGGGTCTATGAGGGACTGCCCCTTGTTCTCGTCCGTCGATGGTGTTGTCGCGCTGCGTAGGGCGGTGAGCGTCCCCAGCGTTTCATGACGTGATTGGTGCAGGCTGGCGTGGCATGCGTCGACGGCCGCTACCGCCGCATCTATCTCTCCCTTGTGGACACTCCGCATGATCCGTAGTGTCGGCGTCCAGCCATAGCCGGCGACCATGATGCGTGTGGCCTGTAGCGCCCGTACGTGGCGCGCCTCGTAGCGACGGTAGCCGGTCGCGCCGCGGTCGGCCGGCGGCAAGAATCCCAGCCGTTCGTATGTGCGCACTGTTTGCGCGCTCAAGCCGACGGCGCGCGCCAGATCGACTGGTCGCCAATAATCTTTCATTGTACATCTCAACCTTTACTGATAGGTGAAAGCTTTTTATCCGTCCGTCACGCCTCTTATATGTCTAACTTTATACTGGCTGGTCGTCTCGGACCACCGCTACTATGAGGCTAATGAGACAGAGAGAGGTTTCATAGTGACGATGATAGGAGGGTCCATGCTGACACATTGGCGATTTACTGGCCTCTGGCGCCATCCGGACTTCATGAAGTTGTGGGCCGGACAGACGATCTCGGTGGGCGGCACGGCGGTAACGGACCTGGCCTTGCCGCTCACCGCCGTGTTGACTCTCAAGGCGAACCCGGCGCAGATGGGCGCCCTGAGCGCGCTAGAGGTCGCGCCGTACCTTCTGTTCAGCTTGTTCGCCGGTGTGTGGGTCGATCGGTTGCGGCGTCGCCCTGTCCTCATCGCGGCCGACTTGGGGCGCGCCGGGCTGCTCGCGTCGATCCCCATCGTCGCACTGCTCGGCCGGTTGAGTTTGGCGCAGCTCTACACCGTGGCCTTTGTCGTCGGCGCCCTCAGCGTCATCTTCAACGTAGCCTATCAATCCTTCCTCCCGTCCGTCGTGGCGCGCGCCCACCTCGTCGAGGGCAATGGCAAACTCGCGTTGAGCGCCTCCGTGGGGCAGGTCGCTGGCCCTGGTGTGGGTGGGGGCTTGGTGCAGTTACTCAGCGCTCCCGTGGCTATTGCCGTCGATGCATTGTCGTACGTCGCGTCCGCCATATTGCTGACGGCGATCCATGCGCCTGAACCGGCCCCACGGCGGTTCGACGGGCGTCGCGATGCTCGAGCGGAGATTAGGGAGGGTCTGCGCGCCGTGGCGAGACAGCCCGTGTTGCGTGTGCTCGTCGGGGCGTGGAGCGTTTACGAATTCTCCGCCGGCCTCCTGCTGGCGGTGCTGCTGCTGTATCTCACGCGCGATCTAGGGCTAGCGCCAGCCCTCCTCGGCGCGGTCTTCATGGTCGGGAGCGTGAGTGGCATCGTGGGCGCGACGCTGACAGGATGGTTCGCGCGGCGCCTCGGCCTCGGACTATCTATCGCGGCGGCGCTCACCGTGCTTGGGCTTGGGGGATTATGCTTCCCACTGGCTGGTGTCTTTCGCCCGGTCGAGCTACCGCTGGTCGTGCTGGGGCAAATCCTGAGCGGCGTCGGGCTGACCGTGTCCGGGAGCAATCAGACGAGCCTGCGACAGGCGGTCACGCCGGAGCGGCTGCGCGGGCGCGTCAACGCCAGCTACGCCTTCCTGACCTCGGGTGTGCGCCCGTTCGGCGCTCTCCTCGGCGGTGTTCTTGGGCAAAGGCTGGGTGTGCCGGCCACACTGACCGTAGGCGCGCTCGGCATTCTGGTGGCGGCCGCGTGGATCCTATCCTCGCCGATACGCGCGATCCATATAATACCGGCTGCCGAACCCGATTCACCGAGCGTGTCCACGGACAAAATGCGGCATGTGGACGGGCCTATCACGGGGGTAAGACGTGATTAGGACGCGCTCGCTCTAAACGGATTATGCGACTAAATACACTGGGGCACGATGACCGTGAGGCGCGGCGCTTCAAGAGCGCCTTCGGCGAGGACGGCAATGGCGCGTTGAGCGGTCGCGGTTAAGGGATATTCTTCGGGTTCCGACAGGCGCAGCGCATGATCCCATGATGCGGTGACGGGTGATAGGATCAGACGCCACACCAACTTGTTCGGAGTGCGGCCTTGCTCCAGGGCTGCTACGATCGCTTGTGCCTGGGCGATTGCCTCCTCTCTCGATTCTTGCAGGAGGAAGATAAAATTACGCCAGCTTTGCCGCTTGCCAATAACTGTCCGAGGTAACTCGGACAGCACCGTTTCCCAAGCCGTGCGCAAAATCCGGTTCTCCTCGTCAGGCGACGCGAAAGGACGGGCCGTCGAAGGAAGCGTGGGCGTCGACAAGTGCAGCACATAGGCTGGTCGTCCCTGCGCGCTCAACACCTTGACGGCATCAAACACATCGTCTGCGCCAACTGCCCAATGATCGGTGGCGGACCTGCTTTCTACGCTCATGAATCTATCTCCTGCGGGGTCTGAATGTGATAAACGGAGGACGCGAAGGGTAGGTAGTGCCCCACTAAACCGTGGTCAGGCGACAGCCTCCGCAGGGGGTGCCTTGACGCGCCCACGCCGCGCCGCCCGCGCCCGCCCAACCTCATCTGTCTGGCGCGGCGCGGGCGCACCCGTCA
>JAABUJ010001818.1_pt1 | contig 29137 bp, 29 predicted proteins | sample 5559131 | NCBI WGS metagenome assembly JAABUJ01 (sample SAMN10711875, study PRJNA513366) | rock metagenome | isolation source: Antarctica rocks | place: Antarctica: Victoria Land, Mt New Zealand nord | collected 2016-01-07
CCATGCTACCATCAAGGTGGCCCTTTTTTGTGGATTATAGCGACCCACTACGAATACCTTAAAAGGGCAGAAGTCGAACTGAGTTCGGTCCGGCCCGGGGGTCGAGAAGAGTACAGCCCGGGTCGACCGGAGAGGGTCGATCCGGGCCGCGTTTCGATCCGGGTCCAGGCGTCGATGGATTGTGTCGGGGACAGGTGGGTGGTTGCGAACTTTGATGGGATGTCTCAGCGGGTCGCCACGTGCTTCGAGCCGAAGATCGCTTCCGCGGGGAAGTACTGGCCGGGGCAGGCGGTCGGGCCGTCGGCGAACTGGTCATGGCTCCCGACGTGGTCCGCGGGGATCTGGTAGCGGTCGCTCAGGTAGGCCACCAGGGCCCGGGCCGCGGCGACCTGCCGGGGGGTCGGGGGGGACTGATCGAGATTCCCGACCAGGCAGATCCCGATCCCGTACTCGTTGACGTCCGGGGTCCGACCGTTCCGGCAGTGGACCCCGTGCTTCTGGTTCTGCCACCGCTCGGCGACCTCGACCTGGCCGTCGGGGCTGTCGGTCCCGTTGCCGATCACGAAGTGGTAGCCGCACCCCTCGAAGCCCAGAACTTTCCGGTGGTCGCGGTCGATCTGGTCGAGGCCCCCCCGGGCGTTGGCGCTGTGGTGGACGACGACGTACTTCCAGGGGCGGTCGGCCTTGGGGGGCTGGAACAGGTCCTCGGGCTCGGCGACGAACGGCCGGACCTCCTCGCGGAGCGAGACCCGGGGGACCCGGCGGGGGGCGCTGGCCTTCCGGCCGGTGCTCCGGAGGGCGCTGGGCCTGGTCAGCTCGATCCCGCCGGCTCCGGAGGAGGAAGGGACCGGGCTGTTCGACCGGGGGACGTTCAGCGGGGGCTCCTCGGCGGCGTCGGGAACGGGGGGCGAGCCGCCGGCCCGGATCACCGGCTCCGACTCGATCCGGGCGGGGGCCGAGGCGTTAGGGGCCAGGAACGGCTCGGACGGGTCGGGCTCGGTCGTCACGGTACCGGTCGGGCACGACGGGACGAGCGTCGCCGGGGCCGCGATCGGGGTCGCGTAGACCGGCCGCATCGCCATCCGCTTGTGGCCGCAGCCGGCAACGCTCGCCAGGGCCAGGGCGGGGGCCAGGAACAGCACGATTCGCGACGCGCGCACCGCGGACGGGGCCAGTTTCCGATGGGCCATGGGACACGCTCCAGATCAGGATTCAGGGGTTAATTCGAGAGGCGAGTCAGAGGTGCGACTGAGAGCCCCAATAACGCAACCCGGATGCCGGACTTCGGGGAATTGCATCGATCAGGCAATTCGACATCCTGCCGGTTCGACTCAACTCTACACCCCCGTTGGCCGAAGGCGAATAAATCGCGGGAAATTTCCCGGTTCGCCTCAAGTCGAGCTGAGCCTCGTCCGGATGCCCCTCCGACCCGATTCCTTGTAAGATCCGACCGGACCCGAATGCAGGCTTGCCAATCGGTGTCAAGGTCAAGAGGGATCGAGTCGGATGGGCGGCTGGCCGGGCCACGCCCTGGGCGAGGGGGGAGGCGGGCGATCCGGGTTACTCGCCCTTGGGATCAAGCGCCTTCTCCAGGTCTTCCAGCGACGGCCCGTTCAAGGTCTCGCCGAGCAGGGCGCTGAGCTGGAGGCCGACCAGGGCCTCGCTCGGGCTCTTGCGGTCGAGGATCTGGTTCAGATAGGGCTCGGCTCCGACCAGGACCGCCCGGGGCTTGCCGTGAACGGTCAAGACGTACCGGACGTCGTCGCGCTCGAGTTCACGGAGGATGGTCGGGAGGTTCTGGTGCAGCTCGCGACTCCCGATAATCCGGACGGGCAGGTCGGATGATTTTTCCGCCATGGTCCGCGGCTCCTCCGTTGCGAGATGGGATCGCCCCGAGCCGCGACGACTTCGCGGGTCCGGGGGTCCGGACGGCGTCGAGCCGGGTGAAACGGGTCGGGACGCGATCGGATGGGAATAAGCAGGCGTCGGGCGGGATCTGGAGCGAGGCTCCCCCTGCCCTCTCGACACCATCGACGGGATGGGGCGACGTGAGATCCGCCCGGTCGGCCGGCCCGGATCCACGGTTATTATCGGCCGGGGGAGGGGTGATTGCAAGGGATCACGCCTCGGATCCCCCGGTTTGCGGCTTGGCCGGGTGTCACCGGTGAATCTGGGGGCAGGCCACTCCCTCGGGCGCCTTGGCCCCCTCTCCCCAGCCCTCCCCCACAAAGGGGGGAGGGAGCAAGATGGGGCCCGTCTGGTCCCCTTTTGCCTCGCGAACAAGTCGGCGGGACGGGAGGTCGCGGGGAGGGAGCAAGATGGGGCCCGTCTGGTCCCCTTTTGCCTCGCGAACAAGTCGGCGGGACGGGAGGTCGCGGGGAGGGAGCAAGATGGGGCCCGTCCGGTCCCCTCCCCCCTTCGTGGGGGAGGGTTAGGGAGAGGGGGCCCCAGACGTGGCGCCACCAGAAACCGCGGTCAGACCCGCCCGGCCGGGGTCTCCGCTCAGCCCGGGCCGGGATCAGGCGGGGGCCCCGGGGGCTTGCCGGTCGAACAGGAACGCGACCCGCTTGGGGTCGGGCGGCCGGGTCGCAAGGCTCACGGCCACGCCCGCGGCCAGCGAAGAGAGCAGGCCCCAGACGCAGGGCTCGAATCCGAGCAGGTAGTAGGCCCCGAACCCCTGCGGCGGCGGGCCGATCCGCTGGTCGACCCCCTTCAGGCCAAGATAGGACCCGTAGGCGTAGAGCGCCAGGGTGACGCCCGACCCGGTCCCCATCGCCGCCAGGGCCCCGGCCGCTGTCGCTCGACGCCAGAAGGCCCCCATCAGGGCCGGCATCAGGAACGCCGAGGCCATCCCCGCGCTGGCGAAGACGACGATCAGTTGCAGATATTTCGGGGGGTTCAGCGCGAGCCCGGCGGCGAGCAGGCCGATCCCGACGGTGGCCGAGTAGCTCGCCCGCTCGATCTCCCGCTCCGAGGCGCCGGGGCGGACGAACCGCTGGTAGACGTCGCGGACCAGGCCCGAGGCCACGATCAGGAGGAACCCGCTGACCGTGCTCATCACCGCCCCGTAGGGCGCGGCCAGGATCAGGCCGGCCACATAGGGGTTGGCCAGGTGGATCACCAGCCGGGGCATCACCTCGTCGGGCTTCTCCAGCCCCGGGAGGATCGACCGCGAGGCGACGAAGATGAAGATCAGCGGCACATAGATGAGGATGTTGTAGAGGGTCAGGTACAGGATCGACCACCGGAGCGTCCGCGAGTCGCGGAACGCCATCAGCCGGACCATCGTCGAGGGCTGGCCCATCCCGGTGATCGCCCACATCACGAAGAACGAGAGCGCCAGCCCGAGCGGGTGGAAGTCCCGCCCCGCCCCCGGCCCGAAGGCGAAGCCGTCGCCGGCCAGCTCCATCCCCCGATACGTCGCCGCCTCCAGGCCCCCCGAGGCGGCCATCGCCATCGGGAACAGCAGGATCACGCCCACGAGCATCACCAGGCTCTGGAACACGTCGGTCCAGACCGCCGCCAGGAACCCGCCATAAGCGGTGTAGGCCACCACCGTCGCCGTGAAGATCGCCAGGCCGACGACGTAGCCCGCGTCGACCGTCACGGCCAGGTCGTCCGGGGACGCCCAGGCATACGTCGCCGACGGCAGGACGATCTTCAGGATCACCCCGCCCGCCTTGAACTGGGGGACCAGGTTGCACGTCAGGAAGAAGATCACCAGCAGGCTCGTCAGGAGCCCCAGCGCGGGACTCCCGAACCGCTCGCGGAGGAGGTCGGGTAAAGTGATCGCCCCGGTCTGCCGCGAGAGCTGGCCGATCCGCTTGCCCAGGACCCCAAGGACGGTCAGGGGAGCGACCATGAACGACGCGATCCAGAGCCCGACCACCCAGCCGAAGCTGTAGACCAGCGAGGGGAACCCCATGAACGTCCCGCCGCTCATCACCGCCGCCGTCAAGGCCACCGCCAGCGCGCCCAGAGATCGGTTCCCCAGGAAGTACTTCTGGAGGAAGCCCGCCTTCCGGCTCGCCACCCGGTTGGCCACCACCCCCAGGCCGAGCGAGACCAAAGTGAACAGGACCAGCGCCACCAGCGTGGCCGGGTGCGCCTGGATCCCGCCGGAATCAGGCATCGCTCACCCCTCCCCGGATGTCCGCTTCCAGCTCGGCCGCGTGATCCTTCCCCAGGTCGTCGTCGGCCATGAAGAACCCCGCGAACCAGACCGTGAACAGGGCGGAGGCGCCCCAGGGGACGAGGAACCCCCAGAAGGCCCACCACGGGACGCCCAGGATCGGCCGGACGTCGGCCCTGGTCAGCGGATGCTCCTTCGTCCCGTACCCGAACAGCCACGAAGAGAAGCAGCAATAAACCGTGGCGGCCAGCCAGGCCAGGCCGATGATGATCGCCTCCCGGCGGGCGTGGCGGACGACGGGGTCGGTCTTGTCGGGCACGGCGGGTCGGCTCCGGGGAGCTTCGAGACGCGGCGAAGGTCGATCGCCCCCCGGGGAGAGGGTGGCGTGGGGAATCCCGTTTTCGCACGTCCGGGGCCTTGCGGCAAGGGACGGCCCAGGATTCTCACCCCGGCCCCCCGATGGCCCGGGCGGGCTTACCGAAAATTCAAGTTGACTTGCACTTTGTTAAACTCAATAATGTTGAAGGCCGCATCAACTTCATGAAAGCGAGGGGGCGACACCGATGGCGACCCGGACCACGACCCTCGCCCCGGCCTGGCTCGCGGCCCTGGACGAGGAAGACCTGCAATTCCTCAAGCGGTTCCTGTTCCACTCGGGCTCACTGAAGGCGCTGGCGCAGGATTACGGGGTCTCGTACCCGACGGTCCGGGCCCGGCTCGATCGCCTGATCGCCAAGGTTAGGGCGGCCGAGGACCCGAAGGTCGGCGATCCGTTCGAACGCAAGCTGCGCGTCCTGGTGGCCGACGCCCGGGTCCCGGCGGCCCTGGCGAAGGAGCTCCTCCTGGCCCACCGCGACGCGCTCAAGGGGAGGGTCGACGAGTGAATGATCCCTGGTTCAACCCGAACGCCTGGGCCTGGATCCCCGGCACGCTCCTCGGGGTCCTCGGCGGGACCTGGGGGGCCCTCGCGGGCACGCTGGCCCCGAGGGGACGGGCCCGACGCCCGGTCCTCGGGGCCGGGCTCCTGCTGCTCCTGCTGGCGATGCTCTCGGGCGTGGCGGGGGTCGCGGCCCTCTTTGTCGGGCAGCCCTACGGCGTCTGGTACGGCCTGCTCCTGCCATCGGTGATCGGCGGGTTCGTCCTCGGCCCGCTCCTGCCCCTGGTCGCCCGACGCTACCGCGAGGCCGAAGGGCGGAAGATCACGGCGGAGGACCTCTCCGGATGAGAGGCGGGGCGCCCCCCGGCTCCTGGAAGTTCCGGTCGCTTCAATGCGGCTTCAGGGTTGCCTCGAAGAACGAGGCCAGTTGCTCGACCACGTACCGCCGGCCTTCTTCCTTGCGGGAGGAGTGCCGCTCCTCCGGGAGCGGGAGCATCCGGAACGGCTTGCCGGCCGTGATCAGGGCCGAGACCAGCCGCGCGGAGTGGCGGAAGTGGACGTTCTCGTCGAGCATCCCGTGGATCAGGAGGAGGTCGCCCTGGAGGCGGTCGGCCGCCCCGAGGGCCGAGGACGCCCGGTAGCCGGCCGGGTTGTTCGCGGGCGTCCCCATGTAGCGTTCGGTGTAGCAGGTGTCGTAGCCGTCCCAGTCGGTGACCGGGGCGATCGCGACCCCCGCCCGGAAAACCTCGGGGGCCTCGGTCAGGCACCGGAGCGTCAGGTAGCCGCCGTAGCTGGACCCGCTCACCCCGACCCGCGAGGCGTCCACCTCCGGCCGGGTCCGGGCGACGAAGGCCACCCCGTCGACCTGGTCGCGGACCTCCACCGACCCCATGTTCCGGTCGATCGCCGCCTCGAAGGCGTGCCCCCGGCGGGCCGATCCCCGGTTGTCCATCTTCCAGACCGCGAAGCCGCGCTCGGCCAGGTGCTGGGCGTTGAGGTCGGCCGTCAGGGACCACGCCTCGGCGACGTACTGGACGTGCGGTCCCCCGTAGAGGAGGACCACCAGCGGGGCCTTGGGGCCCAGGGCCTTCGACCTCGGGGCGTAGTAGGCCCCATGGAAGGCCGTCCCCTCGCGGCCCTGGAACGGCACGACCTCGGGCGGGGTGAGCTTGAGCTGGTCGACCCTCGGGTCCGACAGCGCCGCGTCGTCGAGGGTGGCGATCACCCGGCCGTCCCGGGCCATCAGCCGGGCGACCGGCGGCCGGGACCGACTGCTGAAGGTGTCGACATACGTTTCGCCGTCCTTGGAGACGACCACCCGATGCGTCCCGGGGTCGGTGGTCACCTTCCGGATCGGCCCGCCGTCGAGCGAGACGCGGTAGGCGTGCCGCTCCAGCGGGCTTTCGACCCCCGCCGAGAACCAGACCTCGCGCCGGGCCTCATCGAGGTGGTCGACGCCGTCGACCGGCCAGGGCCCACTGCTCAGGTCGCGGAGCTTCTTGCCGTCGCGGTCATACAACTCCAGGTGCCGGAAGCCCGACCGCTCGGACGACCAGAGGATCTCGCCGGTCGCCTCGATCGCCCGGAGGTCGTCGTGGAGGTTGACCCAGGTGGCGGACTTCTCCGCGATCAGCTCGCGTCCGCCGACATCCTTGACGACCTCGAACCGGCAGAGCCGGAGCGACTTCTGGTCGCGCGCCAGGAGCTGGACCAGCAAGGTCGTCGGGCCCGCCCAGTCGACCCGGGCCAGGTAGAAATCGTCGTCGGGGACCGGCAGCGCGAGCCAGGCGGTGTCCCCGCCCGAGGCGGCCACCACGCCGAGCCGGACCTTCGCGTTGGCCGCGCCCGGGAACGGATACCGATGCGTCTCGACCGAGTAATCGCCCCCCTGGTGGACGATCGAGTAGGGGGGAATCTGCCTCTCGTCGGCCGACTGGTAGGCGATCCTCGACCCGTCGGGCGACCACCAGAAGCCCCGGGATCGGTCCATCTCCTCCTGGGCCATGAACTCGGCCAGCCCGTGGGTCAGGCCGTCGGCCGCGCCGTGGCTGAGGCGGGTTTCCCGCTTCGAGGCGATGTCGAGGGCGTAAAGGTCCCCCTCGCGGACGTAGGCGACCCTGGATCCGTCGGGGGCGAGGTGGGGGTCGATCTCGGGCGCGGGGGTCTCGGTCAGTCGCTCCAGCGGGCCGTCGGACCCCCGGAGGAGGTACAGGTCGCCCCGGAGCGGGATCACGGCCACGTCGGCCGCCCTGGCCCGGACGATGTGGGTGATCCCGGTCTCCCGGAGCCGCTGGCGCTCGCGGCGGAGGGCTTCTTCCTTCGAGAAGTTGGCCTCGGTGTCGCCCGAGCCCGGGGGCCGGGCGATCACCCGGGGCGAGCCGCCGGCGACCTCGGCCCGCCAGAGGACCCGGCTCAGGCTGGCGGTCTCGGCCTTGAGGTAAGTCACGGCCTTGCCGTCGGGCGTGAAGGCGAAGCCGCCGGGGACCACCGAGCCGGGCCCGGGGAGCCTGGCGACGGTCGCCGCGTCGATGGTCCGCCGGCCCCCCGCGAGCCGGTCGTCCGCCATGGAGTCCGAAGTCCTGGCCACCGGGCCTCCCCAGAGCACGAGCAAGGCGATCAGGCGATGGATCCGCATCGTTGTCCCGTCTGTTAAGGCCGCCGCCAGTCGCCGACGACGAGTCGAGCGCGACCCGGAAATCGTCGGTCAGGGCCCGACCGCTGTCAACCCCCGCGACGGGGGCCCCGGCGGGCCATACAATCATCGGGCCGAGGGTTCGACCCGATTTTTCCATCAGGGCGGAGGTTCCGGGAAGTGACACCGACCCCTCGACGGACCATCGCGATCGGGGACGTTCACGGCTGCTCGAAGGCCCTGGACGCCCTGATCGCCGCCATCGGACCGGCCGAGGGGGACGAGATCGTCGCCCTCGGCGACTACGTCGACCGGGGGCCCGACGCTCGGGGCGTCATCGACCGCCTGATCGAGCTGGGGCGGCGGTCCCGGCTGGTCCCCCTGCTGGGCAACCATGACGAGCTGATGCTCGGGGCCATCGAGGGCGAGGACCCGGCCGGGTGGTACGCCTCCGGCGGGCTCCGGACGCTCGACTCCTACGGCCCGGTCCGCGAGATCGCGGCGATCCCCGAGGGGCACGCCCGCTTCCTCCGCGACTGCCTGCCGTACCACGAGACCGAGACCCACATCTTCGCCCACGCCAACTACGACCCCGCCCGCCCGATGGCCGAGCAGCCCGCCTCGATGCTCCGCCGCGAGAAGCTCCGATGGCACACGCCGAGGCCCCACGCCTCGGGCAAGACGGTCATCCTGGGGCACAACGCGCAGAAGGCCGGCGAGATCCTCGACCTCGGCCACCTCATCTGCATCGACACCTACTGCCACGGCGGGGGCTGGCTCACCGCCCTGGACGTCGATTCCGGCCGGGTCTGGCAGTTCGACCGCGACGGCCGGCCCCGATGATCCCCTTCAATCGCGGTTGAGGATCGCCGACACCTCGCGGATCGCCACCCGGCGGGAGTCGCCGCCATCGAGGGCCAGGGTGAGCCCCTCGCGAAGCCCGATCGCCTCCAGCCGCCCCACGACCGGGCCCGCCGGGGTGGCCACCTCGACCCGATGCCCGAGGTGTTCGCTCCGCCGGCCATAAGCGGCCTGGAGCCCGTCCGGACCGGCGGCGAGGGCGAGCCCGTAATGGTGGTCGAGCCGGCGGAGGAGCGACCGGGCCACCTCGGATCGGTCCAGCGACCGGCCCAGGAGCCGCCGGAGCGAGGTGGCCGAGTCGCGGAGGCCCTCGGGGAAATCCTCGGCCGAGGCGTTCACGTTGAGGCCGATCCCCAGGACGGTCCCCCGCCCCCGCTCGACCAGGACCCCGGCGAGCTTCCGCCCGTCGACCCGGACGTCGTTGGGCCACTTGATCCGGGCCTTGAGAGCGAACTCCTCGTCCAGAACCTCGGCCACCGCCACCGCCCCCAGCGCCGTGAGCCAGGACGGATCCCCGAGCGGGCCGACCGGGAACAGGAGAACCGACATCAGGACCGACGAGCCCGGCGGGCTCGACCAGGTCCGCCCCCGGCTCCCCCGGCCCGAGGTCTGCTCCTCGGCCAGGACCGCCAGGCCCTCGTTGGCCCGGCTCGGAGCCGCCCGAGCCGCCAGGTCGTTGGTGCTCCCGACCCGGTTCCAGACCACCACCCGGCGGCCCACGACGTTCGTCCCGAGTTCCCACTCGATCTGGTCCGGGCAGAGCCGGGGAGACGGCCCCCGGTAGGCGGCCCCGAGGAAGGGGTGCCGCTCCAGCCCGAACCCGAACGCTTGGAGCTCCTCCAGGTCGGCCCCGAGCCCCTCGACCGGGACGAACCCGCCCCCCGCCGCGCGGAGCCGGTGGAGCAAATCGATGTTCACGGCCCGATCGCCCGGTCGAAGTCGAGCCCGATGTCCAGCGCCGGGGCCGAGTGCGTCAGGGCCCCCACGCTGATCCGGTCGACCCCCGATTCCGCCAGGGCCCGGACGGTCGCCAGCGTCACCCCGCCCGACGCCTCCAGCAAGATCCCGGGGGCCCGGGCATCCCGCCGCCGGACCGCCTCGGCCAGCTTCTCAGGGCCCAGGTTGTCCACCAGGATGATATCCGGCCCGACCTCCAGGGCCCGGTCGAGCTGGTCCAGCGTGTCGACCTCGATCTCGATGAACTTCGTCCCCGCCGGGGCGCCCTCCCGGGCAAGTTTCACCGCCCGGCCGATCGGGTCGCCGCCGGCTTCCAGGTAGGCCAGGTGGTTATCCTTAATGAGCACGGCATCATACAAGCCGATCCGATGGTTCGTCCCGCCGCCGCAGCGGACGGCGTACTTCTCCAGGGCCCGCCAGCCGGGCGTGGTCTTCCGGGTGTCGAGGATCACGGCCTTGGTCCCGGCGACCTCGGCCACGAACCGGGCGGTCAGGGTCGCGATCCCGCCCAGTCGCTGGAGGAAGTTCAGGGCCGTCCGCTCCATCGCCAGCAGGGAGCGCATCGGGCCTTCGACCCGGGCGAGGAGATCGCCCGGCTCCAGCCCATCCCCGTCCCGTCGCTCCGCTTCGGGCCGGTCTTCGAGACCGAACCGGGCGGCGAGGATCCGGAGGACCGGCACTCCGGAAAGGACGCCGGGCGATCGGGATCCGAACCGGGCCGAGCCCCGGGCGTCCTCGGGGATCGTGATCCAGCCGGTCAAGTCACCGGCGGCGCCGAGGTCTTCCTCCAGCGCCAGGGCGATCAGGACTTCGGCGTTGTGCCGCTCGGCGGCTTCGAAGGTCGGTGTTCCCATCGGGACCTCACTGGGGCTTGGGCCGGGCCCGGCCCTTCTTGCCGCCGGCCTTGGCCTTGTCGCGGGCGCTGGTGGCCTGGGCGGTAGCCGACGGCCGGGCGGTCCCGCCGCCCTGGGCCGCCTTGATCTGCATGATCCGGTCGCGGAGGGCGGCGGCGCGTTCGAACTCCAGGTTCTCGGCGGCCTGGAGCATCTCGGCCTCCAGGGCGTTGAGGTAATCCTCGTTGGCGTCGGTGATCTCGTCGCGGCCAACGGCCTTGCGGACCTCGGCCTTGGCTTGCACCTCCTCCTCGATCCCCCGGCGGATCGCCTTGTGGATCGACTCGGGGGTAATCCCGTGCTCGGCGTTGTACACGATCTGGAGGGCCCGGCGGCGGCTGGTCTCGTCGATCGCCCGCTGCATCGACTGGGTCACGGTGTCGGCGTAGAGAACCACCTCGGCGTTGACGTGCCGGGCGGCCCGGCCGATGGTCTGGATCAGCGAGGTCTCGGACCGGAGGAAGCCCTCCTTGTCGGCGTCGAGGATACAGACCATCGAGACCTCGGGCAAATCCAGCCCCTCGCGGAGCAGGTTGACGCCGACCAGGACGTCGAAGGCTCCCTCGCGCAGCTCGCGGAGGATGGTGACCCGCTCGAAGGCGTCGAGCTCGGAGTGGAGCCACTTGCACTTCAGGCCCTGCTCCTTGAGGTAGCGCGTCAGGTCCTCGGCGAGCCGCTTGGTCAGGGTGGTGACCAGGACCCGCTCCCCCTTCCCGGCCCGCGTCCGGGCCTCTTCGAGGAGCGCCGGGACCTGGCCCCGGGCGGGCTCGACGCGGACGATCGGGTCGAGCAGGCCGGTGGGACGGATGACCTGCTCGACGACCTCGCCGCCGGAGATGGTGGCCTCGTAGTCGCCGGGGGTGGCCGAGACGTAGACCCGCTGGCCGAGCTTCTTCTCCCACTCGTCGAACCGGAGCGGCCGGTTGTCCAGGGCGCTGGGGAGCCGGAAGCCGTGCTCGACCAGGGTACTCTTCCGGCTGAAGTCGCCGGCGAACATCCCCCGGATCTGGCCCAGGCTGACGTGCGACTCGTCGATGAACAGGAGGCTATCCTCGGGGAAAAAGTCCAGCAGGGTATTGGGAGTCTCGCCCGGCTTCCGGCCCGAGAGGGGCCGGCTGTAGTTCTCGATCCCCGAGCAGTAGCCGACCTCCAGGAGCATCTCGATGTCATACCGGGTCCGGGCCGCCAGCCGCTGCGCCTCCAGGAGCTTCCCCTGCTCCTTGAGTTGCTGGAGCCGGTCGTCCAGCTCCTTCTGGATCGCCTCGACGGCGCCCTGGATCCGCTCCTCGGGGAGGACGAAGTGCTTGGCCGGGTAGATGTACATGTCCTCCTTCTTCTCGATCACCGCGCCGGAGGTCGGGTCGATCACCGCGAGGGTCTCGATCTCGTCGCCGAAGAGCTCGATCCGGAAGCCGACTTCCTCGTAGGCCGGCCAGAGCTCGATCACGTCGCCCCGGACCCGGAACTTGCCCCGGGAGAAGTCGACGTCGTTCCGCTCGTACTGGATGTCGACGAACCGGAGGAGGACTTCGTCCCTATCGACCTGCTGGCCGAGCTTGAGGCGGACCATCATCTTCCGGTAGTCGTCGGGCGAGCCGAGGCCGTAGATGCAGGAGACGCTGGCGATGACGATCACGTCGTTCCGGCTCACCAGGGCGCTGGTGGTGGCCAGGCGGAGCCGCTCGATCTCCTCGTTGATCGAGGAGTCTTTTTCGATGTAGATGTCGCGCTGGGGGATGTAGGCTTCGGGCTGGTAATAGTCGTAATAGGAGACGAAGTAGCGGACGGCGTTGTGGGGGAAGAATTCCTTGAACTCGCCGTAGAGCTGGGCGGCCAAGGTCTTGTTGTGCGACATCACCAGCGCCGGTCGGCCGAGCCGGGCGATGACGTTGGCCATGGTGAAGGTCTTGCCCGAGCCGGTGACGCCCAGGAGGGTCTGGTGCCGCTTCTGCTCGCGGATCCCCTCGACGAGCAGGTCGATTGCCCGGGGCTGGTCGCCGGCGGGCTCGTAGGGGCTGACCAACTGGAAGTCGGGCATGGTCGAGTCTCGGGGCGATCGGCCCCGCCCGCGGGGTCGGCTAGGGCTGAAATCCGGTCGGCCCCTCGGCCGGCTCGAACCGGAGGAATGGCTTCAGGGCCGCGGCCTTGACCGGGCCGATCCCCTTGACCCGCCGGTCGAGGTCGTCCAGCGACCGGAACGGCCGGGTCTCGCGGGCCTCGACGATCCGACCGGCCAGGACTGGCCCGATCCCCGGCAGGGCCCCGAGGACCGAGTCGGGGGCCGTGTTGGCGTCGACGATCAGCGAGGGCAGCGGGATCGTCCCCGGAGGCACGCCGAGCGACGCCCAGGCCAGCGCCACGCCCAGGGTCGCGGCGACCAGGATGAGCATCCCCCGAGCCGGGCCGATCCATCCCCAGGGCGCCATGCCGGGCCTCCTTGGAATACCCGTTCAGTATAACCCGGCCCGACGGGAGGCTCAAGGGGAGGATGGGTCCAGCTCGCCGGCTAATCGGGCCAGGGCGTCGAGCTTTTCGCGGGAAGGTGTCATCTTTATCGGACCATATCCCAAGCCCGGCGCGAAGACGTGGCTACCCATCAGAGCACCCCGGCGGTGATCTCGGTCAGGGCGTGCAGGAAGGCGTCGATCTCGGCCTCGGTGGTGAACGGGCCGGGGCTGAGGCGGAGGGTCCCGTCGGGGAAGGTCCCGATCGCCTTGTGGGCGTAGGGGGCGCAGTGGAGGCCGGGGCGGACGGCGATGTCGAAGCTCCCGTCGAGGATCGCGCCGAGGTCCTGCGGGGTCAGGCCCTCGGGGACGACCAGCGAGAGGGCGCCGACGTGGGTGGCGGGCTCCCACCGGCCGGCGTGATCCCAACCCTCGGCGGTTTCGGTCCAGTCGACGACCTTGGCGAGCAGGTCGACCTCGTGCTTCCGGCCGGCCTCGACGCCCTGATCGGCGACCCAGGCCAGGCCGGCGGCCAGGCCGGCGATCCCGAGGACGTTGGGGGTTCCACCTTCGAGGAAGTAGGGGAGTTGCTGGGGCTGGGTCTCGCTGGCGGAGTCGCCGCCGGTCCCGCCCTCGCGCCAGGCGGCGGGGTTGGCCCGGGGGCCGACGTAGAGGGCCCCGGTCCCGGTCGGGCCGTACAGAGCCTTGTGGCCGGGGAAGGCCAGCAGGTCGATCGGCGTGGCCTTCAGGTCGATCGGAACCACGCCGGCCGTCTGCGCGGCGTCGACCAGGAACAGGGCGCCCGAGGCCCGGACGATCGGCGCGATCGCCTCGATCGGCTGGACGGTCCCCAGGACGTTCGAGGCGTGCGTGAGAGCCACCAGCGCGGTCTTCGGGGTCAGGGCGGCCCGGACGTCCTCGGGGTCGAGGTAGCCCTCCCGGGAGGCGAGTCGGGTCAGGGCGATGACGCCGTCCTGCTCCAGCTTCCGGAGCGGCCGGCTGATCGAATTATGCTCAAGATCGGATGTAATCACGTGATCGCCCGGCCGGACGACGCCCTTGATGGCGAGGTTCAGGCCGTCGGTGCAGTTGTGGGTGAAGATCCACCGCTCGACGCCCTGGCCACGGAAGAACTGGTTAAGCGCGTGCCGGGTGTCGTCCAGGGTCCGCTCGGCGGCCATCGCCATCCGGTGCCCGGCCCGGCCCGGGTTGGCCAGGCTGGTCCGGGCGAAGGCGTCGAGCGCCCGGTAAACCGGCTCGGGCTTGGGGAAGCTGGTGGCGGCGTTGTCGAGGTAGATCATGGGGCTTCCTGGAAGTCGATGGCTGATGACCGCATGACCGAATGACCGAATGACCGAATGACCGAATGACCGAATGACCGAATGACCGAATGACCGAGACCGAATGACCGAGACCGAGGGCAAAAGGGCCGCGACTGATCGGAGGGGGAGTCAGTCCGGGGACGGATCGTCGCTCTCGCCCCGATCGGGCGGAATTCCTCGTCCTTCCTGGACTTGGCGGAGGTAGGCGAGATAATCGTCACGCCTCCGCTCGGCTTCGGTCGCCTTCCGACGGGTATCGGTCTGATGGCGATGACCCACGAGGCCCTTCGTGTTCTTGAGCGAGTCGAGCCAGGCGTTCAACTGCCGGGTGACGCTGAGACTCAGCGTTTTCAAATTCGCGACCTCCGGCGTCCGATCGCCGAACCTGGCCAGTCGCTGCATGAGGCAGAGCATCGAGCGGACCTCGCCCGCCGAGCCGCGGGCGATGTAGAGGAAGCTCAGCAGCTCTTCATGCGTACCCCGCTCGAAACCCTCGGCGATGTTTTAGCGATGGAGACGGTCGCCCGCTCGATCTGGTCGCGGAACCCGGAGTATCCCGCGAGGCACCCCGTCTCCGTCAGCGCGAAGACACGGACGGCCAGTTCGATGGCCGTATTCCAGACCGGAAGATCATCGAACTTCTGATAGTTCACCGGCGACTCCGGTCATCAACCATCCTTCATCGGTCATCAACCATCCTACATCAGTCATTATCATCATTCATTGGCCATCAACCATCCTTCATCGGCCATCCTTCCTACCCTCAACTCCCCACGAATTGCGCATAGAGCGACCGGGCCTTGGCGATGTCGTTGGTCCCCTTGATGATCGCCCGGCCGTCGGGGAAGACGGTGAACTCGTGGCCGTCGGCGGCGAAGCGGAGCATGAACGCGTTGTGCCGGACCTCGCCCAGGGGGACGAGCCGCCGGGCCATCTCGGCGAAGTCCAGCGGCTCGGGGCGGCGGGCGGCGACCTGCACCGCGTTCCGGCCGCAGAGGATGGTGGTGTGCGAGCCGAGGTCGCCATCGAGCCATTCGTACTTGCCGTGCTGGCAGCACGGGCAGTCGACCTTGCCCAGCAGGCCGGCCACCTTGAGCCGGCGGAAGGTCCAGTCCCAGACGTCGACCATGATCAGCTCGACGTTCAGGGCGTCGAGCTTGCCGCTGAGCAGCTTGATCGCTTCCACGGCCTCGAACGACGCGATCACCGCCACCGCCGGCCCGAGGACCCCGGCGGTCTCGCAGGTCGGCGTCAGGCCCGGCGGCGGGCTGTCCTCGATCAGGCAGCGGAGGCAGGGAGTGACGCCCGGCCGGATCGTCATCGTCTGCCCCTCCGAGCCGATCACCCCGCCGAAGATCCAGGGCTTGCCCAGCTTCACGGCCGCGTCGTTGATGAGGTAGCGGGTCTCGAAGTTGTCCGTCCCGTCCAGGATCAGGTCGGCGTCCTTGACCAATCCGAGGATGTTGGTGTGGTCGATATCGGTGACGACCGGCTCGACCGTCACCGCCGAGTTGATCCGCCGGAGCTTCCGGGCCGCGGCCTCGGCCTTGGGGAGGTTGGCCGCCACGTCCTCCTCGTCGAAGAGGATCTGGCGCTGGAGGTTGTGAGTCTCGATAAAGTCGCGGTCGACAATCCGGACGTGCCCGACCCCGGCGCGGACCAGGTGGTTGGCCAGGACGGTCCCCAGGGCCCCGCACCCGCAGATCGTCACCCGCGAGCCCATCAGCTTCCGCTGGCCGGCCTCGCCCAGGGCCGGGAACCGGACCTGCCGGCTGTACCGATCGAGCGGGTCCGGCGATCCCGAGCCCGCCCCGATGCTCCCGACGCTGTCAGATGCCATGACCTTCCCTTCGATGCGATCCGATCCGATCCGATCCAAAACGATTCCGACTTCCGATCAGCCGCCCGCGACGGCCGGGATGATGCTCACCTCGTCCTTGGCCTCGACCTTGGTTTCCAGGTCTTCGAGGTAGCGGATGTCTTCGTTGTTGACGTACACGTTGACGAACCGACGCAGCTCCCCGCCGTCGAAGATCCGCTCCTTCAAGCCGGGGTACGCCTCGAAGACCTGGCCGAGGACTTCACCGACGGTCGAGCCGGCGGCGTCGACGCTGTCGAGCCCGCCGGCATGGGGACGCAAGGGGGTGGGGATCCGGACGACGGGCATGGATTCAGTCCTTGGGAAGTTTCGACCGCGAGGGAGAGGGAATCAGGGCGGCACCCAGGCCGAGCAGGAAAAACAGGGCGATCAAGGGCACCAGGATCGACCCCTGGAGGTCGGCGATCCGGAGCGACCAGTCCTCGAGCTTGGTCCGGTCCAGGCCGTAATCCCGGGCCAGGCCGAGCAGGGGATAGTCTTCGGATTGCCGGAATGGGGAGTTCCGGGTAAACCCCTCGTAGAGGCGGCGGTAGAGCCAGGCCTCCGCCGACCTCCGCGCCGCCAGCAGGGTCATCGACGCGGCATAGGCGGCGAGCAGCCCCACGGCGACCCGATGGATCCGACTCATGGGGGCCCTCGCCGCCTCGCCGATGGACGCGTCAGGCCCCGGCGGCGACCAGCTCGCCCGCCTCGGAGCCGACCAAGGCCTCGAACTCGGCCAGGCTGGGCTTGATGACCACCGGCGCGGTCAGTTTGCCGTGCAGCGCCTCGGCCGTCTTGAGGCCGTTGCCGGTGATGCAGAGCACGGTCGAGCCGTCGCGGTCGATCCGGCCCTGCTCGATCAGCTTCCTGGCCACGGCCAGGGTGACGCCGCCGGCGGTCTCGGCGAAGATCCCCTCGGTCTCGCCCAGGAGCTTCATGGCGTCGACGATCGCCTCGTCGTCCACGTCCTCGGACCAGCCGCCGGAGTCGCGGATCAGCTTGGAGGCGAAGTAGCCGTCGGCCGGGTCGCCGATGGCCAGGCTCTTGGCGATGGTCCGGGGGTCGCGGACCGGCCGGACCTTCAGGGAGTCGGTCTTGACCGTGTTGGAGATCGGGTTGCACCCGGTCGCCTGGGCGCCGAACATCTTGGTCTGGATCGGGCCATCGATCAGCCCGAGCCGGGCGAACTCGCCGAATGCCTTGTGGATTTTGCCGATCAGGCTCCCGCCGGCCATCGGCGCGACCACGTGGTCGGGGGCCCGCCAGCCCAGGTCCTCGGCGATCTCGAAGCCCATCGTCTTCGAGCCCTCGGCGTAGAACGGGCGGAGGTTGACGTTGACGAACCCCCAACCGTATCGGAAGGCGATCTGCGAGCAGAGCCGGTTGACCTGGTCGTAGTTCCCCCGGATCGCCACGACCTTCGCCCCGTAGATGCTGCAACCCAGGATCTTGCCGGCCTCCAGGTCGTCGGGGATCAGGACGTACGCCTCCAGGCCGGCCGCCGCCGCGTTGGCCGCCACGCTCCCGGCCAGGTTCCCGGTGGAGGCGCAGCCGACGGTCCGGAACCCCAGCTCGACCGCCTTGGACAGCGCCACGCCGACCACGCGGTCCTTGAAGGAGAGGGTCGGGTGGTTCACCGCGTCGTTCTTGATATAAAGCTCGGCCACGCCCAGGGCCCTGGCCAGCCGGTCGGCCCGGATCAGCGGGGTTCCGCCGACATGGAGGCCGACCGTCGGCGGCCCGTCGATCGGTAGCAACTCGCGGTAGCGCCACATGTTCTTGGGCCGCGACTCGATCGTCCGGCGGTCCAGGGCCCGGCCGACGGCGTCGTAATCGTAGACGACCTCCAGCGGCCCGAAGTCCTCGGTGCAGAAGTTGAGGGCTTCCTTGGGATAGAGCTTGCCGCAGAGGCGACACTTCAGGCCGAGCGTGAGTTCTTCGGACACCGGCGATTCTCCCGACGAGGCCCGGGGGGCGTTGGCCGCCACAATGGGGCGGGCAACCGGGCGCGACACGGTCCACGATCGGATCGGCCAAACGGGCCGTCCGGGTGCGCCGAGCTCATCGAGAGTGGGATGGTGGGAACGATGGGGATGCGATAAAGCAGGGCTGACGGCCGGGATGCGTGGGGGCTCCCGCCTCAGTCCCTCTTATCTGTCCCATCGGCATTCCCGTCGGATCGACCCGACGGGGCACCAGGGCAGGAGTTAGCACCAGCATCCACCTTGTCGGCGGACCGGTTGCTGTGGCGTCACAGGGCCCGTCCCTCAGCCACTCTGGATAAGATGCGCACCGAATTGTGATAACGTCAATTTACCTGACGTTCACCGGCCAAGTCAAGCGAATTTGCCCTGACGGCAACAGCCTCTCGCCGTCAGGGCCTACAACCGGCCGCCACGGCTTGCCGATTGCCACGATCGGATCAGCCGCCGACGGATCAATCCCTTCCGTCCTTTTTGACCGTCAGATCCGTCCGCAAGCCACGATACCGCCATGACTTGGGAGCCGGCAAATTGGCGATCGGCTCGGCCAGGGGCTCGGGGAGGTGGTGGGGCCCGGTGGGACCGTCGATCCGGCCTTCCCAGGCGTGCGAGCGGAGGCTCCGGAGGATCTGGTCGGCCAGGCGGATCGAGCGGAGGGCGTCGGACCCGATCACCCGAGGTCGGGATCCAGTCCGGACGGCCAGGACGAAGTCCTCCAGTTCCAGGGCCAGCGGCTCGCGGCCTTCGCCCTGGACCTGGTCGACCCGGAGGATCTTGCCGAAGATCCGCTCCTTGATCGCGGCCGGCTGGGACAGGTCCAGGCCGTCGAGGTCGACCTCGCCCCGGCGGAGGCGGTCGGAAGGGCGGACGATCGTCCCTTGCCTGGTGGCGAAGTCGAGGGTGACGTATCCCTCGGACCCGAACAGCCGCATCTTCCGGACGGCCTGGAAGCTCGCCCGGCTGGCCGTCAGGTTGGCCACGCAGCCATCCTCGAACTCGATCCGGGCGTTGGCCACGTCCTCGTGGTCGCCGAAGAGCCCCACGCCCACGGCCGCCACCGACTTCACCGGCGCGGCGACCATCGAGAGGACCAGGTCGATGTCGTGGATCATCAGATCGAGCACGACGCCGATGTCGGTCGACCGAAACGTATACGTCCCCAGTCGTTCGGCGGCGATGTACTTGGGACGGAACGCCAGCCCCTCGAGCGCCGAGAGGGCCGGGTTGTACCGCTCGATGTGGCCGACCTGGAGGAGGACCCCGTGGCGTCCGGCCAGCTCGACCAGCTCCTCGGCCTGGGCCAGGGTGGTGGCCAGCGGCTTCTCGACCAGGGCCGGGATCCCCCGCTGGAGGAACTCCCCGGCGACCTCGTGGTGGGCGGAGGTCGGGACGGCCACCGAGACCGCGTCGACCTTGCCAAATAACTCGCGGTAGTCGGAATAGAACTCGGTCCGAGACGCCTCCGCGACGGCCCGGCCCTGCTCGGCCCGGGCGTCGACGACCCCGACCAGCTCCGCGTCGGGGAGCCCGGCGAGGATCCTGGCGTGGTGCCGGCCCAGGTGACCGACCCCGACCACTCCGACCTTGAGGCGGTTCATGACTTTCTCCAGCGCTCGCGGGCCCGGCCATGCTTCCCGGCGTGCTGCGAGTCGACGAAATCGAGGAGCTTCTGGACCTCGGGGAGCAGATGGCCGTGCGAATCCAGGATCTCGGCGGCCTGCTTGGCGTTCATCTTGGCCCGGTAAATCAGCCGGTGGGCCTCGTGGAGGGCGTCAATCGCCTCGGCGGAGATCCCGTTCCGCTTCAGGCCGACCACGTTGATGCAGCGGACCTTGGACGGGTTGCCGTCGACCAGCATGAACCGGGGGACGTCGTGGATGATCCGGGACTGGCCGCCGACGAAGGCGTAGCCGCCGATGGTCGCGTAGTGGTGGACCGCCACGCCGCCGCTGATGCTGGCGTGCGACTCGACGTGAACGTGCCCACCGAGCATCGACCCATTGGCGATCGTGATCCGGTCGCCCAGCTTGCAGTCGTGGGCCACGTGGGCGGTGGCCATCAGGAAGTTGTGGCTCCCGAGCCGGGTGATCCCGTCCTCCTTCTCGGTGGCCCGATTGATCGTGACCCCCTCGCGGATGACGTTGTGACTGCCGATCTCGACCCGGGTGGGGGCCCCGTGATAGGAGACGTCCTGCGGGTCGCCGCCGATGACCGTGAAGGGACTGATGACGTTGGACTCGCCCATCTCGACCACGCCCAGAAGGCAGACGTGGGCGATCAGCCGGGTGTCCCGGCCGATCTTCACGTCGGGGCCGACCACGCAATAGGGGCCGATCTCGACCCCTTCGGCGATCTCGGCCCGGGGGTCGACGGCGGCGGTCTCCGCGATCAAGGTGGCCATGGCATCCGTCCTCGAATCCTTGAGGGTGCGACCGGCAACCTTCCATGGCGCCGGCGGTCCGTCGGGCCTCTCCGGGGGATGGTCCGCCCGATGATCCTATCGGCGACCGACGAGGCGACTCCTGAAGTTCTCGGGTCAGCCGCCCCGGCCGGCGTCGACCAGGACGAACCGGATCTTCCCCTCGGCGGCCACCCGGTCGCCGACCCGGGCCACGGCCCGGACCTGGACGGCCCGGCCGTTGGACCGGAGGCTCTCGGCCTCCAGGCGGAGCTGGTCCCCCGGGACGACCGGCCGCCGGAGCTTGAGCCCGTCGATCGAGGCCAGGAGCGCCTCGCGACCGCCGCTGGACCCGTGGGCGATCAGGATCCCGGCCGCCTGCGCCATCGCCTCGATGATCAGGACGCCCGGCATGATCGGCCGGCTCGGCCAGTGTCCCTGAAAAAAAGGCTCGTTGTAGGAGACGTTCTTCAGGGCCACCACCCGGCGCCCCGGCTCCAGCTCGACCACCCGGTCGACCAGGAGGAACGGGTAGCGGTGCGGGAGGGCCTTGAGGATCGCGCCGATCTCCAGGGTCGGGGGGACCTCGGGGATCGGCCCGGCTCCGTCCCGGCCGGCGGCCCGGAGGAGCCTTCGGGTCATCTCGGCGTTGAGCGAGTGCCCCGACCGGTGGGCGACGACGTGCCCGGACAGGTCCATCCCGATCAGGGCCAGGTCGCCCAGGAGGTCGAGCGTCTTGTGGCGGGCGCACTCGTCGGGGAACCGGAGCTGGTTGCCGATCACGCCGTCCCGGCCGAAAATCAGGAGGTCCCGCTCGGTCGTCCTGGACCCGATCCCCGCCTCCCGGAGGGCGTCCGCCTCGGCTTCGAGGAGGAACGTCCGGCTGGCGGACAGCTCGGCCCGGAAGCTCTCGGGAGACACGTTCACGAAGAAGCTCTGGCGTCCGATCGACGTCCGGGGGCCGTAATCGAGCTGATAGGAGAGGACGAGGTGGCCGGGGTCGCCGGGGTGGGCGGTCAGGATCGCCTCCCCCTCGCGGACGGTGATTGGCCGGTCGATGACCAGGACCTCGCGGGGGGCGTCTTGCTCGACGGTCCCGGCCTCGGCCAGCGCCTCGGCGAAGGCCCGGCTGGAGCCGTCGCAGCCGGGGGTCTCGGGGCCGTCGATCTCGACGACGCAGTTGTCCACCCGGAGCCCGGCCAGGGCGGCCATGACATGCTCGACCATCTCGACGACGGCGGGCCCTCGGCCGATGGCCGTCCGACGCTGGCGGGGCAGGACGTGCCGGACCAGGGCCGGGACGCTCGGCCGGTCGGGCAGGTCGGTCCGGACGAAGACGACGCCGGTCCCGGGCCCGGCGGGCCGGAATCGGAGCTGGACGTCCAGACCGCCGAGGAAGCTGACCCCCCGGAGCCCGGCCTCGCGGGCGATCGTTCGTTGCGGACGACTGGCGATGGTCATGCCCTTTGCCGGCTCCAACCTCGGGACTCGGGGACGACGCGCGGAGAGGTCAGCGGGGCCGAACCGGCGGTAGTGGCCCGCCCGACCCCGCTTCGATCGTCGATCCCGGATCAGTTCCCGCCGGGGGCGGTCCGGCCGGCCGGACCCGGAGCGGGGGCCGCCGCGGCGGCCGGGGCGGCGGCTTTGGGGGCCTGGCCGCCGGCTTTCTGATAATTGTAATTGAGATATTGGGTCACGGCCTTGGTGATGTCCACGGACGGGTCGGCGTAGAGGATGGTCCGCGACATCGCGGCCATGACCGAGTTCGGCTCCCCACCACTGGCGGCCTGGTCGGAGTACTTGACCACGAAGGTCAGATTCCGCTGTCGGGCGACGCCCTTGGCCATGGCCGCGATCTCGTTGTAGATCGTGGCCATGGTCTCGGATTCCTTCTGGGTGAACTCGCGTTCGGCGTTCTCGCGGCCGGCCTCGAACTGGGCCTTGAGCTGGGTGATCTTGTCCTCGGACTTCTTGGCGTCGGGCGTGCCGGGGCCCATCCGCTGAAGCATCTCCTGCTGCTGCTTGGCCTCGGTGGCGATCTTCATCAGGTCGTTGTGGCGGTTCATCGCCTCGGCCCGGAGGGTCTCGGTGGCGACCTTGAACCGGTCGTAGTTCTTCAGGACGGCGTCCATGTCGATCGAGCCGATCGTGATCGGCCCCGAGGGGGCCGGGGCCGCGTTGCTGCCGGCCGCCACGGCGGCGGGGCGGACCTTGGCGTCCTGCGCGGGGTTCTGGCCGAAGGAGCGGCCCACCAGGCCGGCCACGCCGATCATGCAGAGGCCCACCGTCGCAGTCGCGCGAGTCGATCGGAGCATCGATTTCTCCTCCATGTGATGACCGCGCGAGTGCGGTCCGGAACCGTTCAGGGGCCGGGCCCGTCCGGGCCGGTCGGCCATCGCCCGCCCGATCCATCGGGTGGGGCCTCGAAGCGGCCGGCCCGGCCGGGGCGATTCCCGGGCGGTCGGCAACAGGCGGGCATTCTGCTCGGAACGCCGGATCGGGTCAAGACGAACCAGCCCGGAGGCGAACCGGCCGGCGCGGACCGAGGCGGCGAAGCCCGGGTTGATCCCGGATCTCGCCGCCTCGTGAGCCCGATCGGTCGGGCAGCGTCTCGCTCAGCGACAGGAGGTATCAATTCCCATCGTGCGTGAGCGTGAAATCATGGAAGCGGATCTTCTTGGGCATCTCGCCGGTCGCCGAGAACAGGCTGACCAGAAGCTCGCCGAAGTGGTCGGTCCGGACGCTGTAGAAGTTGTGCTTCCCCTCGCGCCGCGACTCGATCAGGCCGGAGACCCGGAGCAGGGCCAGGTGGTGGCTGACGGCGGGCTGGCTCTGGCCCAGCCGGTTGCAGAGGTCGGTGACGTGCAGCTCGTTGTTCTGGGCGAGATAGAGGAGGATCCGGAGCCGGGTCTCGTCGCTGAGGAGCTTGAAGACCTGGGCCAGCTCGCGGACGGCCTGCTCGGAGACCGGCGGCATCACGGCCAGGCCCTGGCCGGTCGACTCGCCCGCCTTCTTCGAGGTTTTACGTGCCATGGTGGGAGTCCTCACGTTGGAATCATCGGGCGCTGGGGGGGTTAGCCACCCGCAAGGATCGTTTCCCCAGGGCGAGGTAGGCGGCCCCTTCTCCGTCCGGAGCCGCCCGGGAGCGGCGAGAAGGACCCCGGCCTCACGAAGGGCCGTCGGAATGGGGAGCCCCACGGGTCGGTCAGAGCCGGCCGGGGGACTCCTGAGAACACGTCGAACTTTACTCAATGTTCATGGAACAGAGCAGGTGACATGCCATCCCGACGAAATCGCCCGAAAACCGTGGGGCGGGCGGATTCAGGACCCCTCGGCAAGCAGGCCGTAGCGGACCAGGCTCCGGCGGAGCGCGTCGAGCCCCCGGGCGTCGGGGGCCAGGAGCGGGAGCCGGAGCTCGCCGTTGCCCCGGCCCAGGAGGGCCAGGGCCTGCTTGACCGGGATCGGGTTGGTGGCCAGCCCGAGCAGGTCGCGGCAGAGCGGGAAGAGCTTCTGGTGGATCCGGAGGGCCCCGCCGAGGTCGCCCGACCTGAAGGCGTCGATCAGCGCCATCACATCCCTGGGGATCAGGTTGCCGACGACCGAGACCACCCCCTCGGCCCCGACCGCCATCATCGGCAGGGTCAGGCTGTCATCCCCCGAGAGGATCGTCAGGTCGGTCCGGACGGCCAGGTCGCTGACCCGGTCGAGCGAGCCGCTGGCCTCCTTGATCGCGACGATCGGGCCGAGCTTGGCCAGCTTCTCGACCGTCTCGGCCTCGACGTCCCGGCCGGTCCGGGACGGGATGTTGTAGAGGATTTGCGGGAGGTCGCAAGACTCGGCGATCCTGGCAAAGTGGGCGTAGAGCCCCTCCTGGGTCGGCCGGTTGTAGTAGGGGGCGACCAGAAGTGCCCCGTCGGCCCCGACCCCGGCGGCGAACTTGGTCAGCCGGACGGCCTCGGAGGTCGCGTTGGAGCCGGTCCCGGCCATGACCTTGGCCCGGCCGGCGGCGGCCTCGACGACCGTGGCGATCACCCGCTCGTGCTCATCGTGCGAGAGCGTCGGACATTCCCCGGTGGTCCCCACCGGGCTGACCACGGGCGTCCCCTGCCCGATCTGCCATTCGACCATCTCGCGGAGGGTCTGGTAGTCGACCTCGCCACTGCGGAAGGGCGTCACCAAGGCCACGGTGACGCCCGCGAACATCCGACCCTTCGAAGCCATCCCGGCCCCCCGCCGACCATGCAGTCGCTAATTGGTGAAGAAGAAGGAGATTCTACGAGGATCCACGGCCGCGCGGAAGGCCAGGCCCGGCCGATCCTCAACCCTGGTGGTGGTCCCCGGCCGAGGCCATGGCCTGTTTCATCGCCCGGGTGGCGTCGCGGAGCCCCGAGAAGACCGCCCGGGCAACGATGCTGTGGCCGATGTTCAGCTCGGCCATCCCGGCAATCCGGGCGACGCTCGCCACATTCTGATAGTTGAGCCCGTGCCCGGCGTGGAGGGTCAGGCCGGCGTCCCGGGCGGCCTCCCCCGCGGTCACCAGGGCGTCGAGCTCGCGGCGGGCCTCGGCCGGGCCAGGGGCGTCGGCGTACCGGCCGGTGTGGAGCTCGACGGCCCGGGCCCCGATCGCGGCCGAGGCGGCGACCTGCTCCGGGCTCGGGTCGATGAACAGGCTGACCTCCAGCCCGGCCCCGATGCACCGGGCGACGGCCTCGGCCACCCTCGACCTCTGGCCGGACACGTCCAGGCCGCCCTCGGTGGTCAATTCGGCCCGACGTTCGGGGACGAAGGTGACCTGGTCGGGCCGGACCTCCAGCGCGATCGCCACGATCGACGGATCGACGGCCAGCTCCAGGTTGAGCCGGGTCCGGACGGTCTCGCGGAGGATCCGGAGGTCGCGGTCCTGGATGTGCCGCCGGTCCTCGCGGAGGTGGACGGTGATCCCGTCGGCCCCGCCCAGCTCCGCCTCCACCGCCGCCCAGACCGGGTCCGGCTCGCGCCCCCCCCTGGCCTGCCGGAGCGTGGCGACGTGGTCGATGTTCACTCCCAGACGAGGCATGATATCTCCCAACTTTCAGGAACCGGGCCGATCGTCGGCAAGTCCGGCTTCCTCGACAATCTTCCAATGGGCTTCGGGCATCTCCTCCATGAGCCGAGCATAGACCCCTTTCGCCATCCGGACGTTCGGAAGGCGGAGCTGAATCCCTGTCGGGCCCTGAATAGCACCGGCCTCGAGCATGAGAGTCTCGACCTCGTCCGGATCGAGTTCATCGAGCCCGGCTTCGGGCACGATCGAACAAGGGAGAAGACCATTCTCGTCGACTTCTTTCCGCGTCACCCCAATCGCACGGGTCACGATGGGAACCATCGGGGTTACCGGTCTCTTGGTAGGATCGATGTAATGCACGCTCTGCTCGAGGTCGCGGGAATAGCGGGCATATGCTCCGCGAATCATGGAAGCCCGATCACCTTGAGAGAGGCCATCCCACGCTTCCCAAACGACAATGACGTCGATCCCATTCGGTTCGCTAGGGTCCTCGAAGATGACGGGACCTTTGTTGGTGGTCTCGCCCATCAGTTCCTTGATGAGGAGTTCGATCAGCCGCAGTTTGAGCGAAGCGCTGACGTTTGTTTGGCCCGTCGGGCGAGCGACTGGCATGGGACATCCTCAATGCCGCGGGCATTCTATGATGGGCATGCTAGCAACCTGATAATGACCTATGACCATCGGAAAGCACGAAGGGTCTCTCATCGCTATGATGGTCCAACGGACGGTTGTATTGGCGACCGGGTGGGCAATCCCCCTCGTGTCGGGAAGACGACATACGATCACGATATCCACCAGGAGCGCGGCTCTTACTGGTCATCCAAGTATAACGCATCTGGCAAATTGCGGAAACCTCCGGTGCTCACGAAGTTACCGGCCCTTCATCGGTTTCAATGGCGATTTGGCCAGGATGAAGGTCTTCTCGCCCCCGACGGTGAAGGCGACCCTCCCCTTGCGATTGGGCCCGGCGCCGTCGATCGAGACGATCCGGCCGATCCCGTACTGCGGGTGCATCACCGAGATTCCCGGCTGGAACGCCCCGAGGGCGTCGTCGGTGGGGCCCGAGGGGGCCGCCAGGCTCGGGCCGGCCAGGTCGGCGGCGGTCATCAGCCGGAACTCGCCGGGGCGGCCCTGGGGCCGGGCCGACTCGGGCCGAGGGCGCCAGGGGGGCGGGGTCGAGGAGGGCGTCTGGCCCCCGGTGAGGTCGCGGACCGTCATCGACTCCTCGGGGAGTTCGGCCAGGAAGCAGGACGGGATCGTCGCCTGGCGCTGGCCCCGGAACTCGCGGATCCGGCAGTGGCTGAGGTAGAGCTCGCGCTCGGCCCGGGTGATCCCCACGAAGAGGAGCCGGCGCTCCTCCTCCAGCTCGTCGTCGCTCTCGTTGGACCGGGAATGCGGCAGGAGCCCCTGCTCCAGGCCGACGATGAAGGCGGCCGGGAACTCCAGCCCCTTGGCGGCGTGGAGGGTCATCAGGGTGACGGCCCCGGCGTCGTCGTCCCAGCGGTCCACGGCCGAGGCCAGGCTGATCTCTTCGAGGAAGTCGACGACCGAGCCGCCGGGGTGTTCGCGGTCGAACTCGCGGGCGGCCGAGATCAGCTCGTCGAGGTTGGCCAGCCGGTCCTCGCCGGTCGGCCCCTCGGCGGCCAGCGACGCCCGGTAACCGGTGAGGGTCAGGAGCTTCCGGATCACCTCCTCGGCCGCGTGGTCGCGGAGGGCGACCAGCTCGTCCATCAGCAGGCCAAAGTCGCGGAGCGACCGCGTGGCGCGGTCCTTCAGGCCAGGGACGGCCGACGCCTCCCGGGCCATCGCCAGCAGGGGGATCCCCAGCGAATCGGCCCGCTCCTTGAGCTTATCCAGGGTCGTCTTGCCGATCCCCCGGGGAGGGACGTTGACCACCCGGCCGAACGCCACGTCGTTCTTGGGGTTGGCCATCAGGTTCAGATACGAGAGGACGTCCTTGATCTCCTGCCGCTCGTAGAACGACACCCCGCCGACGACCTGGTAGGGAATCTTGGCCGACCGGAACGCCTGCTCCAGCCCCCGGGTCAGCGCGGTGACCCGGCAGAAGACGGCGACGTCGCGAAAGGCATACTCCCCCTCGCGGACCAGCCCGGAGATCCGGGAGGCGACGCCCTGAGCCTCCTCGGTCTCGGTCCCGTAGACGGTCAGCTCGACCGGGAGGCCGACGGGGTTCTCGGTCAGGAGGTCCTTCGACTTGCGCTTCCGGTTGTGGCGGATCAGGACGTCGGCCACCCGGAGGATGTTCTTGGTGCTCCGGTAGTTCCGCTCCAGCTTCACGACCTTGCAGCCGGGGAAGTCGTGCTCGAATTCGAGGATGTTATTCAGGTTCGCCCCACGCCACCCATAGATCGATTGATCCGGGTCGCCGGTGACGCAGAGGTTGGGGCGGTCGACCGAGAGGGCCCGGACGATGGCGTACTGGGCGAGGTTGGTATCCTGATATTCATCCACCATCACATAACGGAACCGAGCGTCGAGCTGGGCCCGGACCTCGGGGAACGTCTTGACGATGGTGACCAGGTGGACCAGGAGGTCGTCGAAGTCGACCGCCGAGGACGCCTTGAGCCGCTCCTCGTACCGGGCGTAGACCCTGGCGGTGACGGCCTGGACGTGGTCACCGGCGCGCCTGGCGAGCATCTCGGGGGTCACCAGGTCGTTCTTGGCCCGGCTGATCGCCTGGTCGACCCGCTCGGGGGTGACCGAGGCGTCCTCCAGGTCGAGCCGCTCCATCGCGTCCTTGACCGCCCGGAGGCGGTCGGACTGGTCGAAGATGGTGAATCCCCGGTCCAGCCCGACCAGCGGGGCGTAGCTCCGGAGGAGCCGGGCGCAGAGGGCGTGGAAGGTCCCGACCCAGGCGCCGGAGCCGGGGGCCAGCTTCTCGATCCGGGCCTTCATCTCACCGGCCGCTTTGTTGGTGAAGGTCAGCGCCAGGATGTTCCCGCCGCCGATCCCCCGTTCCAGCATGAAGGCGACCCGGCGGGTAATCACCCGGGTCTTGCCCGAGCCCGCCGCGGCCAGGACCAGGAGCGGCCCCTCGACGTGGGAGACGGCCTCGCGCTGGGCGGGGGTGAGGTCGGCGAGCAGGTCCATCGGTCGCTCCATCCCTGGGTCGGGCCGGATTCGAGGCCGGTCGACGCCAGTATAGCCGACCCGGCGGGGGCTCGCGAATGCCGGCCCGCCCCGGTTGGCCCCGAGCCCCGGTCGGCATTAGACTGGACGCGGGGGCGGCCTCGGTCCGGTCGAGGGGGCGGGCCCCGGCGAGTCCCCCACCCCTCACGGACGGCCGGTTCATGGACATCCTCGGGATCGGGACCGACATCGTCGAGTGCCCCCGGATCGGCAAGATGGTCGAGAACCACGGCGAGCTATTCCTCCGCCGGGTCTACACCGACCGCGAGATCCGCTACTGCCAGTCGCGGAAGCACGCCATCGAGCACTTCGCCGGCCGATGGGCGGCCAAGCAGGCGATCCTCAAGGCACTGGGGACCGGCTGGAGCCGGGGCGTGGCCTGGACCGACATCGAGGTCCGCAACGGCCCCGGCGGTCAGCCCCGGGTCCTGGTCGGCGGTGGGGCCAAGGAGGCGGCCATCGGCAAGGGGATCGGCGACATCCTGATCTCGATCTCCCACTGCCGGACCTACGCCACCGCTTACGCCCTGGCCCTCGGAGCCCCCCCCAGACTCCCCGAGCCCGAGGATTGACCCACCGGCGCG
>JAABUJ010001819.1_pt1 | contig 29113 bp, 28 predicted proteins | sample 5559131 | NCBI WGS metagenome assembly JAABUJ01 (sample SAMN10711875, study PRJNA513366) | rock metagenome | isolation source: Antarctica rocks | place: Antarctica: Victoria Land, Mt New Zealand nord | collected 2016-01-07
GGAACGGCCCCTCTCCGACAGTAGCATACAAGCTTTGACCGATCAAGGCAGGGAACGTCTCGCGCTCTAGCGAGACAGCGCGCCCTGTAGGGATAGCTTCCAACGTGCGGCGCTCGAAGAGATAGACGCCCGCGTTGATCAAACCGGAGCCGAGGTCGGGGCTCTTCTCCCGGAAAGAGCGCACGCAGCCATCATCCGCGACATCGATCGCCCCATAGCGGCCGCAGTCGTCCATGGGCACGAGCCAGAGCGTCGCCCCTGCCGCCGTACGGGCATGCGCCTCAAAGCGAAAGCCGTATCGCGTCTACGTCATGCTCAGCGATGGCGAACTGGACGAGGGCTCGAACTGGGAGCCCATTATCTTCGCCCCGCACCACGACCTGGACAACCTGGTAGCCATCGTCGACTACAACAAAATCCAGAGCTTCGGCACGGTCGCAGAGGTGCTAGACCTGCACCCACTCGCCGCGAAGTGGGAAGCTTGCCGCTGGGCGGTGCGGAAGATCGACGGGCATGATACCGAGCAGATCGAGAATGCCCTGATGAACCTTCCATGTGAGCCGGGAAAACCCAGCGTCATCATCGCGCACACCATTAAGGGCAAAGGGGTCAGCTTCATGCAAGATCAACTGGCCTGGCATTATAAGTCGCCGAGCGCTGAGCAATTGGCGCATGCGCTGGCGGAATTGGAGGGTCAGGAATGCGGTGCTGCGGCCCATGCCCCATATGACCGTCCTCGCGCCGGGCGATCCGGTCGAAACGCGCCTTGCGACGACGGCGATGATGGAGCGGCCAGGACCGTGCTACCTGCGGCTGGGCAAAGCAGGGGAGCCGGTAGTGCACATGGACACACCGCATTTCGAGATCGGCAAGGCGATCGAGATCCGGCCCGGCGCGGACGCCACCCTGGTCAGCACGGGGGGGGGTGCTCAAAGCCGTGTGCGAGGCAGCCGATCTCCTGGCAGCACGGGGATTGTCCGTGCGTGTGTTGAGCGTTCCCACCGTCAAACCGCTGGACGAGGAGGCCATCGGGCAGGCCGCCGACGAGACAGCGCTGCTGTGCGTCGTCGAAGAGCATGGCGTGGTCGGCGGCCTCTCCGACGCTGTCGCGCGCTGTCTCGTCGGACAGCGCATGTGTAACGTACGTTTCTTGACCCTTGATACGGAGGCTTTGATCACCCATCCAGTGGTCGGTAGCCAATCCTATCTCATGGCCCGATCAGGATTGTCGCCCAATCATATTAGCGACCTCATCGTGACGTGGATGCGTGAACTGAGTGGCGCACGGGGATGACACCACTCCTGTCGATTTGTATGCCGACGTACAACAGAGCGGACCTGCTCGAGTTGGCCCTACGCTCACTCATACCGCAAGTAGCGGCGACCAACGGTGAGGTCGAGTTGATCGTATCGGACAACTGCTCCTCCGATCACACGCCCAACGTCGTCGCGCTGCGCCGCGCGATCAAGCCCGCTGCCGACGCGCGGGGCGTCGCGTTCTCCTACCTGCCCTTCATCGTCAAGGCGCTGGTGCAGACGCTGCGCCAGTACCCCTACATCAATGGGTCAATCGACGACGCCAGCAAAGAAATCGTGCTCAAGCGCCACTACCACATCGGCATCGCCACGGCCACACCGGACGGGCTGCTGGTGCCAGTGCTGCGCCACGCCGACCGGCTGACCGTGCTGGATATCGCGCGGGAACTGGGGAGACTGGCCGAGGCGGGGCGCGCGCGCAAGCTGGCGATCGACGAGTTGCGCGGCAGCACCTTCACCATCAGCAACTTCGGCGCGGTCGGCGGCTACTTCGCCACGCCCCTCATCAACCCCGGTGAGGCGGCCATCCTGGGGCTGGGCCGCATCGTGGAGCGCCCCTGGGTGGTGGAGGGCCGCGTGGAGCCACGCCCGATCCTGCCGCTCTCCTTCAGCGCCGACCACCGTCTCATCGATGGCGAGCTCGCCATGCGCTTCCTGGGCAGCCTCACCCAGGTCCTGGAAAATCCTAACACGCTGATACTAGAGATGCGCTGATGGCCGCCAACGCGACGATCTTGGACCAGGCCGGCCGCACGCTGTACGGGGATAGCGCGCCATACACGAAGGTAGTGACGCGCCGTCTGCTCGCCTTCATCCTCGACAGTTTCCTGGCCTCGCTCGTCGCGGGCGCCGTCACCCAACCGCTCACGCCGCTGCACCTCGCGATCGGGCCGCTCGGTTCGTTTGGTTCCGCTTCCAGATCCGGTTCCATGCTACAGCTCCTGTTCGGCAAACCTGTAGCGCCCTTCTGGCCGCTCGTCGCTCCGCTCGTCGTGGCCTACTTTATCGTGTGCGAGGCGGCGTTCGGCCTGACGCCCGGCAAGAGGTTGGCGGGACTGCGCGTGACCAGGGTCGACGGCACGCGCGCCGGGCTTTGGCCCGTCGTCGTGCGCAACCTGCTGCGCCCCATCGAAGCCTGGGACTCCACAGTATGGCTCGGGGGCATTGTCATCCTGTTCTCGTCGCGCCGGCAGCGCAGCGGTGACCACCTCGCCGGCACGGTCGTCGCCGACGTCCGCTCCGTGCCCGCCTCGTACTTGTCGCGAGGCGTCGCGCGCCAGCGGGCGTTGTGGGCATCCCGCTAGCCTACGCCGCCACCCTCCTGCTGGCCTACGTCAACCCCATGCCCGTCGTCGCCGACCGCGCCTGGACCGGGAAAACGGCGACCGTGAACTCGTCGGACCTGACCGCCATGCTGCCCCCAAACGCGACGGTAACGAATCGCTGGAGCGTGAGCGGGCCGTACCGCCAGGAACTGTTCGGAGGACTCCTCACCTACAAGGTGCGCTACGAGGTCCTGACCGGCGGATCACACCACAGCCACGCCTGCTATGCCACCGCGCGCCTGAAGTGGGCCAATTCCTGCAGCGGGTGGCTGGAAGGCTGAAAGTCGTACGACTTCGCGACAAGCTGCCTCGGAGCGACGCTGCATACAACCGCCATGGGATAGCACCTATCGCCATCACCAGGCGACCACCTGAAAAATGTCAAACTCGTGCACGAGCGATTAGACGCGCTCCAACCGCTCCTGCCGCATGGTCGGAACCGCCTCATAGAGATCGAGGCAGGCGGCGCGGTCGACGTCGGCAGCGCAGCCTTTCTGGCGCAGTTCCCGCCCGCTCATCGATTCCTGAAGCAACTCTTTCAACTGGCCTCGCGCCCCCACAAATGCCGCTGCGCACACCCACGCTTCCGGCGATTTGCTGAACGGCAGGTACGACAGGATGGCGCCGGCTCCGAGATAATCCTCGATCGCGACCCTCAACTCCCCGTCGTCCGTCGGCTTCGGCCAGCGCTCGCCGCACGCGATGACAGTTACCGCCGCCTCGGTCCGCGCTAAGATCGAGGATACGGCTCGACCCACCGCAGCGGCATTTACCAATGCTCCTACAAACAGATATGGCGCGTCACGGCCGTAGCGGCTGCACACCGCCCCATTGGGCGAAGGCAACACGATACGCGTCCCCGCAGGCGCGTCGTTGTAGCTCAGAGGAGACAGCGAGTAGCGATGGGTGGCGAGCATGTCCCGGCGGTAGGCTGCCACCACAGCCCCGACCCGCACGGCGAGAGCATCGGGGTCATCGGTGGGATCACAGGGGTAGATGATCGCGCCGTGCTGGACGGCCGTGACGACAGCCGTCGAAAAGCGCAACGTATCGACGATCACCAGGATGTCGCGCCGAGCCGACGCACGGCGCGCACCATCGCGGCCCCACTCCAACCGGCAGCGATAGGGCTGTTGGGACAGAATATCAGGCGTTATGTTCATGTGAGCACAGCATACCGCCGCCGTCAACCCAACGATACCGATGTACTTATCGGCCAACGCAGGGGAAGAGTGGCGCTAAATATCTAGCAGCGGTCGTAGGCGCGCCCCAGGCCATCCATGAGCGTCCCGTCCAATTCCTCGCGCTCCTGCTCGTAGGCCGCAAGCGCAGATGAGTTCGCCTGCAGCGCCTTGTAGGCACGATGAGATTCTTCTTCGAGCCGTACACTCCAATAGGCGGCAAGTGCGCAGATGAGGACGTCGCGCAAATTCGTCTTATCGAAGGCTACAAGATCGTCCCAGACGACCCGTGTCTCGACGGGAAGCGCGTCGCGCGCGAACGCCATGGCGGCAGGAGCGAGTATCGCATGCCCTCCCTGTGCATCATCTTCTTCGTGGGATGTAGGATTGGCTACCACGGCCGTTGCCCCCTGCTGTCCTCATGCTGTCCATAGGTAGATGGTAGCACATGCAGGCTCATAAGTGAGCGTTTATCACCGCTTAACTGTATGCCGCCGTGGCATGCGGCCACGCTGAGGCTCAGGGGCTTCACCAACGTCCACGCGCTCGAAAACTGGGAGACCTTCACCGCGGACGAAGGGGGGCGTCGCGGTCGGCGAGGCCGACCGCGTGCGCTACCTCAGCCACAGCGACACCTATATGTTCGACGTGCCAGTGAGCCGGCGTTAAACCTCTACTCAAGACATTCCCTCTGCCGACACCGTGATCACACGCTGAGGAGCGCGGCTAATCACGCGCTGCGGATGGTCCCCGCGTGGGAAGGCACGGCTGCTGGAGACAGCCGTGCCTTCCCACGCGGGGACCATGACCCTGGTCTCGTCCCAGGGAAGATCCCGATTTAGCGCGGCGCTTGTCCCGGCGCGGGGATCACGCCAAGTTGCTGCATCATGCCGAGCGCATCGCTCTCGACCCAATGCTCCGCGATCTTGCCGTCAGTGATACGGAAGATGTCGATAACCGTCATCGTAACGCGCTTGCCCGTGGCCGGGATGCCCAGGAGTTCGCCCCGCTGCGTCCCCTGCCCCGTATAGCGGGCCACCACCTTGTCGCCCTCGGCGATCATATCCTCGACCGTCACCTGCCAATCGGGGAAGGCGCCGAAAATCATCGCGATCGCCTGGTTGGCTCCCTCACGGTCGCCCGGTATCCCAGGGAGAGTACCCGCGGCATGCTGGACCAGATTCGCGGCCCACAACTCGTCGAAGACGGCCGGGTTATGCGCGTTGAAGCCCTCCTCGTACAAGCGGCGGGCGATCGCCTTGTTCTCTGCGGTAGACATGATCCTTGCTCCTCTCTCCTCATGTGGCCGTGCTGATCCGCACGACACGCTTCTACTAACGTCGGGTGACCAGCCCGGTCTGGTCGCCCTCTTACGGCCCGTGATACGTTCTCTCGGGTAGGGCCGCTAAGGCGCCCTGCATTCAGTGCCGCTATCGTCGCCAGTCCAATCACCTCCTCTCGTGACAGCGACGCCTCTTCCAGACCCCTTCCCGGTCATCGGGCGGCATCCGCTGGCCGCCCGTATATCCCGTCACGTTCTATTGTGACCGCATCACGCCCGGTTGACCACACAAAACCCACAGAGTTACCCACAAAGTTGGGAGTCTGTGTTATCATGGCGTCAACGCGCGGTCACAGCCCGAACGGCATGGAGATGGACAGGGTAGGCGCCGTGGCGCCTGTGGGGCAGGACGGTGCGACGATGGGCATGAGCACGGAGACGGGCGCGTCGTTCGGCGCCCTGCTGCGGCGCTATCGGCGGGCGACGGAACTGACGCAGGAGGCGCTGGCCGAACGAGCGGGGGTGAGCGCGCGCAACGTGCAGAACCTGGAACGCGGCGAGAACCGCCCACTCGTCGACACGGCGCGGCGGCTGGCCGCGGCGCTGGACCTGCCGGAGGAGGAACGCGCGCGCTTCCTGGCTGCGGCCGCGCCGGCCCCGCGCCGCGCGCACGAGCCGGAGGGCCCCGAGGGCGCGGATACGCCGACGGCGCGCCCCGGCGCGCTGCCCCTTCCACCGACCGCGCTGGTGGGGCGCGAGCGCGACGCGGCGGAGGTGGACGCCCTGCTGCGGCGCGACGACCTGCGCGTGCTCACGCTGGTCGGGCCGGGCGGGGTGGGCAAGACGCGCCTGGCCCTGCACGCCGCCCATGCGGCCCAGGAGCGTTTCGCCGCCGGCGCCGTCTTCGTCGACCTCACGCCGCTGCGCGACCCCACCCTGGTCCTGCCGACCATCGCGCGGGCGCTTGGCCTCACGCCGGGGAGCGGTCAGACCACGCAGGAGCTATTGCAAGCCGCCCTGCGCGCCCGCCAGCTCCTGCTCGTACTGGACAATTGCGAGCACCTGACGGAGACGGCGCCGGAGGTGGCGGCGCTGCGCGCGGCCTGCCCCGGCCTGCGCGTGCTGGCGACGAGCCGGGTGGCGCTGCGCCTGCAAGGCGAGCGCACGCACGAGGTCCCGCCGTTGGCCCTGCCCGACCCGGAGGCCCTGCCCGCGCCCGACGCGTTGGGCCGCGTCGCCGCGGTGGCCCTCTTCGTGCGGCAAGCGGAGGCCGCCCGCCCCGGCTTCGCGCTGACGCCGGCGAACGCGCGCGACGTGGCAGCGATCTGTGTCCGCCTCGACGGGTTGCCGCTGGCGCTTGAGCTCGCGGCGGCGCGGGTTGCCGTCCTGCCGCCACATGCCCTGTTGGAGCGGTTGGCGCAGCCCCTGCGCACGCTCACCGGCGGCGCGCGGGACCTGCCGGAGCGGCAGCGCACCTTACGCCACGCCATCGCCTGGAGCTATGACCTCCTGCCCCCGGCCGAGCGCGCACTCTTCCGGCGGCTCTCCGTCTTCGCGGGGGGCTGCACACTGGAGGGGGCTGAGGCCATCAACAAGGAGGAGGATGCGCCCGATGGCGCGCCTGCCGGTGTGGATACGCCTGATGTCCTTGATGTCCTGGACGGGGTGAGCGCGCTAGTAGCGGGACATCTGCTGCGCATAAAGGAGCGGGAAGACGGGACGCCGCGCTTCATCATGCTGGCGACGGTGCGGGCCTTCGGCTTGGAGCAACTCGCCGCCGAGGGGGAGGCCGGGGCAACGCGAAGCCGCCACGCGCGCTACGTCCAGCGACTGGTCGAGGAGGCCGTCGCCCATCTGAACCGCGCCGAGCAGGTCGCCTGGCTGGAGCGGCTCGACGACGAGCTCGACAACATCCGCGCGGCGCTGGGGTGGTGTGTGGACCGAGGACAGGCCGGCGATGCGGCGGCGACCGAGCGGGGGCTGCGCGTCGCCGCCAAGCTGTATCCCTACTGGCTGCTCCGCGACTCCGGTGAAGGCCGCGCGTGGCTGGCGCGCCTCCTCGCCGCGCCGGGAGCATCGGCGCGCACCGTGGGGCGGGCCAGGGCGCTGCAGACGGATAGCCTGTTGGCGATCCCCTTGGGCGACCGCGCGGCGGCGCACGCGCGGTCAGCGGAGTGCTTGGCGCTCTGCCGCGCGCTCGGCGACAAACGCGATTTGGCGAACGCGCTCATGATCCGCGGGTTGATGCTCACATTGTTCCCGCTCGGTGGCCAGCCCGACCCGGCGGTCGCGCGCGCGTTCGTGGAGCAGGCGCGGGCCTTCTACCGCGAGGTGGGGGACGACGTCGGGGTGAGTGCGGCGCTTTCGCACCTGGGCTACACCTCGCTCTCGACGGGGGACCTGGAGCGGGCGCGTGCGGAGATGGAAGAGGGTTTGGCGGCTACTCGGGCGCGCGGCGACCGCTTCTACGCCCTGATCAGAGGCGACGCGCTGGCGGGGCTGGCCTGGGCGCGCGGCGACCTGGACGCCGCCCACGCGCTCTTCGCGGAGGGGACGTCCAACGCCCGCGACTTGCGCGACAAACGCACCCTCGCATTTGAGCTCCATCTGTGCGCCGAGGTGGCCGCGGATGGCGGCGACGCGGCGACGGCCCGCGCCTACTACGCGCAGGCCCTGGCCGCGTCGCGCGAGTTGGGGGGCATCGCGCTCGGCGCGAGACACTGGGCGGCGGCCATCGCGGCCATCGCCAGGACGGGCGCCGAGGTGCGGCCGCGTGCCCTCCGCCTGGCCATGGCCGCCCTAAACTCCTCCAGCGGCACGGGGCCCACCGTGCCGCTGGAGGAGGCCATTGCCACCGCCTTGGAGGATCTGGACGCGGGAAGCGACGCGGCAAGAGCAACGCCCGGGGCGACTGACATGCGCTGATGATCGGGCGTGTTCCGGAGGAGAGGATCCGCCCACCCCGACGTGTCAACAAAAAGGTTAGCTACGGGAGCCACGGACATCCGCCGCTGCCTCCGCGAGGTAGTGATCGTGGCGCCGGATGAGATCGGGCTCCTCGGCCTCGAAGGCCCCGATGAAGCGCGCGAGCCGTGATGGTCTTCCTCCGGTTACAGGAGACGCGTCCACACTCTCGCTCTGCGCGCGTACCCACTCCTCAAAGAGGTCCTCGGGGGTGCGTCCCTGCCGTTCAGCCACAAGACGCAAGGCGCGATACGCCGCATCCGGCACACGAAACACATAGCTCATAACCCTCTCCTTTACCGCACCGCATCGTCGTCGCTCCGCGTTGCCGGAGCATCGACCTCATCGAGACCTGTCACGCGGATCACCTATGTCAAGTGTAGCGCACACACGGCCGGACCGGTGCGAGCTTTAAGGACTACGTGTAGCGCCGCAGGCAGTCCATCAGGATGTCGACGAAGCCCTGGCGGTCGACGACATCGGCATTGGGCGCGCCGCCTCGTCGCTACCGCGAGACGTACGCCTCGAGCGCGTCACGCGCGACATCACTCACGGAGCGCCCATCGGCGGCCGCGCGGTCCTGGACGGCTTTATAGAGTTGGGGCGCGGTGCGGATGGTGATACGTGGCGAGGCGGACGCCCCCCCGGCGAGCGCGGGCCGACCGACCCGCACCGGTGTGGCGCTGGACAGATCATAGCCCTCTTCCGCCTCGGCGGCCAGGGCCTCGATCATCTCCGGGGTAATCACCTCCCCCGTCTCCTGTGCTATGAGGTCTGCCATTTTTTCGCCTCCAGGTAACGCGCGCGGAACTGGTCACGCAGCTCCATCGCGTGAATAACAAAAAGCTCATCGGTGTGCACGGGAATCGCGATCACCTCCAGCGCTACACCGTCGGCATCGTCGCCCAGATACAGCCGGCGTGACGCATTGAGGCCGGCAGGAGAATGGGGCGGTGCTTGGATCTTGAAGTATAAGCCGCAGTGCTCAATGACGTAGCCGCTGCGCTCCTCACTGATCCCGTGTTTCGTCGCCGACCGCGCCCACGTCATCCCCATGAGATCATCATATCATGTTTCGTCAGACGAAATGTAAAACATGATATGAAAGGTGTCGTCATCGACAGCGATCATCGCCAACCCAACCTTAGTGACACTACGTGTAGCGCCGCAGGCAGTCCATCAGGATGTCGACGAAGCCCTGGCGGTCGAGGTCGACGCCGACATCGGCGTTGGGCGCGCGGCCACTGACGCCCAGGACGTCGCACACGGTCTCGCCGAGCGTCAGTTCGCTCGCCGTCTCGATCTCGACGTTCATGCGTTTCGTCGTGATCAGGCCCGGCTGGATCACCGCGGCGACGCAGTACGGATCGTGTAGGGGCAGCTCGTCGGTCCCATAGTCGTCCCGATAGCAGCGCCCGTAAAAATCGAGCATCGCGGCCACGGCCTGTCCGACAGGTGTGCCCAGCGCCCGGATGTGCCGCACGTCGGCCGGCCCCACGGTCGCTTTATGCGTTACGTCCAGTCCCACCATGGTGATCGATATGCCGCTGGAGAAGACGATGCGCGCCGCGTCCGGATCGACATAGATATTGAACTCGGCGCGCGGAGTTACGTTGCCCCCCGCGATGCCGCCGCCCATCAACGTGATGCGCGCGATATGGTCGCGCAGGCGTGGCTCACGGCGCAGCGCCATGGCGATGTTGGACAGCGGACCTGTCGGGACCAGCGTAATCGGCCGCGGCGCCGCCATGATGGTCTCGACCAGCAGGTCAACGCCGTGGCGCGGATCAAGCTCAACGGTGGGCGCCGGAAGCGTCACGCCGCCAAGCCCGTTCTCGCCATGGACGTGGGCGGCGGTGACCAGGGGACGCAGCAGCGGCCGATCGAGCCCCGCGGCGACGGGGACGTTCGTCGCCCCGGCAAGGGTCAAGAGCCGGCGGGCGTTGTCCTGGATGTTGTCCATAGACACGTTGCCCGCCACGCAGGTGATCGCCAGTAGCTCGACCTCGGGACTAGCCACGGCCATCAAGATCGCCATGGCGTCGTCGAGACCGGGATCGCAGTCGAGGATGATCGGTGTAGGCATGTTACGCTCCAGTCGCGGGTTGAATATCGGCGTTTTGTGACGCGGCGATGGGTTGGGGCTGCTGCTCCGGCGGTTGTCCACGTCGACGGCGACGACCACCAGTGCGCCGGCTCAGGGCGCGGCGCGCGGCCACGGCGAGCCCGACGACCGTGGCGACATACGGGATAGCGTCGACCAATTGCGGCGCGCCCAGTTGGGCCGTGCTCATGTTCGACGAAACACCGCGCGCCGCGGCGAAGAAGATACTCGCGACAAACGTTCCGACCGGCGTGCCGTTGCCAAGGGTCTCGGCGGCCAACGCGATCCAGCCCTGGCCCGCCGACATATCCTTATTAAAGCCGGGCAGCGGGCCAATCGACAAGTAGGCTCCGGCGAGACCGGAGAGCAGCCCGCAGATCATGATAGCGGTTAGTTGGATCCGCTCGACGTTGATACCGACCGACGCGGCAGCGTCGGGATTCTCGCCGACCGAACGGATACGCAGGCCGAGCCGCGTGCGGTACAGCACTACCCAGGCGCCCGGGATGGACAGCCAGGCAAGGTAGGTCAGAATACTCTCACTCGTGAAGGTTGGCCCAATGATCGGCAATGCGCTGAGACCGGGGACGCTGAACGACGGCAGCGCCTGGCGCGTCGTCAATGCATAGTTTGAGTCATTGTTGAAGAGTCCATGCAGCAGGAAGACGGTCACCGCGCTGGCCAATAAGTTGACGCCGATGCCGACGATGATGATATCGGCGCGCAGCTTGATGCTGACGGCGAAGAATAGCAGGGACACCACGAGCGACGCGGCTACGCCACAGAGCAACCCTACCCAGGGGTTATTCGTCGCCCCGGCGCCGACCGCCGCGAAGAACGCCGCGAAGAGGAGCAGTCCCTCGATGGCGATATTGAAGACGCCGGCGCGGTCGGTGAACATATAGCCGAGCCCGGCCAGGATCAACAGCGTGGCCCCGGTCCCCAGGGCCTCGGCGATGAGTTGGGAATTAAAGATCTGGCTAAGCGTTTGCCACATGACCGGCCCTTCGCGCTCTGCCCCGCCACCAACGGACGCTGACCTGTACGGTCACGAAGAGGATGAGCAACCCCTGGATGACGCCAACGATGTTGTGGCTGACGTTGGTATTGTTCTCGATCAACTGGCCGCCCTCTTCGAGCAACGCGTACAGGAGCGCCGCGACGATAACCCCCAGCGGTTCGAGCCGTGCGAGGAGGGCCACGGTCACGCCGGTAAACCCCCACTGTGGATCGGTGAAGCTCTGATTGTAGGCGTGGGAGAGACCCATGACCTGCACCGATCCGCCGATCCCGGCGAGGGCGCCGCTGATGGCCATGGCGCCGATGATCACGCGTGGGACGACCACGCCGCCGTACCGCGCGAAGGGGGCGTTCGCGCCCACCATGCGGATCTCGTACCCCAGGGGAGTGAAATAGAGCAGCGCGAAGACGAGCGCCGCCGCCACGATCGGCACGAGGACGCCCCAGTGGAACTGGGAGCCGGCCGGGCCGATGGTCGCGAACCAGGCGGCGCTGGTGATGGTATTGGTCGAGGTCCCGGCGCCGTTGGACGCGGCGAGCGGCGCGCCGCTGCTGATCATGTAGGCGGCGATATCGATCGCCACATAGTTCAGCATGATCGTGCTGACGAGTTCGGTCGCGCCCCAGTACGCGCGTATCCAGCCGGCTATCGACGCCCATAGGGCGCCGCCAAGCGCGCCAACGACGACGACGAGCGGGACCAGCACGACCGCGGGCAGCTTGGCGAAGTAGAGGGCGGCGGCGGCCCCCAGCAGCGCGCCGATCTGCAGCTGGCCTTCGCCGCCGATGTTGAAGATGTTGGCGCGGAACGCCACCGCGGCGGCCAAACCGGTGAGGACGAGCGGGATAGCATAGAAAAGCATGGCCAGGATGGAGGCGCTGCTCTTGAACGGTTCGATCAGCAGATTCTCGTAGGCTACCAGAGGGTCTTGGTGGGTGAAGAGGATGATGACCATGCCGGCGAGCAGGGCCAGGATGACGACCACGATGGGGCGCAGGATGGCGAGGCCGATCCCTTTGAGCTTGGCGGCGAGGGTCAGGCCGCTAAGCGGCGCCTCGGTGAGGGTGTCGATCACGCGGCGCCTCCCAGGACGCCGGGGACGACGTCCATGCGCTTGACGCCCAGCATGTAGAGGCCGAGTTCCTCTTCTGTTACCGCGCCGGCGTCGAAGACGCCCGTGATCCGGCCCTCGTACATGACGGCGATGCGGTCGGCCAGGGCTATCACCTCGCTCAACTCGGCCGAGACGACCAGGACCGCCGCGCCGTGGTCGCGTTCGTCCACGATACGTTGGTGGATAGACTCGATCGCGCCGATGTCCACACCGCGCGTCGGCTGGGCGGCGACGAGCAGGCGCGGCGCCAGCGCCAACTCGCGCGCTATCACCAGCTTTTGCATATTCCCCCCCGAGAGCGAACCGGCGGGCAGCGCGGCGTCGCGCGTGCGGATGTCGAAGCGGCGGATGAGGTCCCAGGCGTACAGCGCGAGGCGATGCGGCCGCAGCAAGAAGCCGCCAGAGAGGAGCGGCGGGCGATAATAGCGCGACATGGCGAGGTTATCGCGGATACTGGCCGTGGCCGCGACGCCGTGTTTGAGGCGGTCCTCCGGGATATGCGACACGCCCGCCTCGCGCACGCGGCGCGGCGAGACATTCGCGATCGGGCGCCCTTGCAGCGACACCGTACCGGTCGTGGCCTTGCGCAGCCCGGTGAGCGTCTCGACCAGTTCGGTCTGCCCGTTCCCTTCCACACCGGCGATCCCGACGATCTCGCCGCAGCGCACGGTAAGGTCGAGGCCGTTGAGGGCGGGGACGCCGCGGTCGTCGTCGGCGCGCAGGCCGCATACCTCCAACGCCACCGCGCCGGGATGCGCGGGCGCCTTCTGGACGACCGGGATATAGTCGCGGCCGATCATCATGCGGGCCAGGTCGGCCGAGGTGGTACTATCCGTCGAGACAGTCCCTACGGTGTGGCCCAGCCGCATCACCGTCACGTTGTGCGAAACTTCCATCACCTCGCGCAGTTTATGGGTGATGAAAATGATCGTCATACCGTCGGCGACGAGTCCTTGCAGGGTCGCGAAGAGTTCGTCCGTTTCCTGCGGGGTAAGCACGGCGGTCGGCTCGTCGAGGATGAGGACGCGGGCGCCGCGGGCGAGGGCCTTGAGGATTTCCACGCGTTGGCGGACGCCGACGGACAGGTCGCGCACGGTGGCGTCGGGGTCGACGCGCAGGCCGTAACGCGCGGACAGGTCGCGGGTGAGCCGCCGCGCGCTGTCCTTATCGAGCAGGCCGCGCCTGGTCGGCTCCATGCCGAGCACGATGTTGTCGGCGACGGTGAGCGAGTTGAGCAGCATGAAGTGTTGGTGGACCATGCCGATACCGTGGTCGATGGCGGCCTGCGGACTATCGATGACCACCTGTTTGCCATCGAGCAGGATTGACCCGGCATCGGGCTGATACATCCCGAAGAGGATTTTCATGAGCGTGGTCTTACCCGCGCCGTTCTCGCCGACGAGGGCGTGGACCTCGCCCGGCAGGATGTCTAGATCGACGCTGTCGTTGGCGAGAACAGAACCAAACCTTTTGGTGATCCGGCGCAGTTGGACTTTGTACATTGCTCGTACTAAAGCGCTGTGGGGACCTTGATCTGGCCTTTGACGACTTTAGCCGCCAGGACATCGAGTTTGGCGTACATCGAGGCGGAGATGATGCTGCGCGTTTCAGCGTCGCGGGTCAGGCCAACACCGTTGTTCTGTAAGCCGTAGTAGTAGATATGGGCGCCCTGGAGTTTACCCTTCAGGGCCAGGGTGATGAGGTCGAAGACCGAGTTGTCGACGCGCTTGACGACCGAGCCGATGACGTGGCCGGGGGCATAGTTGTCCTGATTCTTGTCTACGCCGATGGAGTAGCGGCCCGAGATGGTCGACTGCTGCAGCACGCCGAGGCCGGACCCGCCCGCGACGGCGTAGACGACCGCCGCGCCCTGGTTGTAGAACGAGCGGGCGAAGCGCGCGCCGGCCGGCGTATTGGCCCATGTGTCGTTGCCGCCGCTACCGCCGATGTAGGTCGAGCGCACGGAGATGCCGGAGTCGACCGCGTGGGCGCCGGCGACGTAGCCGACTTGAAAATCCTTGATGACGGGGATAGCCATGCCGCCGACCATCCCGATTATCTTCTTACCGCTGTCGTACTTGAGGCGGCTATCGACCACCATGGCGGCCAGGGCGCCGGCGAGGAACGAGCCCTCGTTCTGCTTGTAGACAATAGAACTGACGTTCGCAACTTTGGCGTACTGGTTGTCGTCGAAGTCGATGATGCGCTGATGGGGATATTGCTTGATCAAGACGCCGACGGCCGGGCCCATCGTGGGGTCGGTCGCGTCGAGAACCATGACATCGTAGCGATGGCTAGCGGCAAGGGCGAGCAGCTGCGACTGCCACTGCGTCGAGTCGTTGTTCTGTATGACTTTGGTGGACACGCCGAGCTGCCGGCCGGCGCGCTCGACGCCGCTATTGGCGGAGTCAAAGAAGCCGAGATCGCCGAGGGCTCCATCGACGTACAAGAGGACGCTCAGGGTTTTATGCGCATGAGTACGCGCCGCCGTGGACGCGTGGCCGCGCGACGCCGTGCCAATAAGTGAGAGGACTAACAAGGCCAGAACGCCGCATACCTGGGCTTTCTTCATCGTAAACCTCCTTGTTCGCGCGAGGGAATTAGTGGGATATGAGTTGGTTTAACTATACCCGATTAAACGTCTGGAGTAAGATTCGATTACACTCATAATGACAGGGTAAAACCTGGGCATGCGCAAGGAGTGAATGCGGGTGGCGGACAAGAATAGTGCGGGCGGGAAAGGCGGCGCCTCGCCCCGTACACCAAAACCCCCTTTCCGCGCGCGTAGACGCGCCGGCGCCAGACTCCGCGAGACCGAGGAGCGCTACCGCGCGCTCATCGACGCCGCCGCGCAGATCGTCTGGACCACCCCCGCCGATGGTGTCGTGGACGACATACCCCTCTGGCGGGCTTACACGGGCCAGACGGTCGCGCAGGTCAAAGGGTGGGGCTGGCTCGACGCCCTTCACCCCGATGACCGCGAACGCACAGCTCACGTCTGGTCCGCGACGGTCGCCGCCAAGCGCGTGTGCGATATCGAGTACCGCCTGCGGCGCGACGACGGCGTCTACCGTGACTTCTTGACGCGGGCGGTTCCCGTGTGCGACGACGACGGCGGCATCCGCGAGTGGATCGGCATGTGTACCGACATCACCGCGCGCAAAACGGCCGATGAACAACGCGCGCTGGCGTTGGCGCGGGAGCAGGCGGCTCGCGCCGAGGCGGAGCGGACACGGGCTATAGCCGTGGCCCAGGCGGCTGAGCAGGACGCCATGTTCGAGGCGATGGCTGACGGCGTTTTTATCTGCGACCGCGAGGGCAAGGTAGTGCGGATGAACGCCGCCTATCGCGCTATCATGACCTTCGGCGCCGAGCACGAGAGGGCCTATCCGTCCTACTCGCTCCAGGAGCGGATGCTACGGATAGACATGCGTGACGAGCACGGACAGCCCCTGCCGCATGAGCAGTGGCCGGTCGCGCGCATCCTGCGCGGTGAAGTGTTGTCCGGCGCGCAGCCGGATGTGATGGTCCAGGCCGGTGACGGGCGCGACGTGTTGCTGAACGTGAGCGGCGCGCCCATGTGCGACGGCGACGGGGTCCTCATGGGGGGCGTCTGCGTCTGCCGCGACGTCACGGAGCGCCGCCACTTGGAACAGCGCACCCAGGGGGCGCTAGAGGCGCTGTTGGACATGGCCGAAGCCCTCGTCCAGGGGAGGGACGAGGGGGCGGAGAAGGAGACCGCGGTCGTGACTAGCCGCCTCGTCGCGTTGGCCTGCAGCGTCCTGAACTGCCGGCGCGTGAGCATCACCACGTACGACGCCGACACAGGCGCGACCCGCCCCCTCGCCGTCGTCGGCGTCGCGCCCGACGAGGAGCAGTCTTGGCGCCTGGAGCAGCCGGGAGCTACCCTGCGCGAGTACCTGGACGCCGCACATCTGGAACGCCTGTGGGCCGAGGATATCCTCATCATCGACGCCGCTGACATACCGGACCGCCGCCTCCCGTATGGGGTGCGCACCCTCCTCCTCACGCTCCTGCGCGTGGGGCCGCGGGTGGTCGGTGTCCTGGCCCTCGACCACGGCGGCGTCGCGCACACGTACACATCAGGATGAGGTCGCCTTGGCCCGCACGGTGGCCAAACTGAGCGCGCTGGTGATCGATCGCGAACGGCTGTGGCGTGAGCGCGAGGAGGCGCGGGCCAACGAAGCGGCGTTACGCGAGGCCAACCGGCGCATGGATGAGTTTCTGGGCATCGCCGGTCACGAGATGCGCACCCCGCTCACCACGATCAAGGGCAACATCCAGGTCGCCCGGCGTCGTCTGGAGCGCCTGGCCACGCGCGACGTTAGCCAGGGCACGGACCTTAGCCAGGGCACGGACCTTAGCCAGGGCACGGACCTTGTGGCCGACCTGCGCGGGATCGGCGCCCTACTCGGGCGCGGCGACGGGCAGATAGCCCGGCTCAACCGGCTGGTGGACGATCTACTGGATGTGTCGCGCATCCGGGCCGGCTACCTGGAGGTTCGCCCCGAACAGTCCGACCTGGCCGCGATCGTCCGCGATATCGTAGCCGAGCAGCGCGAAATCGCCGCGCCGCGCGCCAGCCATCTGGAAGGGAGCGATCGCGCGGCCGTGCCCGTCGTCGCCGATAGGGACCGCATCGCGCAAGTCCTGACGAACTACATCTCCAACGCGCTGCGCTACTCACCGTCCGAGCGCCCCATCACGGTTGGCCTGCGCGTGGACGAGGCGGAGGCGCGGGTGTGGGTGCGCGACGAGGGGCCAGGGCTATCTCCCGACGAACAGGGACGCGTCTGGGATCGCTTCTACCGGGTCGCGGGCGTCGAGCACCGCTATGGCTCCAGCGTCGGGCTAGGTTTGGGCCTGCACATCAGCCGGACCATCATCGCACAGCACGGGGGGCAGGTCGGAGTCGAGAGCGCCGCCGGAGCCGGCGCGACGTTCTGGTTCAGCCTGCCCCTCATCCTGCCGCCGGATGGGACGGACGGCGCGCTATCATGACGCCATCCGCCAAAGCTTTATGTGATTGGTGGAGTGTCAACCGCCGATCACGTACTGCATGCCGCCAACCTGGCGCGCCATGCCTTTGAGCTCCATCATGGATAGGGCGCTGCTGACCTCGACCACGGGCAGCGCGCTGGCGCGTGTCAGTTCGTCGATGTGGCGCGGCTCCGGCGAGAGCAGCGCCAGCAGCGCGCCCTCCACCGCGTTGGTCGGCAGCAGCTGACGCATCTCCAGTTGTTGCGGGACCAGTTGCAGCTGCAACTCGGTCAGCACATCGTCAGCCGAGGTGATGAGCTTGGCCCCGCTGTCACGGATTAGCCGGTTGGAGCCGCGCGAGCCCTGCGCCAAGATGCTGCCGGGGACGGCGAATACCTCACGGTTCTGCTCCAATGCGCACCGCGCCGTGATCAGCGCCCCGCTCTTCTCGCCCGCTTCGATCACGATCGTACCCAACGAGAGACCGGATATGATGCGGTTGCGCGCCGGGAAGTTACCCGCGTCGGGGGCGGAGCCGACGGGGTATTCGGAGAGGAGCGCGCCGTTCGCGGCGATGTCGGCGGCGAGGTTGCGGTGCTCGGGCGGGTAGATCACGTCGACGCCGCAGGCGAAGACAGCCAGCGTGCGCCCGCCCGCGTCAAGGGCCGCGCGGTGGGCCAACCCATCGACGCCGCGGGCGAGTCCGCTCACGATAGTCACGTTGTTCCTCACAAGGTCTGTTACCAGCCGGTGCGTCACCTCGCGGCCGTACGTCGAGATATTGCGCGTACCGACGACGGCGACGGCCCACTCGTCCTGCGGCAACAACTCTCCGCGCGCGTAGAGGACAGGCGGAGCGTCATAGATGTCAGCCAGCCGCGCGGGATAACTCTTATCGGCGAGAGTATGCGCCTCCACGCCGGCGCGCTCCACGCGCCCCCGCAGCGCGGCGACGTCGACGGACGAGCGCGCCACGACGGCCGCACGCGCGACTTTGGGCTCGATGCCCGCGTCGATGAGTTCGGCGGCTGAGGCGCGCCAGGCGCGCTCCATGTCCCCGAACCGCTCGAGGGCGCGCCGCAAGCGCTGCGCGCCGATGCCCGGCAATTGCGAGAAGGCGATCCAGTAGGCGACGTCCGCTCTCATAAGCTATCAGCCGTCAGCTGTCAGCTTTATCCGGGCTTGAAGGGGTCGCCGGGCGCCAGAGGTTCGTAGCGTGACGATGACCATGGCCTACCTCTTCGACTATCGAGTTACGCTGACGGCTGATCGCTGATGGCTGCTAGCTTTGCGGAGAGCGCGGGCATCTCCGCGATCGCGCCGCGTAACGCCGCGGTCTGGCGTGCCACGGTGGCGAGGAACTCGGCGCGCTGATCGGCCGGCAGCAGGCCGGGCGGGACGGCGCCGAGCTTCGAAGGGACCGATTCCATGAACGCGGCCAGCCGCTCTAGGCGCGGCCGGTCGCCGTCGACGCGCGCGCGCGCCGCGCCGTAGAGGGCGCGGTCATCGCCGGATGGAGCGGCGCCCGTCCCCTCGTCACGGCCGGCCGCTTCCCGCACCTGACGCAGCGTCGTCGTGAGCGTCGCGATTGTCTTACCCCAAACCGGGATGTCCTGGCCCGTACCCTTGGTGACCTGCGACGAGACAAAACCGCGCGCGAAGAAAGGGAGCTCGCCGATCCTATGCTGAAGCTCACCGATCATGGTCTCGATCTCGGTCAGGTGGTCGAGAACCGTCGCGGCGGATCGCGCGGTTTGCTGGTACAGTGTTGCTTTATTGTCGGTATCCGTCACAAATAGCCCCCTCCACTACGCTGCCGCCGCCATTATAACACCCCTTCGGCAGGGCTCGTGAGTTATTCACGGACCGAGGCGTACGGAGCGGCGTAGGGGGCGTCTGGCTAGACGCCTGCCCGCGCTGCCACCAGCCATCCTTCCGCCACTTCCTCCTCCGCCGGGCGCGGACGGCCCGCCCCGCGCGGGGACGGCCGCGCGCGGCGCGGAGGCGCAGCGCACGGATTGACGACGGCACGGACCGGCCCTTTACCGCTGGTCCACCTCCGGCGCGTGGTCCATGGAGAGCAGCAAGGCAACCGGCAGCAGGACGGTGAGTGCCAGGACGATGGTCTGGGCGATGGCGTCGGCCGGCGCATAGCCATCGAGGTGGCCGAGGTGGAAGATGGTGTGTGGGAGCGCGCTCACCAACCAGGCCACCAGCGCGGCGGACACAAGGCGCCGTCGCCCGCATCTGAGCTCGTGCGCTCACTTCATGCCGATCTTCTCCGCGCAACGGTGATGGGGCCGGGGAGCGCGCAGAAGCCCTGCGCCTCCACTTCCAGCGGCGCATTGCAGCGATTGTAGAAGTTCTCGGCGGCCACGGCCACGGTCAACTCGACGATCTCGCGCTCCGAGAAGTGCGCGCGCAGCGCGCCGAAGGTGGTATCCGCGACCCGCGCGCCCACCTGCGTCACCTCGGCCGCGTAGGCCAAGGCGGCCCGCTCGGCGGGACTGAACAGCGGACTGGTCGCGTAGTCGCCCACGACGTGCAGCTTCGCGGCGCCGATGCGCCGCCGTTGGGCCATCGCCGCGCCGAAGTCCAGGCACCAGCTACAGCCGTTCATCTCGGCCACCAGGTGCATGGCCAAGAGGCGTGTCGCGGGGTCGAGCCGCGTCTTGCCCTCCGCAAAGAAGCTCATGCCCAGGGAGGCCAGCAGGAAGCGCGGATTGTGGGCCAGGACTTTGGCGGGCGTCATGTCCTGCCCGTAGAAGCGTCTGCTGGCCAGATTGAACAGGCGCAGCAGTAGCGGGGCGCTGCGGCCCTCCAGTGGTGTGATACGGGCCATGGTCGTTCTCTCTCCTTAACTACACATGTTGTCCAAGCGTGTCTACGTGTGTGATGCGGGCGTGTCGAGCGCGTGAGAAGGGGTAAATCGCCGCAGCTTCTCGGGGTTGGCCACGATGCGGATGGCCGTGATGCACTCGTCCATGCCGTCAATGGCGAGGACGTAGCTGACGTGGCCGTCGATCTCGGCGGCCAGGCCGGGCTGGCCGTTGACCGTAGAGACGTGTACGGCCAGACTCGGCGGGGCCTTGGCCAGGATGCCGCGTAGGAAGCGCGCGACGTTGGCGGGGCCGTAGATCGGGCGCAGCGCGGCGTGCACCTTGCCGCCGCCATCCGTCCACACCGTCACGTCGTCGGCCAGCAGTGTGACCAGCGTGTCGACGTCGCCGGTCGTGCAGGCCTGCACGAAGCGGTGCAGCAGGCGTTCCTGCTGGGCGGGCAAGGCGTCGAAGCGTGGCCGGCGCTCCTCCACATGCCGCCGCGCCCGCACGCCGATTTGGCGGCAGGCCGCCGCGCTCTTGTCGATCATGGGCGCGATCTCGTCATAGGCATAGCCGAAGACCTCGTGCAGCAAGAAGACCGCGCGCTCGACTGGGGTCAGGGTCTCCAACAGCACCAGGAAGGCCAACGACAGCGAGTCCGCCAGCGCGGTTGTGGTCGTCTCCTCCAGCGGTGCGCCGACCAGCGGCTCGGGCAGCCAGGGGCCGACGTACGCTTCACGCCGCATACGGGCCGAGCGCAGGTGGTCGATGCACAGGCGTGTCACGATGGCGCTGAGGTAGGCCTGCGGCGTCTCCACCCGCGCACCCGCGGTCTGCTGCCAGCGCAGAAAGGCCTCCTGCACGATGTCCTCCGCATCCATGACGCTGCCGAGCATGCGATAGGCCAGCCCGAAGAGCAGGGGGCGATAGGTTGCAAATGCCTCACATGCCTCAACAGTCCCCGTTTGGACCATGGTCGTTCTCCTTTCCCCACACGCTCCATAGTATGAGACGAGATAGCGTGACAGAATGTGACAGGTCATGCTGTGCGCTTTCTTGCCCCATTCTTTGGTCGATCATATGCACCCTGGAGGCGCTGTTTCACTGGACCGAACAGCTCGTCCGCGCCCGCGTTCCAGAAGCGGTGCGGCGTCCCCGGCGCGACGACGACTGCCTCGCGGGGGCCGAGCATGCACGCCCGATCGCCCACGCGGACGCCCATCCGGCCGGCGATGACCGCGAATGTCTCTTGCAGGGCGGGGTGGGCGTGGAGCGGGGGCGGGAGACCGGACCCGGCCACGTCCAGTCGATGCGCAAAAGCTCCCCGTCGGTGTCGGCCGCCGTCCGCAGCACGGTCCCCCGCTCGCCCGTACGCGCATTGATCAACATCTCGCCCGCCGCCTTCATGCCCCCTCCTCCCTTCCTGCCTACCCGCCTGCCCGCACACCGATCCTCCGCGGTCCCGGCCCACCCGGGCCCGCGCTCCCTGGGCATTATTCTACACTCTACTGTCCTGGCTACTTTGCTCATCCGAGGCTGTTTTTCGCCTCGGATGAGCAAAGTAGCCAGGACACCCGTCCGGCCCGTCGTCCCCCTCCTCGCCGTGGTATGACGCCACGGGTGTCGTGCATAGCGCCCACGAGCGCGGCGAGACCGCGCTGCTCCCGCGCCCGGCCGTTGCGGTCATCGCACCTGCTCCAGGCCCTCCCCGCCCGCGACGGTGACGCCCTCGCTCCGCGGGTCGGCGACAACGGGCAGGCCCGGCGCCGCCGGGGGGGTGAGACGGCTAAGCCACCAGTTCCAGCGTCCGAGCAGGAGCACGATGGCCGGGACGAGCGCCCCGCGGACGACGACGACGTCGAGCAGGATGCCGATGCCCATGGCCACCCCGAACTGGAAGAGTTCGCGGATCGGTTGTGTCGCCAGCACGGCGAACGTCCCGGCCAGGATCAGCCCCGCCGAGGTGATTACGCCGCCCGTGCGGGTGAGGGCGCGCCGCGTCCCCTCGGCCACACCGTGCGCCCGCGCCTCCTCCCGGATGCGACTCGTGACGAAGATGTTGTAGTCCTCACCGAGCGCGACCCGGAAGCCGGTGATGAAGTTGTAGCTCTCGCGGTAGCCCCGGAGGCCAGTGGACGGTACGGCGAGCAGCGCGAGCGCCGCGAGCGCCGTGGCGGCCGGGCGGCGCCCGACGAGGCGCGCGATGCCCCGCCAGACGGAGTGGCCGGTGTCCGCGCGCCCCGGCTCGACCCGCAGCTGCCACGGCCAAAAGGCCGCGCGCCCTGCCAGAACGACGAGCGCGGGCGCCAGGGTGGGGCCGGCCGCGAGCATGACGACGATGCCGAGGGCCAGGAAGGGGCCCAGGACGCGCAGCGCGGGCAGCGTCGCCAGCAGCAGCGCGAGGAGCGCCGCGACGACCGTCGCCGCGCTCGAAACGATCGCCTCGCCCACCCGCCGCATCGACGCGCCCATCGCGGCCGGCGGATCGGGCTCGTGCCGGAGGTGCTCGCGGTAGCGGGCAACGATGAAGAGGCAATAGTCGGTCCCGGCCCCGAAGAGCAGCACCGTCATGATCGCGGCGGACTGGGCGTCGACCGCGAGGAGCCCGGCCCGGGCCAGGAGGGCCCCGACCGCGTCCGTGACCTGGATGGCGAGGCCGACGGCCAGCAGCGGCAGGAGGGCGAGGAGCGGCGAGCGGTAGATAGCCAGGAGCAGGACGAGGATCAGGGCGACGGTGACGAGGAGCAGGACGATGTTAGCGCTAGCGAAGACTTTGACCGCGTCCCGGATGATACCCGCCGGCCCGGTGACCCGGATCTGCAGGGCGCCGCGGCCGGTCCCAGCGATCGCGCGCACCCGGTCCACGGTCGCGCCGAAGGCCGGGTCGGTCTGGGCGCCGGCGATCGGGACGAGGATCATGGTCGTTGTCCCGTCCGCCGAGAGCAGCGTCCCTCGCGCCCGTGGCGTCGTCGCGAGCGAGATGACGCCGCGGATGGCCGGCGGCTTGCGCGGCCCCGCCAGGGCGTCCGAGATGCGGCGCACCTCGGCGAGGTCGGCGGCGGTCAACCCGCGCGCGTCGCGCAGGACGATGACGGCGGGCGTGCCCCGCTGGTCGGGGAACGCGGCCTGGAGGAGGTTGCCCGCCCGGACCGACTCGGCGTCGGGCGGGGGCCCGGCGGTCGTGGCGTTGCTCTCGACGGAGGCGAGTGCGGGCGCCAGGCGGGGGGAGCCCCCCGGCAAGGAGTGCCCAGAGCGCGACCATGACGAGGGCGGCGCGTCGGGAGCGGGTGACGAGATCGGTGAGCGCATCGCATCCATGCACGAGCCTGCCCCTTCGGCGCTATCGCGCGCACGACCCGGCGGTTTGATGATACACTCCATACAAGTACAGTCTTGGTACGCGTGAGTAGCCGGCTGACAGCTAGTAGCTGCCGGCTTTATTGTGTTATCCATACAATCTGCCGCGAGGAGCATCGCACGATCCACCGTACCCGCGACATCAGATAGCTGGCGACATGACGTAGTGAAAAGCTGACGGCTGTCAGCTTAGTGGAAAGGCCCCAGATCATGCAGGGAATCAAGGCGCGCTGGCTCATGCCCGACGCGATGCCGGGCGGATACGACGCGCCGCTCAAGGGCCTCGCGCCGGTGGTCGCGCAAATCCTCTACAACCGCGGGATCACCCACGAGGAGATGCCCCTCTTCCTGCATCCGGGGACATCCGCGATGCACGCGCCACTCTTGATGCGCGGCATGGCCGACGCCGTCCGCCGCATCCGCGCGGCCATCGCCGCCGGTGAGCGCATCGCCGTGTACGGCGACTTCGACGTCGACGGCGTCACCGGGACCGTCCTACTGCACCAAGCCTTCTCCGCGCTGGGGGGCGCTTGCACGGTCTACGTGCCCCATCGCGCCACCGAGGGCTACGGGCTCAACACCGCCGCGCTTGACCGCCTCTACGCCGAGGGGGTACGCCTCGTCGTCACCGTCGATTGCGGCATCTCCAACGCGGCCGAAGTGGAGTACGCGCGCGGCATCGGCCTGGATGTCATCATCACCGACCATCACATGCCGCCCGCGCGCCTGCCTGACGCCGCGGTGGCCATCCTCAACCCCCGCCAGCCCCTGTGCGCCTACCCGTTCAAGGATCTCGCCGGCGTCGGAGTCGCCTTCAAGCTGGCCAGCGCCCTAGCCGAGGGTATCCCCGACGGCGCGCGTCTGCGCCGCGAGGTGCTCGACCTCGTGGTCATCGGCACGGTCTCGGATATGGTGCCGTTGCGCGGCGAGAACCGTGTGCTGGTGCGCTACGGACTGCCGGTCCTCTCGCACACGACCCGCGTGGGTCTGCAGGCGCTGCTACGCCGCGCTGGGTTAGAGCACACCAACCTTACCACTGCGGAGATCGGCTTCCGCGTCGGCCCGCGCCTCAACGCGGCGGGCCGCATCGACCACGCGGCTGCCGGTTGCCAGCTGCTCATGACGCGCGATCATGCCGAGGCCGAATGCCTGGCCTCCGCGCTCGAGGAGAAAAATGGTGAGCGCCAGCGTTTGACGGCGGCGATCATCGCCGCCGCGCGCGCGCGCATTGGACCACACCCAGCCGAGCGCGCCCTGGTCGTCGACGACGAGACGTGGCCCGTAGGCGTCATCGGCTTGGTAGCTGGGCGACTCGCCGAGGAGTATTGCCGGCCCGTTTTCGTCATCGAACGCGACGGTAGCGCCGGCGGCGAGAGCCGCGGCTCGGCCCGCGCCGTCCCCGGCTTCAACGTCGTCGAAGCGCTGGCGAACTCGGCCGACCTGCTCACCAAGTTTGGCGGCCATGCCGGCGCGGCCGGCTTCAGCCTGCGCACCGACTGCATCGCGCCGTTCCGGGAGCGCATGGGCGCCCTCGCCGCAGCCCAACTTAGCGAGGAGGACCTGATCCCGTCGATCCAACTCGACGCCGAGATCGGCGGGCGCTTCTTTGGCGTGGAGGAGTTGCGTGGGCTGTTCGAGCAACTAGCCACACTCGAGCCGTTCGGCGTCGGCAACCAGCCGCCGGTGCTATTGTGGCGCGGCTTGCGCGTGGCCGATTGCCGCGTCGTGGGCGGGGACCACTTACGCTTCAGCTTCTCCGCCCCCGACGGCACGGTCGGGGCCATCGCTTTCGGTCGCGCCGACGACGTGGGCAAGCTGCCGCGCGGGACCGCTGTCGATATTGTGTGCAGCTTGCAGTATAATGATTGGAACGGGTACGCAGCGATAGAACTGCGCATTAAAGACATCGCTGTCCGCGGCGCCGCCGGCCGCGCCATCGAGCACGACCTCAGGGAACCTGTGGCTAAAGCCGCATGGTAGCCCAATGGCGGCCACGCGCGCGGCCCCGCGGAAGCGCTGACCGCCTGCGCCCGTATCACGCCGCGCGCCGCCAAGCGCGGGCTGCCGAGGTATACACTCCGTCATGACCACTCCCACTATTCCGTCCACTCCATCAGGCGCTGAACCCAACCCCGGCCGCCGCCCGGATGGCGCGCCCTCACTTGACACGCTGCGGCTGCCAACACTGGACATGCTGCTTGATGTCGCGCGTGGCTACCTCAAAGATGACGCGTGCGCGACGATCGCTGACGCGTACCACTTCGCCGCCGAGGCGCACGAAGGCATGCGACGCAAATCGGGCGAGCCCTACATCACCCACCCACTAAAAACGGCCATCATCCTCGCGGAGATGCGTATGGACCCCATCACCATCGTGGCCGCGCTCCTGCACGACACCGTCGAGGATACGGCGGCGACGCTGGCCGACGTGGAGGAACGCTTTGGGAAAGGTGTGGCTCACCTCGTCGACGGGGTGACCAAGGTCGGCGCGTTCAGTAGCCAGCAGATCGAAAAGACAGAGCAGCGCGAGAGCGAGAAGGACAAGGGGCGCAGGGGCGATACCCATCAGCGCCGCCAGGCCGAGAACGTCAAGAAGATGTTCATCGCCATGGCCGAAGACCCGCGCGTCGTCATCGTCAAGCTGGCCGACCGCCTGCACAACATGAACACGCTCGAGGCGTTGGAGCCGCGCAAGCAGCAACGTAAAGCCCTGGAGACGCGCGACATCTACGCCCCTCTGGCCGGCCGCTTGGGCATGGCACGGATGAAGTGGGAACTCGAGGATTTGGCCTTCAAGTACCTTGAGAGCGACGCCTACTGGTGGCTCGCTGAACAAATCGCCGAACAGCGCGTCGCGCGTGAGCGCTACGCACTGGAAACGGCGGAGGCCGTGCGCGCCGAACTAGCCGCCCATGGCATCGCAGGCGAGGTCACAGGCCGCGCCAAGCACCTCTACAGTATCTATCGCAAGCTGCAGCGCCCCGAGATCAACATGGACCTGCGGCGCGTCTACGACCTCTTCGCGCTGCGCGTGATCGTCGACACGCTGCCCGAGTGTTACCAGGCTCTTGGCCTGCTCCATGCCCTATGGACGCCGGTCAACGGCCGCTTCAAGGACTACATCGCCACGCCAAAACCCAATGGCTACCAATCGCTGCACACCACGGTGATCGGACCCGATGGACACCAGCTAGAGGTGCAGATCCGCACGCACGAGATGCACCGCTTGGCCGAGTATGGCGTGGCGGCGCACCTGCACTACAAAGAAGCGGGCTCGACCAGGGCCGCCACCTCGATGACCAAGTGGATCGAGTCGCTGCTGAGTTGGCAGGACGAACTGCAGACCGACAGCGCCGAGTTCATGGATACGCTCAAGATCGACGTGTTCCAGGACCAGGTTTTCGTCTACAGCCCCAAGGGCGACATCATCGACCTGCCGGCCAAATCGACCCCGGTTGACTTCGCCTACCGCATCCACACCGAGCTCGGCAACCGCACTATCGGGGCCAAGGTCAACGGCGCGATGGTCCCGCTCGACTACCAACTGCACAACGGCGAACGCGTCGAGATCCTGACCACACGCCTGCCACACGGACCCGGCCGCGATTGGTCTACCTTCGTAGCCTCGGCCAGCGCGCGCTCCAAAATCCGCGCTTGGTTCAAGCGTCAGGACCGCGACGACAATATCGCGCACGGCCGCGAACTCTTCGAGCGCGAGTTGCAGCGCCTGGAGCAACGCACCCTCAACAGTTTGCCGGCCGAGCAGATGCAGACACTAACGACGGGGATGGAGTTCAAGACGCCCGACGACCTCTTCGCGGCCATCGGCTACGGGGCCGTGGGGCCGCAGCAGGCGGTGGGCCGCCTCAAGCTGCGTGAGGAAACGCCCGCCGGACCCGATGTCCTCACTGTCACGGCCCAGCCGGAGCCGCAGACGAGCAGCGGCCAGATCAGCGTGATGGGCGTGGGCGACTTGCTGACGCGACTGGCGCCGTGCTGCCACCCCGCGCCGGGCGACGCCATCATCGGCTACATCACACGCAACCGCGGCGTCACCGTCCACCGCGCCAGCTGCCCGCGCATCCTGGCCGAGCAGGAGACCGAGCGCCTGGTGCAGGTCGAGTGGGGCCCGGCCGTCGCACAGTCGTCGTACACGGTCGGCATCGTCGTGAAAGCGTGGGACCGTGAGGGGCTGCTGCGCGACGTCAGCGCCGCCATCACTGAGGAGCGCGTCAACATCACGGCGTCGAGCACGGCCACGACCGACCACAGCGCGACCATCCGTATCAGCGTGCGCATCTCGAGCACCGAACAACTCTCACGCGTGTTCGCGCACATTGAGCGCGTGCGCGGCGTCCTCGACGTGTCGCGCGAGAGCACGCGCAAGGCCAACACCGCGTAGGCGACAGGCGACAGGCGACAGGCGACGGTGTGTAGGGGCGTATGGCTATACGCCTGGTGATCGCGGCAGGCTAACCGCCACGGGGCGTGCGGCCGCGCCAGACGTTGGGAGAGAGTACGCGCAATACGCGTAAGAGACACGGATTCCGGGGGAACTTATGACGGACCTGCTGATACCATCACAAGAGAGTCAAGAGAGTGAGGAGTATGTGCCAACGCTCGCGCGCGGAGCCATCATCATCCGGCTGGGCCGCCTCCTCGACGAGCATGTCGCCGCGCACGACGTGGGCCTCGTCTGCGGACCCCAGACGACGTTTAAGGTCGTCGGCACGCCGCCGAGCCGCTACCCGGATCTGGCGTTCGTACGCAAGGACCGTCTGCCCGCCAACCTCAATACGGACGCCAACTTCGCGCCCGACCTCGCCGCCGAGGTCGTATCGGGCAGCGATACATTCGGGGATGTCGACGCCAAGGTCCGGCAATACCTCGACTCCGGCGTGCGCCTCGTCTGGCTCATCGACCCCCTCATGCGCACGGTGATGGCCCACACTCTCGACGGTCAGCCGCGCCTCTTTACCGACGCCGACGACCTCATGGGCGATCCGGTCCTCCCCCGCCTGCGCGTACCCGTGCGCCGGATCTTCCCTTAGCCCTTTTTCTACAAGTTAAGGATTTTAAGCCGTTGTCAAGGCCATTTTTGCAGCTTTTAAGCCAACCTGACAGCTGCCATGTTGCACAAACGCATGAGGCGCATGGCGTAGCGACAGCCGTGTGTGGGAGCAAAAGGCTCGTGGACGTACGGCGTATATGCTGCTACGCTCCCTTTGCCACCCCGAGCGGCGGAAATGCGGGTACTTGACATGTGGCTCAGAACCTTAACTTGTAGGCAATACCCTTAGCCTATTGTCTACAAGTTAAGGTTCCGACAACGGCTTGAAGACCTTAACTTGTAGAAAAAGCCCTTAGCCCACTGCGGCGCCGCGCCGATCGGCTTGTCCAGCGGCCCCGATTTTTATTCAAACGCGATCCTTGAAGGCAAAGACTCTATCTTTGCACATTTGAGACCCGCTAGGCCGCCAAGCGGTCGTAGAGGGTGGCGGCGTCGGTGCCGGCGTGGAATTCCTGCTCGATCCAGCCCAGGAGGTGGCGATAATGACGGTGTTGCAGGGTGCGACGGGCTTCGCCCATGGTCACAGGGCGCTGCTGCTCCAGGGCCACGCGCGC
>JAABUJ010001820.1_pt1 | contig 29097 bp, 30 predicted proteins | sample 5559131 | NCBI WGS metagenome assembly JAABUJ01 (sample SAMN10711875, study PRJNA513366) | rock metagenome | isolation source: Antarctica rocks | place: Antarctica: Victoria Land, Mt New Zealand nord | collected 2016-01-07
CCAAGCCCTCATCTTTGTGACAGCGTACCCGCGTTTCTGCGCATTTGGATGCCGAAGGACAGCTTCCCACCAGCGTCAAGTGTCATGTGGCCCTGTCCACAACAGGCCGAGCGCGGCTCGGGCTACCTGCGTGGCCGGGACGTGCCCGGACTCCTCGACGACACGGAGCAGTTCGGCCGCGCGCACCCGGTGCTCTTCACCGGGGGCGCGCTCGCGCTGGGGCTGCTCGGCGTCCGCTTCCTCAAGAGCTCACGTCGGCCGCAACAGCAGGAGACGCCGCCGCAGCCACAATTGCGGCTACCCGCGCCGCCCACGGTCCCGATCGCCCCTCCTCCGGCCGTCGTCGCGGGCGACACGGTCGCCACGCCGACGCCCCCGCGCGGCCCGGCTGGACCCGCCCCCGTCCGCGTGTCCGACGACGCGCCTATCCCCCCCGTGCTGGCGGGTGATGCCGCCGGGCGCTCGCCCGCCGGGACGGGCGCACGCGACGCCGAGGATGCCCGGCGGCGCGCCCAGGAGACCGGTCAGCGTGCGCCCGGCACACCGGGGGGGCGGCCGCGTGACACGACATCCGGGTCGTAAGTGGCGGCGCCAAGCAGGGAGGAGAACAGATGCAGACGGGTAAGGACGACCGCTCGCTGGGCGAGCTGTTCGGGGATTTGGCGGGCCAAACCGGCACGTTGGTGCGCGAGGAGGTCGCGCTGGCCAAGGCCGAGTTGACGCAGACGGCGACGCAGGCCGGCAAGGACATCGGCGTGCTGGTCATCGGCGGCGCGGTGGCCTATGCCGGGCTCCTCGCGCTGCTGGCCGCGGTGATTCTGGCCCTTGCGACGGTACTCCCGGCGTGGCTCGCGGCCCTCATTGTCGGGCTCGTCGTCGCCGGGGTGGGCGCGCTGCTGCTGCAGCGGGGCCGGGCGGCCCTCGCGCACACCGATTTGGCGCCGCGCCAGACGATGGCGACGCTGGCGGCCGATGTCGACGCGGTGAAAGGGGAGAAGGGATGAGCGAATGGCGAGAGTCCACCCCGTCCGCGACGGACGCGGGCGAGGTGACGGAGATCGAACAGGAGATCACGCGGACGCAGGGCGCGATGAGCGGGACGCTCGACGCGATCCAGGAGAAGCTCAACCCGGGCGCGCTCATGGAACAGGCGCGCGGGCCGGTCGAGGACACCAGCGACCACATCGTGGCCGAGGTGCAGCGCGCCGTGCGGGAGTCGGCCGACCACCTCGTGGAGCGGGCGACGGAGGTGCTGCGCGACGCGCCCGGCCCGTTGCTCGCGCAGGTGCGCGGCCCGGTCGAGGAGGTCGCCGACCACCTCATCGCGCGGGTCACGGCGGCCGCCGAGGAGGCGACCGACCACATACTGGAACAGGCGCGCGCCACCGCTACGGAGGCTGCGTCCGACATCGTGGCGCGGACCGGCGAGGCCGTCCGCGCGGCAACCATAGGGAAGGTGGAACACATGGTACAGACAGTGGGCAACACAACTAGGGATATGGCCGAAGGGGCCAACGACACGACCAAGGGGCTCGGCTCCGCCGTCATGGGGACGATCGAACGCAATCCGTTGCCGGCGGCCCTCGCCGCGATCGGGCTAGGCTGGCTCTACCTCAAGCGGCCCACAGGCGCGGCGCGGGGCGGAGCCCCCACGCCCTATCCGTCCTATCCGTCCTATCGGACCGATCAGGCGGGTCGGCGGACCGTGGGTGACACCGTCGGTAGTGCCGCGAACACGGTCGGCGACACCGTTGGTAGCGCGGCTGGCAACGCAGGAGATGCCCTAGGCAATGCGGCCAGTAACGTCGGCGATGCACTGGGTAGCGCGGCGGGAACAGTGGGCAGCTCGGTCGGCAGCGCGGCCAGCTCGGTCGGCAGCGCGGCCAGCTCGGTCGGGGATACGGTCGGAGGGGCCGCCGCCGGGACGCAGGACGCGGCGCGCGGGCTCGTCGCCGAGGTGCAGCACCAGGCGTCTCAGGTTGGGAACGGGTTCCAGAAGCTGGCGCAGGAGAACCCCTTGGCCGTGGGCGTCGCGGGCGTCGCGCTGGGATCGCTGATCGGGCTGCTCGTGCCCGAGACACCAGGGGAACGCCAGCTTATGGGCGGCGCGCGCGACACCCTGATGGACAAAGCCGCGGAGACCACGCACGAGACCATGGACAAGGTCGGGACCATCGCGCAGAAGGCCGAGGGCGCGGCCAAGGACGAGGCGTCCGCGCAGGGGCTGGGCACGTAGCGCCAGGCACACAACCCCGTCGCGTCGCGTCGGGATCGTCACGGAAGGAAGGCTTGGTATGGTAGCGCGAGGATCAGTGCGACAAGGAGAGCATCGGGGGAGCGACCACGCTCATCGGGATGTGGGCCGCGTCACCGGGGAGGGCGCGGTGCGGGTGCGGCAGGTGATCGGCGACCTGCGCGCACGCGATCTACGCCAGAACGCGCGTCGGCTCGTCGCCGGGACGACAGAGGTGGCCTGCCGGCGCCCGGCCATTGTCCTGGGGGTCGCCGTAACGCTCGGGCTCGTTATGCTGATTGTCCGTTTCCGTTCCGCGCGCCGGACGGCCGCGACGCCGGCCCCATCCGCATCCCGAAGCGACGACGCGTCCCTGACGATGTCCGTGGACACCGCCGACGCCACCGACACAGGTCGCCCTCTCGCCCCCGCCCCATCCATCGCGGCACGCGTGCTGGACGCGCCGGACCCGCCGGACGCGCTGGTCCTGGCATCAGACGCCGGGGCCAGCGCCGCGGCCGTCCCCGACGCGCCCCTGGCGCCGCCCCTGAGCGACGACGACGCTCCCGTGCGCGTCACGGACACTGGCGGCCATCTCACCCCTGTCGTCGTCTCTGAAAGCACTCTCTTCCACGCCATGGCCCCAGACGCCGACCACTCCGACCGGCGGACCGGCGGCATAAGATGTCGTTGCGGCACGCCAAGAGAGAGGGCCAGCACATGTTCCCGTTCGACGAAGTACCTCATCGCCGGCCTGCCGCGGACGCATAGTGTGTCCGTCATAGGTACTTGCCCATGCCGCCAGCGATGTCGACGGAGGCGCCGGTGATGTAGCTGGCCTGCCGCGAGCAGAGAAAAGCGACGAGACCCGCCACCTCGTCCGCCGTACCGAAACGGCCCATCGGCACGTCCTGCCGCGCCATCTGGGCGAGGAATGCCGCGCGATCCATGTCGGGAGCGCGTCGCCGCCAGATGTTATCCCACTGTGGCGTGTCCACGAAACCGATGTTGACCGAGTTGACCAGAATGTCTTCGGGCGCGAGTTCCATCGCCAGCGCTTTGCTGAATCCGAGGCAGGCCGCGCGGTTCGTGCTCGTGGCGAAGAAGGCCGGATCGGGCATCTTGCCGTAGACGGCGTTGATATTGACGATGCGGCCCCCGCCACGCGCGCGCATCAGCGGCAACACGGCGCGCGTGCAGCGGATCTGCGAGAACAACTTGACATCCAGATCGGCCTGCCACTGCGCGTCGCTCAGGGTGTCAAACCGCCCCGGCGTGGCACGGCCGGCATTGTTGACGAGCAGGTCGACCCCGCCGAAGCGCGCGGCCGCTGCCGTCACGAAGCGCTCGATATCGGCGGGGATCGTGACATCCGCGACCATCCCTAGCGGCTCACGATCGGTCCGCGCGGCGATGTCGCCACAGGCCGCCGCGACCTCATCCTTGTTCCGGGCGCACAGCGCCACCGCGGCGCCCTCGCGGGCCAGTTCCAGGGCGATAGCGCGTCCCAATCCCTTGCTACCGCCCGTGACGAGCGCGACTTTACCCTCTATGCCGAGATCCATGCGGCTGCCCCTCCCCTATGTGTCCGCGAACACGGGCGGCTCGTACGTGATGCGCAGCCCGGACGCCACCGCGTTGCTGCCGTTGAAAAAATCAACCACGGCCATCACCTCCAGGATGCCCTCGTCATCCAGCCCCAACGCCCGCAGGGCATCCGTGTGGCTGTACAGGCAATAGTCGCAGTTGTTTGTCGCGGACACGGCGACGGCGATCGCCTCCTTGGTCATACGATCGAGCTTGCCCGGTCGCATCACCGTCTTCAGATTGTTCCAGGTCACCTCCAAATAGTCCGGATTGACGGCGATAGCCTTCCAGAAGTTTGGCACGCGGGCGAGTCCCCGCGACGCCATGATCTCATCGTAGATCTCCTTGACCTTGCCCGTCGCCTCCTCCTCGGAGACGTAGCGCGTCAGCAGCATTATTCGTTATCCCTTCTTTTTCCTATCACCTATCGCCAACGCCTCACCTGGTTGCTACGTCACCGGGTCAGACGGATTGTTCGGCTCGATACGCCCGGCCGCCGTGGCTTGGTCCAGCATCTCACGAAAGCCGCTGCGCGGCGGCGAGAAGATATCGACAGCCACACACCCTTTGTCGTAGGTACGCGCCGCGTGCGGCACGTTGGGCGGGACGACGTAGACGTCGCCCGGCCGGATCATGCGCTTCTCGCCGTTCATCTCGAACTCGTACTCGCCCTCCAGCATGGTCCCGATCTGCTCTTCGGGGTGCTGGTGCATCGGCGCCTCGGTGTGGGGCTCGAAGTACACGTAGTTGAACAGGATGTTGCGTCCGAAGATCGGCTTGAAGCGGATGCCCTCGCCGAGGTTGACGAACGGGACCTCGGCGGCGCCGGTAAAGACGGGCGGGAACGAGGGGTCCGGCTCGCCCCCCTCTTTGCCGGCGGAGAAATACCCTGTCGATAGATCACTCATGGCGCCATGCTCCTTATCTTATTCTTAGAACAACTCCAGGTACTCTTGGACTTCCCAATCAGTCACGCAATCATTGTACCGGGCCACCTCATTGCCCTTGAGCTTCGTGTAGGTGTCGACGAAGCCGCGGCCCAGCAGGTCGCAGAGGACCTCATCCTGCTGGAGCGCCGCGAGCGCTTCGGCCAGCGATGAAGGTAGGCCGGGTAGGTCGGCGCGGGCATAGGCGTCCTCCCCCTGGATGAAGTGGTCCGGCTCGATCTTGTTGCGTATGCCGTCGAGACCGGCGGCGTAGATCGCCGCCATCATGAGGTAGGGATTGTTGTCCGCGCCGGGCAGGCGGTTCTCTAGGCGCGCGCCCTGGCCGCGCCCGTGCGGGACACGCAACAGCGTCATGCGATTCTCCAGGCCCCAACTGATGTTAGAGGGCGCGAAGGTGTAGGGGCGCAGACGCTTGTAGCTGTTGACCGAGGGGTTGGCCAGCGCGCACACGGCGCGCGCGTGGCGCAGCTCACCGCCGATGAACCAGCGCGCGACAGCGGAGAGCCCGTGCTCGCCGCTGGGGTCGTCGAAGGCGTTCCGGCCCGTCGCACTGTGATAGAGCGAGTGGTGGAAGTGCGCTCCGCTGCCGCTGTGGCCGTTGAGGGGCTTGGACATGAACGTGGCGACGTAGCCCATCTGGAACATGATTTCTTTCACGGCCATCTTGTAGTAGACGGCCATGTCGGCGGCGCGTACTCCTTCGAAGTGCCCCGCGCTGATCTCGAACTGGCCCGGCCCGTACTCTGTGTTGGCCTCCTCGACGCCGAGCCCGATCGCGTCCAGGTTGGCGCTCAGCGCGGTCAGGATGTCGTCGACCTGCTGCTGCTTGACCTCCGCGTAGCAGTTGCGGCCGGTCCAAGAGGGCTGCGGCTGGCCGCCCTCGAACGAGCGGAAGACATAAAACTCATGCTCACACGCGCCGTGGGTGGTATAGCCATCCGCGGCAAAGGCGGCCAGCACGCGCGTGAGCACACTGCGAGGCGCGACCTCGACGCGGTCGCCCTCCAGCGTGTACACATCCGCCAGGACTTTCGCCGTGCCCGGCGCCCACGGCAAAACGACAAACGTGGACAGGTCCGGCTTGAGCACCCACGAGGGATAACCGCTGGCGAACCCCGCTCCGGCCGGCACGACAAAATTCGCGGCGGTATCGACCGAGAGCATCGCCGAGGGGTACTGGATCCCGTCCTCGATCCCATGATTAGCAAATGTCGCCGCCGTGGCGTTGCGCGCACGCGTCACGCCGCTGTTGTCGACAAAGGTGACGCGGACGGTCTTGATGCCCTCGCTTTCGATGGTTTGGCGGACGCTCCGCGCCGTCTCTGATGCCTGCATGATGGCTATAACCTCTCTCTATCTGTGTTCCTTGGCCTGGCCCTAAAGGACCATGGCAGGGGACGGACCTTAAAAGGTCTCCACTGGTCGCAAATCTCCGGTCATATCCGCGTCCCGTCGCTAGCAGGCCAGACCCTTCAGGGTCCGTGTCCTGCCATGGTCCTTCAGGGCCAGGCCGGCTCTGTTATGTCGTGGTTCCACTGATGACGGCCGAGAGGCGGCGCAGGCCCTCGTCTATCCCGTCGACCGCGACGTAGCTGTAGCTCAGGCGCAGGTAGCGGCGCCCATCGACGCCACGGGCGAAGAACGGCTGTCCCGGCACGTAGGCGACGCCCCGCGCCATGGCCTGTGGGACCAATGCCGTCGCGTCGACGCCTTCCGGCAGGGTCAGCCAGGTGAAGAAGCCGCCGCCGGGCCTGGTCCACTGGAGTCCGGCCGGGAGCAAGCGGTCCATGGCGTCGAGCATCGCGTCGCGCCGGCGCGTGTAAATTGCCTTGGCGCGCGCCACCTGCTCGTCCAGCCACCCCTGCCGATCGTAGGCCAGCAGCATCGACTGGCTGAGTGTGCTGGCGAACTGGTCCGTGGTCTGTTTCGCCAGCGTCATCACCCTGATCAACTCCGGCGGCGCGGCGACGCAGGCCACCCGCGCGGCCGGAAAGAGCGTCTTGGCGAACGTATCGATGAGCACGACGCCCGCGGGGTTGAGCGACCACAGTGTCGGCGGCTGCGCGTCGCCCGCGCCGAGGCGGCGGTAGGCGATGTCCTCGACCAGGAGCAACGCGCGCTCGGCCGCCAGGGCGGCCAGGGCCGCGCGGCGCTCGCCCGTGAGCGTGATGCCGCTTGGGTTCTGGTAGTCGGGGATCGTATAGAGGAATTTGGGGCGCCGGCCCTGGCGAGCCAACGTGTCCAGCGTGTTGCGCAACAGGTCTACCCGCAGACCATCGTCGTCCAGGGGGACACCAACCACCTCGCCCTGGTAGCTCGTCGTCACCATCTCCGCGCCGAGGTAGCTTGGCGCCTCCATCAGCACCACGTCACCCGGATCGACGAGGACCTTATTGAGCAGGTCGAGCGCCTCGACCCCGCCGCTGGTCACCATCACCGACTCGAAGGGCGTCGCGCCGCCCTCGCGCCGCTCCAGGTAGGAGCGGAACCAGTCGCGCGTGCGCGGCAGGCCGGGCGTCGGCCCGTACTGTAGCGCGATGCCCGGCTCGTCCACGATGGCCTGTCGCGCGACCTCGGCCAGGCGGCCGGTCATGAACGTCGCGGTATCGGGCAGGCCGCCCGCGAAAGAGATCACGTCTTCCCGCCCGGCCAGCCCCAACAACCTGGCCAGCGCATCGTTTTCCATGCCGGCGACACGACCGGCCAGGAGGATGGACACATCTTGCGTCCGTGCAGTCTCTGCCAAAACTGTATCCATAAACTAAGTATCCTCGTATCAATTAGCCTGGCCCTGAAGGACCATGGCAGGGGACGGACCCTGAAGGGTCGGGCTGGTCGCTGAACGCGTGGGACTCCGGCGAAAGAATAACCGGCGCGATAGACCTTCAGGACCGGGCTTTGGTTACGTGTACGCGTCGGGCGGTTGGCGCAGGGTGGACCACTGCGCCGGGTCGTGGCCGAAAATCACCGTGGTCTGAGGTTGAGCCGCCTCCCCGCGCAACCGTTCGACCGATGCCTGGCCGGCCACCGGGTTGGTCATGGCGCTCAACGCATCCTCATCCCAGTTAATGGATGTGTAGACGGCATCGATGGTGAAGAGCAAGCGCTGCCCGCCGGACAAGGTGACCAGCACCGATTGATGTCCCATAGTGTGTCCGGGCGTGAAGAACAGGTCGAGGCCGTCGCACACATGGTAGTCGCCGCGAATCGTCTCATAGCGCACACCAGGCGCCTCCCAGTCGCGCCGCGTGATGCCGCCGGACCGCGCGGCCGCTAGCTCCGCCTCCTGCACCAAGATCGGGACATGCCGGATGTGACTGTTGCCGCCGGCATGGTCGAAGTGCAGGTGCGTATTGATCACACAGGTCAGGTCGTCGACGGCGAGGCCGATCCGGCCCAACTGCCGATCAAGCGTATCGTCGGCCGTCATGTGCGGGAAGATCTCCTCCCCATCGAGGTCGCCCGACTGGCCGATCCAGGAGTCGGGCATGCCCGTGTCGATCAGATACGTATCGCTATCGGTGCGCGCCAGCAGGATGGGAATCGGGATGGTCGTGCGGCCCGAGCGGCCCGTATTAGGGACGAGCACGTTCAGACCTATCTCGCACCAGCCGCCTTGCAAGAGGTAGAGGCGCATCTAGGCCAGCCCCGCCTCGGCCTCGCTGCCGCCTTCCTCGCCCAGCGCCTGGCCGAGCTTGCCGACCAGTTCAGGGCTGCGGGCGCGCAGGTAGAGGACGATGCACGCGCCGATCACGAGCCAGATGACCGTGAGCGGGCCCATGAAGTTGGCCGGCGCTCCCGGAGCGCTGCCGGGATAGACGGAGCCATAGACGCCCAGAGCGTAGGCGACGATGGCGATGATCGGCACGACCATGTGCTTGAGTACACTGTACTCGCGGCCCATTTCGCGCCGGAAGTAGACGATGCCGGCGATGGCAAGCACCACGTAGACGACCGAGACGGCGATGCCGCCCGTGCCGCCGTAGAATCCGTAAACGGTGAGCGGGCCGGCGGCGCCGCCCGGTAGACCCCACTGGGAGATTTTGGGAAAGCCGACGATGATCGCCAGGATCGTCGCCAGCACGATGTTGACCACGATCGCGCCGACTGGAGTCTTGTGGACGGGGTGCGTGCGGCCCAGGAAGCGTGGCAGCGCGCCATCACGGCCCATGGCAAACATGGTGCGGATAGTGGCGTTGTGGCAGGCCAGGGCGACGATGTAGGCGCTGATGATCGCGGCCAGGTCGGTCAGCACGGTGAGGCCATTGGCGTACTTCTTGGCGAGCGTGTGCAGCGGAGTGCCGTCGGCGCCCCAGGCCGTGCCGTTGTTCACGCCGTACCCGATGGAGATGGCGTAGGTCATCACCAGATAGAAGATGACCGCGAAGATCACGGCCCCTACGATGGAGAGCGGGATCGCCCGGCGCGGGTTGTTGGTCTCTTCGCCGAGAACAGCCGACGTCTCGAAGCCGATGAAGGAAACGACGGCGAACACGATGCCGTAGGCAATGCCGTAGAAGGCGCCATTCTTGCCGACGGTATGTCCCCAGCCGAAGGCGCTGAGGCTGTTGCCGTGCGCGCCGCCGCGACCAATGATGATGATCGCCAAGATGGCGAGCACCAGTACCGAGAGCGCGCCGAAGATCAACTGTGAGCGCGTGGAGATGCGAATGTCGTAGTACGACAGCAGGAAGATCCCGATCATCCCCAGGATGAAGAAGATGAACCAGTTAATGGTCCACCCGAACAGCGAGTTGAGTAACACGCCCAGGTAGTAGCTTGAGCCGGCCATCGTCATCGGCACGAAGAGCGCGAAGCCGAACGTGTAGAGCCAGCCGATCACGAAGCCGATCGAGGGACCGAGCGCTTTGGTTGTGTAGGTATAGGCATAGCCGGCGGAGGCCATGCGCCGCGTGAACTGAATCACCACATAGGCCAGCGCGAGGCTGGATAGACCGGCGATCAAGAAAGACAGCGGCGTCGAGCCGCCCGCCACGGTCGCGGCAAAGGAGGTATTATACGACGCCGCCATCGCCGGCGCGATGACCGCAATCGAAATCGCCAGCGCATCCCAGACGCTAAGCACACCCTTTTTCAGTTGCTGGTCCTCGGGGACCGCCTTCCCCGCCTTCATGTCCGCCATTGTCGTCTCCTTATCCGCCACACGGCGCTCTCTACGCGCTGTCCAGCCCGTTCCAATAGCCGGAACAGGCGGGGATGCCGCAAGACTAACACAAGGACTTCGGGGTTGTCAAACAACGGAGCGCCATGACAGGCAGGCCTTGGATATGCTACGCTAGCCCTATCACCCTCCGCGGCACTAACATAGAGCGTACGGAGCGCAGCGCTGTTCCACTATATGGAACTATATGGAACAGAGGCGTAACGAGAGGAGCACAACCATGACAGTCTTGTCTGAAACGGCGACGATGCGGGCAACGTCGGAGACGCCGGTGGGGCCGCCGCCGACGACGAGTATCGAGAGCGGCTATGCCTATTTCCAGGGTGCGATCGTGCCGATGGCCGACGCCAAAGTCAGCGTGGCGACGCATGCCCTCAACTATGGCACCGGCTGCTTCGAGGGCATCCGCGGCTACTGGAACGAGCAGGAGGGGCAGCTCTACCTGCTCAAGCTGCCCGAGCACTACCGGCGCTTCCTCAAGTCGTGCCATGTGCTCAAGATCGCGCACGGGCTCTCGGTGGACGACCTGTGCCGCGTGACGCGCGACGTTGTGCGACAGTGTGGCTACCGCCAGGATGTCTACGTCCGTCCGCTCGCCTACAAGGCCTCGGCGGTGATCAAGGTCGCGCTGCGCGGCCTGCGCGACGAGGTCACCGTCTTCGCCGTGCCGATGGGCGCCTACACCAAGATGACGGGCCTGCGCCTGATGACCTCGGCGTGGCAGCGCATCAACGACAACGCCATCCCGGCCCGCTCCAAGGTTAGCGGCGGCTATATCAACGCGGCGCTCGCCGTGGACGACGCGCAGCAGATGGGTTTCGACGACGCCGTGATGCTGACGCGCGACGGACACGTCTCGGAAGCGACCTCGGCCAACCTGTTCATCGTCAGCGACGGGCGGCTGCTCTCGCCGCCGGTGACCGACGATATCCTGGTCGGCATCACGCGCGACGCCGTGCAGGAGCTCGCGCGCGACCTGGGCCTGGAACTCGAGTTCCGCGGCATCGACCGCACCGAACTGTTCAGCGCCGACGAAGTCTTCCTGTGCGGCACGGGTGTGCAGATCGCACCCGTCACGGAGATCGACCACCGCACCATTGGCGCCGGCGCCACCGGCCCCGTCACCGCCGCACTACAGCAAGCCTACTTCACGGCCGCGCGCGGCGAGGACCCGCGCCACAGGGACTGGGTTACGCCGGTCTACGAGCGGTAAGCCGTCGTGTTGATCGAGAGGTAAGCCGTCCGTGCATGAGTGTGATGCCCTGGCCTATCTGCGCCCCAAACAGGATCTGTTCCTGACCGAGTTGGCTACCCTGTCGCTGATGGATTGTGGGACCGACAACAAATCCGGTGTCGACGCGGTGGGGCGCGTCATGCGCGCCAGGCTGGAAAGCCTCGGCATGGATGTGGAGGCGCACGACGGGGGCGATCGTGGCGACACACTGGTGGGGCGTTGGCGCGGCGCGGGCCGCGCGCGCCTGCTCTTGGTCGGGCACCTCGACACCGTCTACCCACTGGGGTGGCCGGAGGAGCATCCCTTCCGTGTCGAGGAAGACATCGCGCGGGGACCCGGTACATGCGACATGAAGGCGGGCGTGCTGGTTGGCCTGTATGCGCTTGAGGCCCTGCGCGCCGCCGACTTCAACGATGTCGCCGAGATCGCCTTTATCCTCAACGGCGACGAGGAGGTTAGCTCCCCCGTTTCCAGAGCCGTCATCGAGCGCGAGGCGCTGGGGCGCGACGCCGTGCTCGTGCTGGAGGCCGCGCGCGAGAACGGCGACATCGTGTCGGCGCGCAAAGGCTTCGCCCAGTTCGACCTCCATGTCCAGGGGCGCGCCGCGCACGCGGGCGTGGAGCCCGAGAAGGGCCGCCACGCCTTGCTCGAACTGGCCCACCAGATCGTCGCGCTGCAGGCCCTGAACGGCGCCATACCCGGTGCCACGGTCAACGTCGGTGTCGCGGGCGGCGGGATGCGCCGCAATATCGTGCCGGATGAGGCGCGCGCGGAACTCGACGTGCGCGCCCGCGACGCCGCCGGCATGGACGCGATCATCGCGGCCCTGCGCGTGCAGGCCGCGCGCACGACCGTGCCGGGCGTGACCGTGACGCTTGAGGGGGGTGTCGTGCGGGCGGCGATGGAGAAGACGGCCGCGAGCGCGCGCCTGGTGGAGTGGTGCCAGGAGGCGGCGCGCGCCCTTGGCTTCACCGTACAGGACGCGGCGACGGGCGGCGGCTCCGACGCCAACAACACGGCGGCCCTCGGTGTCCCGACCATTGACGGCCTCGGCCCCATCGGCGGCCTCGACCATAGCCCGCGCGAGTACATCACGATCTCGTCGGTCATCCTGCGCACGGCTATGCTGGCCGGACTCATCGCGCGCATTTGCCGTGGCTAGCCAACCCGTTGCGCCTGCGCGCCGTGCTTGAGGAGCGCGCCTATCGCTCCATGCCGGTCGTGCTCCTACACGAGTGCTACCCCTACACGCGCGAGGGCGCCTACCTGGCCGCAGTGTACGAGAACGTCTATCTCGACCTCTCGTATGGCATCCCTTTCCTCGGCTACGGCGAGATGGCGACCTTCACGCGCGCCGCGTTCGGCGTCGCCCCGACCTCCAAGCTGCTCTACAGCTCCGACGGCGTGGGCGTGCCCGAGTTACACTGGATGAGCGCCCTGCACGGCCGCCGTATCCTGGGCGAAACGCTCGGCGAGATCGTGGCACAGGGCGATCTCAGTGTGGCCGAGGCCGAGGCGGCCGGCGCGGCCGTCTTGCGCGACAACGCGGCACGGCTGTATCGGCTAATTGGCTATTAAAGCATCACGTCTCCGCCATTGGGGCCAAGTGTTTGCCCCGCGTAGTAGTCCGAGCCGTCAAGTTGCCCCATGCCCATCCTCCATATCCGGCTATCGAACAAGCTATTATAGTATATGGCGGTGGGGTAAGTTGGGAGGGGACGATGGCGACGCCACTACCACTGTTCGGGCGCGCCCGTGAGCAGGCATATCTGCGCGGCCAGTTCGCCGCCGCTATGGCGGGCAGGGGTGGCGTTGTCCTCATCGGTGGCGAGGCGGGCGTCGGCAAGACCGCCCTGGCCGAAGACCTGTGCCGCGACGCCGCCCTCCGTGGTGGGCTCGTCCTCGTCGGGCGCTGCTACGATCACGCGGAGACTCCTCCCTTCGGCCCCTGGCTGGACCTCTTCGCGAGATATCCCCCCGGCGATGACCTCCCGCCGCCGCCTGCGGCCTTCGCGGGCGGCGGGATCGGCGACGTCGCGAATCAAGCGGCTCTCTTCGCCACAGTGCGAGAGTCGCTCACGGCTATCGCACACGCTCGACCACTGGCGCTCGTGCTCGACGACCTGCACTGGGCGGACCTGGCCAGCCTCAACTTGCTCCGTTTCTTGGCCCGAGACATCGCCGCCCTGCCACTGCTCCTACTCGTGACATATCGGGCCGACGAGTTGACGCGCGCGCATCCGCTGTATACGCTGCTGCCGCTGCTGGTGCGCGAGGCGGGCGCCTGCCGCGTGGACGTGCGCCCGCTCGATGTTGACGCACTGTGGGCGTTGGTGACGGCGCGCTATCATCTCTCGGCGCGAGACGCCGCGCGGCTGGTCGCGTACCTGCGCGCGCGGGCGGAAGGGAACGCCTTCTACACGGTGGAGGTGCTGCGGACGCTGGAGGAGGGTGCGTTGCGTGAGGTATGGCCGGGGCAGGAGTGGGCGCTGGACGACCTTGACGCTGTGCCTCTGCCGATGCTGCTGCGGCAAGTGATCGACGGGCGGTTGCTGCGGTTGGGCCCGGAGGCGCAGCCCCTGCTCACGCCCGCGGCGGTTATCGGGCCGGAGACGCCGGTCGACCTCTGGCTGGCCCTCGCGGGAGTCGACGAACCGAGCCTACTGACCCTCATCGAGCGTGCGATGGAGGCGCGCGTGCTCGACGAGGTGGGCGCCGGGAAGAGCGTACGCTTCCGCCATGCCCTGATCCGCGATGCGCTCTACACGGGCATACCAGCGGCACGCCGCGTCCGACTGCATCTGCGGGTGGGTGAGGCCCTGCTGGCTGGCGCGGAACCCGACCCGGACGCGGTAGCGTACCACCTGCGGCAGGCGGGCGACGCAGGGGCCGCGCAGTGGCTGATCCGGGCGGGGGAAAGGGCGCAACGCGCCGCCGCCTGGCTCATCGCCTCCGACCGCTTCGAGGCGGCCATTGACCTGCTCGCGGCGCGCGGGAGCGAGGCGCGCTTGCGCGGTTGGCTTATGTACCATGTTGCCCGGCTGCGCCAGTACGCCGGGGGAGGCGCCGACTACGCGCGCCTCATCGTGCTGCTGGACGAGGCCGAAGGGTTGGCGCGCGAGGCGGATGACGCTCCCCTCCGTGCGTTCATCGCCCTGCTGCGCGGGGTGATGCGCTGCGCACGCGGGGAGTTGCGGCACGGGGTGGCGGAGATGGTGGCGGGCATAGCGGCTCTGGAAGCGCTGCCTCCGGTGGAGCGCATACCGCCCGCGCTGTGGGGCGAGATGCTGCGCCTCACCACCGACGAACAGATGCTGCGCGCCTGGCTTATTACCTGGCTGGCCCTCGTGGGGCGCTACGCCGAGGCCGACACCCATGTCCCACTCGTCTTGCCCGCGACCGGGATGCTGGCCGAGTACGCGTACGACGGCGTAGGTATCCTGCACGCGGCGCTCGGACGGCCCGCGGAGGCGCGGGCGGCCTTCGCCCTCATGCGCGCGGGTGCCCGCGCCGGGGGGACGCCATTCGGTGAAGCGCTGGCCCTGCTGGACGACCTGATCCGCGTCGTGACGCCCTACCACGCTGACGACCCGAACGAGCGCGAGCGGGTCGCGCGGCTGGCGGAGGATGCCCTCGCGCATGCCCGTACGTTGCAGACCGAGGTACCCGGCGTGATCGCGCGGCTGCCGCTGCTGCGGTTCGTCCCACTGTGGGACGAACTGGAGGAGTTGGCACGAGTGGTGTATATGTCTGGCAACGGCTCGGCCTTCATGGCGCCGCCCGAACTCGCCTACATCGCGCAAGCCCGTGGCGATGGCGCGCTGGCGGCGCAGCTGATCTCCCGCGAACTCCCCGAGGGACCGGCGACCGTGCCCGGCGGCGCCTGGCTGCACAACGGCCTCGTCGTGCAGCGCCTCGCCGCGGTCCAGGCGATCGAGGCGGGCGATTTGGCCCTCGCCCAGGCTTGGCTGGAAGCGCACGACCGTTGGCTCGCCTGGAGCGGGACGGTCCTCGGGCGGGCCGAGGGCATGCTCGCCTGGGCGGCCTACCACCGCGCGCGGCGACCATACAGGCGCGCTCGCACAGGCGCGCGCGGCGTTGGACGAGGCCGCGGCGCCGCGCCAACCACTCACCTTTCTCGCCGCGCGCCGTCTACTCGGGGAATTGGCGACGGAAGCGGGGCGCTATGCGGAGGCCGAAGAGCAATTGGGAGCGGCGTTCGCCCTCGCTAGCGCTTGTGCGGCCCCCTATGAACAGGCGCTCGTGTTGTATGCGCTGGCGCTACTCGCACGGGCGAAAAGCCAACGCGCGGAGACAATGCGCTGCCTCGACGAGGCCCGCGCACTCTGCGCGCCTCTACGCGCCACGTCCCTCCTCACGCGGCTGGACGCGCTGGCGGAACGGACGCGCCGCGCGCGCGATCGAGGCCCGTCCACGCCGGGGGGGTTGACCCCGCGACAGGTCGAGATACTGCGCCTGGTCGCGGCGGGGCGCACCGACCGGGAGATCGCGGCGCTGCTGCGCTTGAGTGAGCGGACGGTGAGTAACCACCTCGCGCACATCTTCGCTAAGACGGGAGCCGACAACCGGGCGGCGGCGGTCGCCTTCGCCGCGCGCCACGGCCTCGTCTGACGCCGCCACGCGCGCCCCGTCTTGTTGATGATGGCGATGCGTCCCACGCGCCGCACGGCCGGCGCCCCTCGTGAACGTGAGTAGCCCTACTCACGGCCGTGAGTATTTCTACGGATGATTTTGCATCGCCACACGCCTATGATAGACAGTGACCCGAAGATATAGGACGTTGCGGGGAAAAACAGTAGGAGGAAAGCATGCGCGGTCATCGTTTCCTAGCGGCCGGCGCTATCTGTGTAGCCCTGGCCGCCGTTTCGCACGGCGCGTCGGCGGCCGGTGGCAAAGCTCTGGACGGGTCGTATTTCTTCGGGTCGTGCTACAAATGTGTGCACAGCACCGTCACTATCGCGGGCCAAACCATTCGCGGAACAGACATCATCATGCCCACCGCGAACACCGGCGAACAGATTTCGCTCAATGCCCGCAAGTTGCCGGCCTACAATGCCGTGACATTCCTGCTGGGTTGCGACGACAATGACTCGTTGGTCGGCGCCAGTGTCGTGCTACAGGTGCTGGGCGACGGTCAGGCGCCCCTGGGGACATATACGGTGACGCAGGGACAGGCGGCGCGTCAAGCGATCGTGCCATTCAAAGGCCACGGCAGCATCTCGTTCGTGGCGAAAGCAGCGGCGAACTACAAGGAGTGCGATGTGACGCTGGCTACCCCGCTTGCGATCGTGTTGGGCGGCCCGAAGGCAGCGGCGCTGACGCTCGCGCCGGCTCATGCGGCGGCCGGGGCGCAAGAGACAATCTCGGCGCTCGCGCCGGCGGGGACGCAGGCGAGCGCCGTTGTTACCTACGCCTCAGGCCAGCAGCAAATCGTCGGCCCGACACTCGTGGGGTCGGACGGACGCGCGACGCTCAGGTTCACCGTGGCGCAAGGCGCCAGCGGAACGGCGCGGGTGACGGTTGTGACGGCCGCGAAGTCGCTCGAGGCAACCTTCACGATCACAGGTTGAGCGCGGCTGGAGGAACGACAGCGAAGGCATTGCCGGCTCGGTCGAGCCCCAGGGCTACGTAGCCCTGGGGCTCGACCTCTCGTATGGCATCCCTTGCTGGTCCACAACCTACGTTTCTGGCGTTTCTTCGCCGCCTCACACCCCATCACTACAGGCGCCATGATGACGCACCGTCCGCTGCTCGCGGCGCTGGAACAACGCGACGCCGGCGCGGGACATGTCGCCATGCGCGCGCGCATCCACGCCGCGCGCCCGGCTCAATGCGCTATTCTGATCACCGCAACCGAATCGAGGCGACGGATCGGCCGTCCTCGCGCCCGATCTGTCCAATTTGAGAGCCCATCGCGATGATCTTGCCACTGCCGCGTTCCAGCATCGCGGGCAGAACATAGCGCGCCTCAACACGCCCCAATGCTCCCACCGGGTCCACACGGCGCTCCTAGGCAGGGCTCCGGCGCTATCCATGGAGCGAATTTTGCCTTACTATCCCCGGCACGGCCATTTTGACGGCCGTGCGTCGATCTCTCAAGGAGGAGCGATGCACCCCTATCTCCGCCATGCTACCCTCGTCGGGGCGGCCGTCCTGCTCGGGTGCGGCGCGCTGCCGCCGAACGCCGCAGGGGACGCCATGGGCGTCGCACGGGTGGCGGTGGGCGACAACACGGCCCCCGGCGACGCGTGCGCGAGCCCTCGGCTACCCCTGTCGGCGCGCCTGGCCCTGACCGTGAGGCCGCACCCCGTCGCGCACAGTCTGGACGACGGGGTGCGCCGCGTCGTCGTCGTGGCGCCCGACGACGGCGGCGACGATCGCGCGCGCCTCATTATCGTCGGGCCGGTGGCGCGCGTCGGGCGTCGCGGGCGGGGCGCCGACGACGCATACCTGGCCGGGCTAGCGCGCCTGTCCTATCACGGCGACACGGCGCACCTGTGTGCCGAGGGGGCGGCGTACCTGTACAGCGCAGCGGGTGGAATCGGTCCCGCGGTGCAGGGTCTGCACCTGGACATGATGGTCGACGGGGTGTCACTGTTGGCGCGGGCGGACATCTGGACGGCTTCGGTTTCCTACCATATGGTGGGGCGATTGGCGCCTATTCCGGTCCCTGCGCTGGGCCATGGATCACACACGTTTTCTGCATCGGAGGCGTCAACATCAAAGGCCCATGAGTTGGCCTCTGACGTTGACGGATTACTGACGACGAAGCAGTTCGCATCAAGACACGTCGCGCCGTGCGCCTAGGCGCTTACATACAGCCTGTAGCAGGAAATTTACATGGTCCTGACAGCCGTTTGTCATCATGTTGTCTGATCGGCGCGGCTGTGGCAGAATGGGGTCACGAGGAGTGACCAATGACGCTGACAGAAGATATTGCTACGATAAGTCTGCACGATATCCTGCGCCCCGAGATCCTGCCCGACCCCTATCCGTTCTACCGCCGTCTGCGCGAGACAAATCCAGTCTATTGGGACGCCACGCGTGAGACCTGGGTACTGACGCGCTACGCCGATGTCGTCGCGGCCCTGCGCGATCCGCGCCTCTCGGCCGAGCGCGTCCTGCCCGGCGGCTCTTCGGCCCAGGACGCCGCGTCGACGACCCCGATCGCGCGGGCTATGGCCAAGCAGATGCTCTTTCAGGACCCGCCGGACCATACGCGCCTGCGTGGCCTCGTCAGTAAAGCCTTCACCCCGCGCGTCGTCGAGGGTATGCGCCCGCGTATCCAGGCCCTCGTCGACGAACTGCTCGACGCGGCCGAGGCGCGGGGGCGCATGGACCTTATCGCCGACTTCTCTTTCCCGTTGCCGGCCATTGTCATCGCCGGCCTGCTCGGCGTGCCGCCGGAGGACCGCGACCTTTTTAAGGCGTGGTCGGAATGCTTCGGCGCGCTCCTCGACGGCGCCGTGCGTTCACCCGAGGAGGTCGAGGCCGCGCAGTCTGGCGTCTTCGCCCTCGTCGCCTACCTGGTGGAGATCGTCGAGGCGCGCCGTGCGGAGCCGCGCGACGACTTGATCAGCCGGCTCATCGCGGCCGAAGAGGAGGGCGACAGGCTGGACACGGAGGAGCTATTGCTTAACTGCGTCCTGCTGCTCGCGGCGGGGCATGCCACGACGACGCACATGATCGGCAACGGCGTGTTGGCGTTGGTTCTCCGCCCGCAACGTCGCGATCTCGCCCGCTTGCACCTCGATCACGTTGAGTAACACGCCCAGGATGCGCCGCGCCTCCGGGTCCGTGACCCCGCTCAGATCCAACTCCTCCGGCACGCTCACGCTCCGTCACCCGCCCCCTACTCAGTGGCCTCAGTATACCCGGCCCCCAGGTTTTTGATAAGATACGATACTCTGTAGCTTAAGACATGGTTTAGCGTACGCTCGATACAATGTAGGGACCCGCATCACCGTCGAACTGATCTTGGAACTGCTCTCCAGCGGCGCGACGACCGAGGATATCCTCTCTGAATATCCCCACCTTACGCTTGAAGGCATCAATGCCGCGCTAGCTTTCGCTGCCGATGCCTTGCAGTCCGATCGCGCCTATCCGCTTGTCGAAGCGTCGTGATTTTCGTCGCTGATGAGAACGTGCAGAAAACGGTTGTCGCGACCCTACGAGAGAAAGGGTATGACGTCCGTCCCAGAGGCTAAAAAAGCGAGAGTTGCGTTGGGCTGTCTGTCTCGTCCGCCTCATCTCTCTGCTCTGGCCGCGTCGCGCTATCGCCCTCCGCCGGGGCGGGGTCGCCCGCGTCATCAATGATCGCGTCGGGCCTATCACCTTGCTGGCGCGGCGCGGCGCCTTGCTCTATCGAAGCCGTTTCCGTTGAAGCCGGCGCCGTGGAGACGGGCAAGACTGTCGATAGCGCTGTGTCGGACGATGAGCCGCCGCTATCTATCCTGTCCATCGCCGGTTCCATGAACGACATGGCGCTCTTTGACACGGTAGTACCGGAGACCGGCGGCGCTTGCTGGGCGAGCGTTTCCGGCGCCGCCTGGGGCGTCTGTCCGTGTGCGCCATTCCCCAACTCAACGGGCCAATCTTCGTCGAGGAGCGCGCTGAGCCGGCGCAGGTCGTCCATCATCTCTTCAACGTAACGCTCACTGTGCAGGGCGGCGTACGGATGGCGGATGGGATAGTAGCGCCTGTGACCGCGCCGCGCCAGCGTGCCGTGCGCGCTGCTCAACGAAACGCCGGGCAGCAGCGCCGCGACGGCGTCGGGGCCGCACAATACGATGACGCGCGGAGCGACGGCCGCGATCGTCACGCCGAGTCGGGGCGCGCAGGCCACGATCTCGCTATCGCGCAGGGGGCGCTGGCGCCATGGTCGACAACCGATCAATGTAGCATAGTGGACATCCGCGGGGTCGATGCCCGCCGCGGCAAGCTGTTCTTCGAGCCACGGGAAGAGTGGCGAGGCGAAAGCTACGCCCGCGTGCTCCTCGTGATAACGCGGCGCTCCCGAGAGCAGGAGTACACGGGCGGGCACGGGGCCGCGCGACGCTACCGCCCGCGCCACCTCCTGCGGACAGTGTTCGCAGGCATCCGTCATAATAGTCGAAAGTCGGACGTCGGACGTCGGACGTAAGACGAAGCTGGCGACGCTACTCCTCGTTGCCGTCTCAATACCACGATGCCTTGCCCAACCACGATCGTTTCCATGTGGAGATACTTTCGACTTCCGACTAATTAGGCAGCGCGCGCGAGCACCAGCGGGGAGCGCAGTATGAGCAGGGCGACCTCGGGCGGACATCCCAAGCGCAGGTTGAGGCCGCTGTAGCCGATGCCGCGCGTGACGAACATAGGCACACCATGATGTGTGCGCAGGCCCATGACCTCGCGGCGCGGCAGGCTGCTCATGGTGATGAGCGGCCCGAGAAACGGCAGACGGATCTGTCCGCCATGTGTATGCCCCGCCAGGATCAACCCCGGCCGATGGTCGCCCAGCCGCAACACAATGTCGGGGCTGTGCGCTAGCAACAGGGCGCAGGCCCCAGCGGGCACGGCGGCCATGGCGCGGTCCAAATTGTCGCGGTCGGTCGCCGGATCGTCGACACCGACAATGAACAACTCGCCGTCGAGGGCTGATCGCGCTGTATTGTCAAGAACATCGAGACCCGCGTCCGTTAGCATCGTCCGCAGCGCCGCCACATTGTTGCTCCCATGGAAACGCCCGAGCGGCTGATGATCGTGGTTGCCAAGCACGGCGTAGGCGCCCGCGACCCGTGGTCGCGGCATACGCGCGAGGATCGCGGCCACCTGTGGAATGCCATCGTCGGTGTCGATGAAATCGCCCGTGTAGAAGGCGAGGTCATGCGGCACAGCGGCGACGAGCTCCGGCAGTTCACGCGCGAGATCTGAACCGGGCTGCAGGTGCAGGTCGCTGATGTGGAGCGCGCGTAGACCGTCGAGCCCGGTCGGGAGCTGCGGCACGACGACATCGTAGCAGGTAAGCTCGATGTGCGGCGGGGGTAGGATATGCTGCAACGTCTTGACGCCGAGTTGCGCCGGAAGGCTGTCGATGGCGCCGTGGTAGAGATGTTTGACGAACCGACGAATCCGTTTGGTATTCATATCCACATAATGCTAATCGACGTCCAGACGAAAAAGGTAGCGGCAAGCGCTCGTACAGTTATAGCCTATCCCCGCGTAGACTATGTGGCAATAGGATAGTAGGTGGCCGCTACTGCTCGAACTCCTCGTCGATATCCTCGATCTCGTAGTACGTGTTCATCCACTCATCGAGCGCCTCGATCACGGCTTGCCCGATGGCCTTAGCCACGGCCGACTCCTGCTCGGCGCTGAAGCCCGCGCCCGCGAGGGCCGTCGTTGCGCCGGTCACAGCCCGTTGCCCGATAGCTTCCCGTGTCTCTTCGTCCATCTCGTTCTCCTTATGGCCGGATCTATCACTATTCACAAGAGGGGCGCCGCTGGATCCACTATAGCTGCCGCCCATATCCTACCACGCCAGCGCATGCCGTCGCACCCCCTTGTTCTCGCGGGCTCACGCGGGTGCGCTACAGCAAAGTTCCCCGGTGCTGAAGGCGGTACCCTACTGAGGGGCGGAGATGCAGACACACCGCCACGGCGCCCCCTCGGAGGAGACACATGGACAGCGCAGAACTGTCCAGCGCCATCAGACAGGAGATGCAGGGTGTGGGGGGAGGCGCTGGCGACCGTGGTGTGGGGGGAGGCGCTGGCGCCCGTGGCGTCGGAGGTGTTGACGGCGGACCTGGCGACACGGGAGCAGCGGGTCCAACAGGGGGCCGCGTGATCCTGGGCGGGCTAAGTGAGCGGGTGGCGCTCCCAGTGGGAACGTGTACCGTCCATTGCAGCCGTGACGCACTACTAGACACTGCGCCGCGCCTCCTCGTGGTGTGCGGTCGGCACGCAGGGCGAGGCGTCGCTAGATGCGGCGGTGGGGCCTGGGGGCAGGGACGGTCTCGCCGAGGGTGACGCGGGTGGTGGCGCGGGCCGCGGTGGACGTGACCGTCACGCCGGCCGTGGAGCAGGTGCAGGAGGCGCTGGGCGTCAGTTAGTAGTAGCTAGTAGCTAGAAATCTCGTTGATGAGAGCGACTAACTACTAACTACTAATTACTAACTACTGGGCTAGTAGTCCATGCCGCCGCCCGGAGGCATGGCCGGGGCGGCGTTGTTCTTCTCAGGCAGGTCGGTGATGATCGTTTCGGTCGTCAGCAGCATGCCGGCGATGCTCGCCGCGCTCTGTAGGGCCGAACGGGTCACCTTGACCGGGTCGATCACGCCGGCCTGGAACATGTCCTGGTACTCACCAGTGAGCGCGTTGTAGCCCTTGCCGGGCTCGAAGCCCTTGACGGCGGCCACGACGACGGAACCCTCGGCCCCCGCGTTGAACGAGATCTGGCGCAGCGGCTCCTCCAGCGCGCGGCGCAGGATGTCGATGCCCGTCTTCTCGTCGCCCGTCAGCTGTAGGCGGTCAAGCGCGGGCAGCGCGTTGATCAGGGCGACGCCGCCCCCGGCGACGATGCCCTCCTCCACCGCGGCGCGCGTCGCCGAGAGCGCGTCCTCGATGCGGTGCTTCTTTTCCTTGAGCTCGACCTCGGTCGGCGCGCCAACCTTGATCACGGCCACGCCGCCGGACAGCTTGGCGAGGCGCTCCTGCAGCTTCTCCTTGTCGAAGTCGCTCGTGGTGTCGTCGATCTGCGCGCGGATCTGCTTGGTGCGCGCCTCGATGGCCTCCTGTGAGCCCTTGCCCTCGATGATCGTCGTGTTGTCCTTGGTCGCGGTCACCCGGCGAGCCTGTCCAAGCATGTCGATGGTGGTACTGTCGAGCCGCAGGCCGACCTCCTCGGAGATGACCTGGCCGCCCGTGAGCGTCGCGATGTCCTCGAGCATGGCCTTGCGGCGGTCACCGAAGCCCGGAGCCTTGATGGCCAGCGTGTTGAACGTGCCGCGCAGCTTGTTGACCACCAGGGTAGCCAGGGCCTCGCCGTCCACGTCCTCGGCGATGATGACGAGGTTCTTACCGAACTGCACCAGCTTCTCGAGTACGGGCAGGATGTCGGCGATGGCGCTGATCTTCTTGTCCGTGATCAGGATGTAGGGGTTTTCCAGCGCCGCTTCCATGCGGTCGGCGTTGGTGACCATGTAGGGCGAGATGTAGCCGCGGTCGAGCTGCATGCCGTCCACATAGTCCTGCTCCAAGCGCAGGCCCTGCGACTCTTCGACGGTGATGACGCCATCCTTGCCGACCTTGCTCATGACCTCGGCGATCATCTGGCCGACGCTCTCATCCTGGCTCGAACCCGCGGCGACCTGCGCCGTCTCCTCGGTCGTGTTGACCGGGCGGGCGAGGGTCTTGAGCTCGTCCATGATGGCGTCCACGCCCTTGTCGATGCCGCGCTTGATGATCATGGGGTTGGCGCCGGCGGCCACGTTGCGCAGGCCCTCGCCAATAATCGCCTGGGCCAGCACGGTGGCCGTGGTGGTGCCGTCGCCGGCCACGTCGTTGGTCTTGGTGGCGACTTCCTTGACGAGCTGGGCGCCCATGTTCTCGAAGGGGTCGTCGAGCTCGATCTCACGGGCGATGGTCACGCCGTCATTGGTCACGGTCGGCGCGCCGAACTTCTTGTCGAGCACCACGTTGCGGCCCTTGGGGCCCAGCGTCACCTTGACCGCGTCGGCCAGCTTGTCCACGCCAGTCTTGAGTGAGCGGCGCGCCGACTCGGAAAACTCTAGTTGTTTGGCCACGTATGTCCTCCAGTAATCAGTGTTTAGTGATGAGTGTTTAGTGTCTAGTTGCTCGTTGCTAGTGGGTATGCAGGTCGCTGTGACCCGAACTACACACTAACAACTAGACACTAAACACTAGACAATGGCTAGGATGTCCTTCTCGCTCACGATGAGCAGGTCCTCGCCGTCGACCTTGACCTCGGTGCCGGCGTACTTGGCGTAGAGGACCTCGGAGCCCTCCGTCACCTCAAGCGCGGTGCGCTGGCCGTTGTCGTTGACCTTGCCGGGTCCGACCGCGAGGATCGTACCGCGCTGCGGCTTCTCCTTGGCCGTGTCCGGCAGGATCACGCCGCTCGCCGTCACCTCTTCGCGTTGCGCGGGGCGGATCACCACCCGGTCGCCCAACGGCTTAATGTTGACCTTCGTTTCTGTCGCCAACGTAGATCCCTCCTACTTGCGTTGTCTCCCTCGTCATTAGCAGTCTCAAGACGAGACTGCTAACTCCAAGATGAATTGTAGCAAACGGGGGCAAAGGTTGCAAGAGGGGGACGCAGGCTAGCTACAAGCTGCTCACCGCCGGCGCCCTCGCCGGGATCTGGGGTCCCGGCCGCCGCTTCCAGAGCGCGGCCCCACTCGCCGCCTATGCCGGCGTCGCCCCTGTGGAGGCGTCCTCGGCTGGGCGGGTCCATCACCGCCTCAACCGCGGCGGCAACCGGCGGCTCAACGCGATCCTCTACCGCATCGCCCTGACCCAGCTGCGCTGGTGGCCCCCGGCGCAGCACTACAGCGCGCGTCGCGTGAGCGCGGGCCAGACCAAGCGCGCGGCCATCCGCGCGCTCAAACGCTATCTCATCCGCGCCATCTGGCGCGTGTGGCCGGAGTGTGTATCCCATCAGGCACTATCCTCGTTCATCCAAGCCGCGTAATGACGCTCACGCGGCCTATCCCTTGACATAGGAGCGTCAGGCCCTAGATAGTAGCCCATCCGTGCTATAGCGCCCCAACACCCGTTGTCCTACTATTGCCTCACTACGTCGGGGTCGCTGTCGTCCTACTGACGACTGACGACTGACGACTGACGACTATCCGTCTGAGAGGCATATCCGTGGTCAACGGCCCAGATCACACGCCTGGCGTGTCCGGCGTATCCGCTGTCGAGGAGATCGGCGCGGGCGCGCGCGCCGTGCTCAAGCGCGGCACGGTGTTGGTCGACCGCTACGAGGTGACCAAAGTGCTCGGCTTGGGCGGCATGAGCACCGTCTACGCGGCGCGCGATCTGCGCTTTGCCACGACGTTCAAGCCGTGCGCCATCAAAGAGATGGCCGACACAACGGGAACGGTGAGCGACCGCCAGTTGCTTTTGGCGAACTTCGAGCGCGAGGCCAATCTCCTGGCCAGTCTCTCGCACCCGTCCATACCCAAGGTCTATGACTATTTCGTCAACGGCAAGCAGGTCTATCTAGCGCTCGAATTCATCAAAGGGCACGATCTCGAAACCGTGCTCAACCAGGCCTCGCAACTGCTGGCTGAGACGACGGTTATCGACTGGTCGTTGCAGATCCTCGACGTGCTGCAATACCTGCACAATCACAAGCCGACGCCCATCGTCTTCCGCGACCTCAAGCCATCTAACGTGATGCTCACCGACGCCGACCGCGTCGTGCTGATCGACTTTGGAATCGCCAAGGCCTTCCAGGTCGGGCGTAAGGGCACCATGATCGGGACCGAGGGCTACTGCCCGCCCGAGCAGTACCGCGGCATGGCCGAACCGCGCGGCGACCTCTACTCGCTCGCCGCCATGATGCACCATCTACTCACACGCAGCGATCCCCGCCTGGAAGCGCCTTTTACGTTCCACGAGCGCATGCCGCGCTCCTTCAACCCGACCATCTCGGCGGCGGTCGAGGGCGTTATCATGAAGGCGCTCTCGTACGAGATCGACGAGCGCTTCACCTCGGCCGAGCATATGAAGACCGCCCTCCTGGCGGCGGCCAGCCGCACGCTGACGGGGAGCCTGAGTTCGTCCATCGCGCTGGCCCATGCGACAGGGACACTGGGGGGCGGCGATATATCCGTGTCCACCGCCCCCGTCCCCGTGCCGGGTAAGACATCTGGCGTGCTCGACACTGCCGTGGAGCGCTGGCGCTTCGCGACCTCGGACGAGGTGCGCTCGACCCCGGCTCTGGCCGGTCAGACACTCTATGTTGGCTCGTATGACAACAATCTCTACGCGTTGAACGCGCTCAAGGGAACGTTGCAATGGAAGTTCGCCACCGACGGCGGCATCTGCGGGGCTCCATTGCCCCATGGAGACCTCATCATCTTCGGGTCGGAAGACCACACGGTCTATGCCCTCGACGTCAAGGAGAAGCGCGTGCGCTGGCGCTTCGCCACGGGCGGCCCCGTGCGCTCGTCTCCCTACGCGCACGGCGAACACCTCTACATCGGCTCCGACGATGGGCGCCTGTACGCGCTCAACCTCGCCACGGGTGTCGAGGTGTGGAATCTGAAGACGTGGATGCCGCTTCGTTCCACGGCTTCGGCGGCAGGGCCAATGGTCTATGTCGGTTCGGAAGACACCAACCTCTACGCCGTAGACATCCTGACTGGCGTGGCGAAATGGAAGTTCCAGACCCTGCGCGGAGTCACAAGTTCGCCGCTCGTCGTCGACGGCTTCGTCTACGTCGGTTCGCTGGACTCGCACCTCTACGCCCTGGACGCGGAGATGGGCTGGCTGCTCTGGAAATTCAAGACAGGACACTACGTCGTCTCGTCGCCACGCATGAAGGGCGGTATTATCGTCTTCGGCTCGGTTGATGGTACCGTGTACGCCGTGGAGGCTAAGTCGGGGCGGCAGTTGTGGCGCTACGTCACGGACGGCCAGATCACCAGCTCACCGGCGATCCACGGCGACACGGTCGTCGTCACGGGGATCGACGGGCGGGTCTACGGGTTGGCCCTCAAGACGGGCAAACCACAGTGGCGGTTCGACGCCGGCAGTCCGATACCCGGCTCACCGCTCGTCGCCGGTGACACGGCGTATTTCGGGTGTAATGATCAGCATGTGTATGCGATAACGATCAAATAAGGGGCCATCATGCGCAATGTCATTGTCCATCTCTCCAACGAAGATCCCTTTGTCGCCGATATAGAAGACTTGCCTTCGCCCGATGTCACCAATGTCGCGTTCTTCAATCCGCGCACGCGCGATGGCAAGCCGCTGCGCTACGTCACGCACGGCATGTCCAGCATGATCTTTCCATGGCACCGCATCTCGTTCATTGAGGTCATGGCCAGCGAGGAAGAGCGCCGCGAGGTCGTAGAGTTCTTCCGCGAGCGTTAGATGATACTCGTCTTGTTTGCGCGCAGGCGCGTCGTTCACCTACACTCTATGTGAGGTGCGCAGGCTACCCCCATGGCGCACACGGACGCGCCGGCGACCGATGCGCGTTTCCTTACAAGGGGCGCACATAGGGAGGGACAGGTCATGAGTGTTGTACGTAATGCCGTCCACGCGCCGGGAATGGCGCGCGCCGGAGGACTCGGGCGCGAGTTCCGTGACTTTATCCTGCGCGGGAACGTGGTGGACCTGGCCGTGGGCATCATCATCGGCGTGGCCTTTGGCAATGTGGTCAGCGCCTTGGTCAAGGACCTCATCACCCCGCTGATCGCCGCCATCGGTGGTAAGCCCGACTTTGGTGGGCTGTCTGTCACCTGGAACCACAGTAAGTTCGCCTACGGCGACTTCATCAATGTCCTGGTGTATTTCATCATCGTTTCGGCGGTCGTCTTTTTCTTCGTCGTCAAGCCGGTTAACACCCTTCTGGCGCGCTTCAAGCCGACGCCGGAGACGCCGGCGGTCACGCGCGACTGTCCCTACTGCAAGAGCAGCGTGCCAGTCGACGCGACGCGCTGCGCCTTCTGTACGTCCGAGTTGACGGCCATTGACACACCCACTCTGGCCTGACCACCAGAAGGAGTTTGTTATGCCGGAGTTATCTATCTCGACCTGGAGCTTGCATCGTACCCTCGGGTCGGTATACCCCACACTCGACGCGTCCACGGGGGAACGGGCGGCTGAAACGCCATACGGCGCCGGCGCGCTGGACCTCCTGGATGTCCCGGCCTATGTCGCGGCGATGGGCGTCCATACCCTGGAGATCTGCCACTTCCATTTTCCCCGCACCGACGCAGCCTACTGCGATCTCCTGCGCCGGCGCCTTGCCAGTGCTGGCGTGCGCCTCGCGACGCTGCTCATCGACGCGGGGGACATCGCGTCCGGCGACGGGGAGGCGCGCGAACGCGACATCCGGCATATCGCGGGCTGGATCGACGTGGCGCGGCAAGTGGGGGCCGTGCGGGTGCGTGTGAGCGCGGGCAAGACCCCGCCCGACGCCGCGGGGCGGGCGGTGCGCGCCAGCATCGACGCCTTGACCACTCTAGTAGAGTACGCGCGACCGCGCGGGATCGCGGTCATCACGGAGAACTGGCAGGCGCTCACGGCGCGGCCGCAGCCACTGCTGTCCATCGTGGATGGCCTGGGGGGCGCCGTGGGCCTCTGCGCGGACTTCGGCAATTACCCCGCGGAGACGCGCGAGCAGGATCTGCGCGCCATCTTGCCGCACGCGGTCACCGTGCACGCCAAGGCCGCGTGGGCGGCGCCGGGCGTCGTCGACGCCGTCGGGTTCGCGCGCTGCCTGGACGTAACGCGGGAGGCCGGATTCGGGGGCGCGTATGTCCTCATCTTCGATGACCCTGGCGACGAGCGCGCGAGCATCCTGCGGCTGGCGGAGTTGACGCAACCCTATCTCCACTGACCGGCGTTGCGGTCCCGCTCCCCGTGCTAGCCTGGATGATGCACCCCTGGATGATGCACCACGGAGACACGAAGGCACGGAGCGCGCAGCAAAGGGGTCAACGTCCCTGATCTGCCGCCAGGCGGGGCGCCATGAGTTCTAAAAAACTCGACTGTTGTGATTTGACGGGCACTGGATGATCATATCGGCGCCAGGCCCTGGTGTTTGGCAAACAAAGAGGTCAGCACGTCCTCGATGGTGACGCCACCGAGGAGACGGTCATGCGTATAGAGCAGCAGTTTCTGGAGCAGGGCTTGCGCTTGCTGGCGAC